>OLSA01002607.1_pt1 | contig 13299 bp, 10 predicted proteins | sample 1672731 | NCBI WGS metagenome assembly OLSA01 (sample SAMEA3136718, study PRJEB25190) | human gut metagenome | biome: human gut; feature: human-associated habitat; material: faeces | place: Austria | collected 2013
GAAGTTAAGCCTTGTCACGCCGATGGTACTGCGTCACAGTGGGAGAGTAGGTAGCCGCCGTTTTGATTGAAGCCTCCGGACTTGAAGAAGTTCCGGAGGCTTTTTTTTGTATACGCACGTGTGAAATGTGACCTCTACTATTGCTCATCTCCCAATTATGGATTACTTTTGCCCATAACCTAAAAATAATACGTCAATGGATACATTATTACCATTTGCATTACTATGCTTTACCTCTTTTTTCACATTAACCAACCCGTTGGGAACCATGCCTGTATTTTTGACTATGACTAAAGGAATGGATGATGAAGAACGGCGTCATATTGTGAAACGTGCTACTATCATTTCCTTTATTACACTTCTGGCTTTTACTTTCTCCGGGCAATTTTTATTTAAATTTTTTGGAATATCGACCAATGGCTTTCGTATTGCTGCCGGTTTTATTATTTTGAAGATTGGATATGATATGTTACAGGCACGTTTTACTAATACTAAGTTGAAAGACGAAGAAATTAAAACGTATGCCAATGATATTTCAATTACCCCATTATCTATTCCTATGCTTTGCGGTCCCGGTGCTATAGCTAACGGAATAATGTTAATGGATGATGCAAATACTTGGACCATGAAGGGAATTCTGATCGGAATAATTGGTTTGATTTATTTTATCACCTATCTTATATTGCGGGCTTCTACCCGGTTGGTTTCTATTCTTGGTGAAACTGGAAATAACGTGATGATGCGCTTGATGGGACTTATTCTGATGGTAATAGCAGTAGAGTGTTTCGTTAGCGGGTTCCGTCCGATATTAATTGATATTATCCAATCAAGTAGGATTTAATCAAAAAAGAGAATGTGCTCGAAGTAGAAAACGATCACTTTGAGCACATTTTGGGTAATTGTATAGATGTGGTTAGTCAAATTCGACTAGTATACGGAATACTTTTCCGGGAGCTGCCGCCCATTCTTTCATGGCCTGTATTGCTGCTTCGGGCTTGACTACTTTGCTGATCAATTCATCTTTTGGGCAAGTACCTTGTTCCATGTAGCGGATAACTGCTCTGAAATCTGTGGGCAATGCATTACGTGATCCGCGGATATCAAGTTCTTTCTGGACAAAATATTTAGTTTGAAAAGAAACTTCTGATTTTGCATACCCTATACATACCACTCTCCCGGTAAATCCGACTTCATTGACGGCCATAACATAGGTTGCAGGACTGCCGACAGCTTCAATGACTACATCAGGACCGAGTCCTTCCGTAATCTTTGTCAGGCATTCATGTACATTTTCTGTCATGGAATTGATGGTATGGTGAGCACCTATCCGTTTGGCAAGTTCCAATTTCTCGTCGTCCAGGTCTACAGCGATAACGGTAGCTCCGCGAAGAGCTGAACGTACAATAGCTCCCATACCGATCATTCCGCAACCAATGACCATCACTATATCAATATCTGTAACTTGTGCCCTGGAAACCGCATGAAAGCCTACGCTCATCGGTTCGATCAGTGCACAGTCACGAGGAGGAATTCGATGGGCCGGGATTATTTTACTCCAAGGCAATGCGATATATTCACACATGGCTCCGTTGCGCTGAACCCCTAAAGTTTCATTATGTTCACAGGCATTTACTCTGCCGTTACGACAGGAAGCACATTTACCGCAATTGGTATAGGGATTAACTGTAACGCTCATGCCGGGTTTTAAAGAATCCGGCACATCCTTGCCCACAGCTTCTATGACAGCTCCTACTTCATGTCCAGGAATAACGGGCAACTTTACCATTGGGTTACGGCCTAAGAATGTATTCAAGTCCGAGCCGCAAAAACCGACGTATTTAATTTTCACAAGAACTTCTCCCGGTTCCAAGACCGGTTTCTCGATGTCTACTACCTTCATTTCGGAAGGAGCGGTAATTTGAATTGCTTTCATTTTTTATTTATTTTTAATCAGTTTAATCAATCACTTTGTATCCTTTCCAGCCATAATAGGCGCAAAACAGGAAACAAATCATAGGAATAGTATAGGCTATATGATAGATATGTTCGTTCAGATGCATCATATAAGCTGTGAGTTGGGGTAAGCAAGCATTTCCAACGATGGCCATAACTAGAAATGCCGAGCCACTTTTGGTGTTGTTGCCTAAATCAGTCAAAGCGAGCGAGAACTGAGTGGGATACATGATAGACATGAAAAAAGAGATGCCCAGCATGGCATAAAGACCTGTCCAACCGCCAAAACAAACCACAACAATACATAGCAAGACATTAATCAGCGCATATACCAATAGCATGTCTTGTGGACGGAATTTTACCATGAGTAGTGTGCCTGTCCATCTTCCTGCCAAAAAAGCCAGCATATAAAGACCGAAAAAGGTGGTGGCTGTATTTTCAGGTAGTTCTGCATAGGTACAACAGTAGACTAGAAATAAACTGTTAATGGCTGTCTGACCACCATTGTAGAAGAATTGTGCAATAACTCCCCAACGAAGATGAGAACGTTTTAAGACTCCGAAATCAATTAATTTTTCTCCTTTATATTCTACTCCTTCCATCGTATTTCCTTCTTTGATTTTAGGTAATTTGGAGAAGATAAAGATGATGGCAATAACAATGAGTAGCATAGCTAGCAGCAGATAAGGAAGTTTCATGGCGTCTGTTTCTGTTTGAATGTAACCTTCCCAGCCACCGGGAAAAGAAGTGGGCAGGGTGTCGCGGGTATAGTGGTTGCCACTCAGAATCAGTTTGCTGAGAAACATGGCAGCTATAAAAGCTCCCAGCCCATTGAATGATTGTGCTAGATTCAATCGACGGGGCGCACTTTCTGGATCTCCCAAAGCGGTTACATAAGGATTGGCTGCTGTTTCTAAAAAACACATTCCAGTGGCAATGATGAAGAATATACATAGATATGCCCAATATTCTTTCAGCATAGCAGCGGGGAAGAACAGTAACCCACCACATGCTGCCAGTAATAACCCGAAAATAATTCCCGATTTGTAGCTGTATTTTTTCATGAACATAGCGATGGGAATGGGACAGATGAAATAGGCAAGCCAGTAGGCTGTTTCTGTGAATGATGCTTCGAAAGCGTTTAACTCACAGGTTTTCATCAGCTGTCTTATCATAGTAGGTAGCAGATTGCTGCTGATAGCCCATAGGAAAAACAGGCAGAATATGAGCATCAATGGTACATAATAGTTCTTATTTTTCATGGTATGGATTAATAAGTGTCAGTTGATTATTCTGACATGTTTTTAATGTAAGGAAGAGATATGAGATTTTTGAAACCATAAAATCTTTCGGCGTTTTTACCTAAAAAAAGTGCTTTCTCTTCTTGTGTCATTTCAGTCGTTTTAAGGATGAAATCGTAAGACATCTTGTAAGTAATGGCCGTAATGGTCCGCGGGTAATCCGATCCCCACATCAGTTTGTCCATACCGACCAAATCTGTTGCTTCTTTGATAGCCTTCACCGCTCCTGCAAACGGGTAGAATTCACTGTTGAACAACCAGGTAATGCCTCCTGACTCTATCATGACATGGGTATGCCGGGCCAGTTTTATTTGTTCCTGCCAATGAGGAGTTGTAACCATACCGAAATGTCCGATAGCGATTTTTAGTTGCGGACATTCCTGGATAATTTCTTTCATCTCCTGCACTTGCGTGTTTCCATCAGCCAGATCAATGGAAAGGATAATGTTTTTATCTTCCATGTAATGGAACATTTCCATCATTTCGTCACAGTTCAGCATGACTCTTCCTTCTTTTAGAAAAAGGCGGTGTGCTGGGATTTTTATTGCTTTGAAACCAGAACTTATTAATTCCTTGGCCTGTTGCAGATAACCGGGTTTACGAAATTCGCACATACCGCATACAAAGAAACGGTCTGGGTATTTATGGGACACTTTTGCGAGGTATTCATTTTGGATGCCATCAATAAATTCCTGAGTGACTACGGCAGCCGATACTTGTGCATAGTCCATGTTCGAGAGAAAAACCTCGGCACTATTCCGCCCGTCAATCATAAAGGGCGGAACCATCTGACGTTCTTCCCCCATAAATAACGAACGTCCGTTGGTTAAAGTACGGATAGGCAATCCGTTGACTTCCGTATCTTGCCGTAGCCAAAGATGGGAGTGTGCATCTATTATGTTAAAATCCATCATTATTTTCCTTTGTATTATGAATTAGCCCAACTGACACGCATTTGTTCTCCGATAATTTCTTGCACTTCCTTTACAAGGTTCCAATCAATGGGTTCTTCGGCATATGTTATATTTTTCAATACATTATCCGGATTGGCCGAACTGAACAAAGTGGTGGCGATACGTGGATTGCTGACAGAATATTGAATAGCCAGTTTCTCTATAGGATAATTTTTGGACAGGCAGTGTTGAACAGCTTTCCGACAGGCTTCTACCAGTGATTGGGGGGCCGGATGCCATGCAGGAACCCCACGTTGGGAGAGTAAGCCCATTGAAAGGGGGGAGGCATTGATAATGCCGATATTCTTTGATTCAAAATAATCCAGATAATCAGTCAGTTTCTCGTCATTCAGACAATAATGGCAGAAGTTAAGTACGCTTTCTACTGTTCCCGGTTCCGAGTGATCAATGATCCATTTTAAGTTTTCTAATTGCAAGTCTGTGATACCTACATGTCCCACAATACCTTTCTTTTTAAGTTCTACCAGTGCAGGTAATGTTTCGTTGACTACCTGATTCATGTCTGAAAACTCTACATCGTGTACATTAATCAGATCGATATATTCAATGTGGAGTCTTTCCAAGCTTTCATAAACGCTTTCCGTTGCACGTTTTCCGGAATAATCCCATGTGTTGATTCCATCTTTTCCATAGCGTCCCACTTTGGTAGAGAGATAATATTTGTCACGTGGTATTTCTTTCAATGCTTTGCCTAATACGGTTTCGGCCTTGTAGTGCCCGTAGTAGGGAGATACATCAATAAAATTCATTCCATTCTCTACTGCTGTGTAAACAGCTTTGATACCCTCTGCTTCGCGGATATCATGAAAAACTCCTCCTAATGAAGATGCGCCGAAACTAAGATTGGAAACCCGCATACCGGTTTTCCCGATTTCATTGTAATTCATAGCTCTATTTATTTTTAGATTTATTTCCGGCATCAAAAATAGAGGAATAACCTTTAGGTATATGGTGGAAGAGGTTGAAAAAAGTACGTAAACCTTTGCGTAAAAATAATAAGACGGTTACTTTTTATATAGTTCCCTATATTGCTGTGGAGTAACGTCTGTGATTTTTTTGAATAGGCGGTTGAAATAAGAATGGTCTTCATAAGCAAGGAGATAAGCTATGTTTTTTACAGGAATATCCTCTGTAATCAGAATTAATTGGGCTTTCTCTATTTTTTTCTGATTAATATATTGCAGCGGTGTGTTACCGACTTCTTTTTTGAAAAGACGGATAAAATGATCTTTTGAGAGGCATGAGATTGCTGCCAATGAGTCTATATCTACTGTTTTATAGATATTTTTTCGGATGTGGGACAAAACTTTTTGGATACGGTTATCGTTGACTTCCACTTTAGGTTTGGCGTCTTTTAAAAAGCGGGCAATAAGTTGATATACTATACCTCTGGATTCGACTTTGTCACAGAAGGTACGCTGTTTATTTTTAATGATGTTTCTGATTAATGTGGGGTTGTTGTCATAGCTTGTCGGGTCGGATTGAGGAAGCTGCATGGTAGGATTTATTTCACATAACCTTTTAATAAGTGGTAATTCCAGGTTGCCCGCAGGTATTTCTATCGGGAAATTCCAATCTTCCAGAATGCCGGATTCCGATTGATGGTCTTCATATATATGGAGATAATAATGAGTGAAATGAGAATTGCACTGATAACTATGGGTAGTGAATGATGGCACCAGATATAGATGATGTGGTTTTAGTTCCTGCATTCCATCGGGAAATATTATTTGGGCAGTTCCTTCCATTATATAATAGAGTCGGGTAAAAGGGCTGCTTACGTTTTTCCAGTTCCAGTCTGCATTGTGAATGGCTAGTCCTACATTTAATATAAGTAAATGTAATTGGTCGATTGATTGTGTCATATTCCTTAAGGTATTAGAATGAAAGATTCAGTTTTGTACAAAGTAAGCAAAAGTATATATATAATCCAATGGGAAATCGATATTTTCATATCAAATCACCTGTTTTGGTATTTGTTTTTGAATTATTTCAGGTAAAAGTCGATATTATCCTACATAATGGCGCATTTGGATAATATAAATTGGTTTCAACTCTGTATATTTGCACTATTGATAATTGAAAAATATATAAAGCAATTATACTATGAAAGCAAAACATTTTCTTTTGGCTTCGGCTTTGTTGCTTTGGACGGGAGTTTTGGAGGCTCAGACTTACCAGGTACCTGTTTCAGAGAAAAATGAAAAAATGCAGGAGGGAGAGTTCGAACCTACTTGGGAATCATTGCAGAACTATAAAGTTCCTGAATGGTTTAGAAATGCCAAATTTGGTATTTGGGCACATTGGGGACCGCAATGTGTGGAAGGGTCCGGCGACTGGATGGCGCGTTCTCTCTATTTGGAAGGTTCGCGCGAGTATAAGCACCATGTGGAACATTATGGCCATCCCTCTGAAGTGGGCTTCAAGGATATATTGCCTTTGTTTAAAGCCGAGAAATGGGATCCGGACAAATTGGTTTCCTTTTATAAGAAGATTGGTGCCCAGTATTTCTTCGCTTTAGGTAATCACCATGATAATTATGATTTATGGGATAGCCAATATCAGGAATGGAATTCCGTGAATATAGGTCCTAAGAAGGATATATTGGCGGGCTGGGCTGAAGCTGCAAAGAAAAACGGTCTTCCATTTGGTATCAGTTTTCATGCGGATCATGCGTGGAGCTGGTATGAACCGGCTCAACGATACGACCGTCATGGCGAGAAGGCAGGTGTACCCTACGATGGATGTTTGACTAAAGAAGATGGTAAGGGTAAGTGGTGGGAAGGCTACGATCCTCAAAAACTTTATGCACAGAATCACCCGTTAAGCGCTGGAAGTTGGGCTGACGGTATGATTCACCGTCAATGGGCATGGGGAAATGGTGTTTGTATTCCTACTCAAGAATATGTGACAAACTTTTATGATCGTACAGTCGATGCAATAAACCGTTATAATCCCGATTTGATTTATTTTGATGTGACTGGTGTACCGTTTTATCCTATCAGTGATGCGGGTTTGAAGATTGCCGCACATTTTTATAATCACAACATGGTTGTTCGTAAGGGGGATTTCAGTGCTGTTATGTTTGGTAAAATTCTTACCGATGAGCAACGTAAAGCTTTGGTATGGGATGTGGAAAGGGGATCTCCCAATAGTATTTATGAAGAGCCATGGCAGACTTGTTCTTGTTTAGGCGGTTGGCATTATGATACCAGATTGGCGGAGAACGGCTGGTATAAAAGTGCTTCCGATGTAGTGAAACTATTAGTGGATGTGGTCAGTAAGAACGGTAATTTGTTGCTTAGTGTTCCTCTTCGGGCTGACGGAACTTTCGATGAAAAGGAAGAAGCCATTTTAAATGAATTTGGTAACTGGATGAGTATGAATAAAGAGGCTATTTATGATACACGCCCGTGGAAAGTCTTCGGAGAAGGTCCGATAGCCAATGCTGATATCAAGATTAATGCCCAAGGTTTCAATGAAGGTGCTTACACTAAAGCCACTGCATCTGAAATCCGTTTTACTCAAACCAAGAAATATCTCTATGCTACAGTCCTTGCATGGCCGGAAGAAAAGCAAGTTGTCATTCAATCGCTGGCAACGGGAAGTGAGTTGTATCCTGATAAAATTACTAAAATTGAATTGTTAGGTTATGGAAAGGTATCTTTTACTCGTACAGCGCAAGGAGTTGTTATTGATATGCCTGATGTACAGTTGAATAAGATTGCTCCCGTATTTAAGATAAAGAAGTGAATATAGCATAAAGTAGGTTTATTTATCGGCTTTTTTAGGTCGGTAAGCCTTTGTTATGTCTTGAAAATTAACCCAATAATCAATAGAATAATGAAAAACAGATTAGAATGTATGCAGTCAATAAGATTCTTGGCGGTCTTGTTGATGTGTTGCCTGAGCTATACTACTTGGGCACAGACACAGAGTAATGTCAATGGTTTGGTTACTGATTTTTCCGGTGAGCCGTTAATTGGGGTCAGTATCTTGGTTAAAGGTACTTCCAATGGAACTGTTACTGATTTGGATGGCAAATTTTCTCTGTCTGCTGAAATGGGAAACATGCTCCAGATAAGTTATGTAGGTTATATTTCGCAAGAAGTAAAGGTGGAAAGTGACAAGTTACTTCGTATTATAATGGAAGAAGATACAAAAAAGTTGGAAGAAGTAGTTGTAGTTGGATATGGAACACAGAAAAAGGTGAATTTAACAGGAGCCGTATCTGCTGTTTCAGCTGAAGACTTGGCTAGTAAGCCTGTTATGAGTACTGCTCAAGCACTGGCAGGTTTGGCTCCAGGTTTAAGTGTATTGCAAACTTCAGGTCGTCCCGGACAAGGAGCAACTGTTAAAATTCGTGGAACTGGTACATTTTCAAAAGCTGGAACAGATCCATTGGTCTTGATTGATGGTTTATCAGGTAACATTGATGATGTAGATCCTAATGATATTCAGAGCATTTCTTTTTTGAAAGATGCAGCTTCTGCTTCTATTTATGGTAATCGTGCTGCTAATGGGGTGATCTTGATTGAAACAAAGAAGGGTGCACAAGGTAAAACGACTATTACATATAGTAATTCTTTTGGTTGGCAACGGCCTACGGAATTGCCTGATTTTTTACCATCATGGGAATATGCGAAATATTATAATATGGCTATGCGGAATATGGGTAAGCAGGAAGCTTATTTACCTGAACAGATTCAAAAGTATAGAGATGGATCTGATCCGGATAATTATCCGAATGTAAATCACTTAAAATGGCTGTTGGAATCTGGTTCTGGTTTTCAACACCAACATAATCTCAGCATACAAGGAGGAAATGCTACGACAAGTTATAATTTATCAGTAGGTTATAGAAATCAGGAAGGAATGACGGCAAAAACGTCTAATGAAAGAATGACTGCACTGTTTACTATGAAAAGTGAAATCGCCAAAGGGCTGATGCTTAATTTGAATATTAATGCTTATAATAATAAATATAATGCTCCTAATGGCGAACCACAAAGTATTGATGGAATGATAGGATATGCTGTTCGTCAGGGACCTATTTATGCCGGGCAAAAGTCGGATGGAAGTTTTGGATATCAGGATAATTATAGTCCGGAAGCGTGGTTGGCGAGTGAATCTTTTGTGCAGAATGTGAGTAGAAATATAAGTGCTTCCGGACAATTGACATGGAATACTCCTGTAGACGGACTTTCTTTTATAGGTAAAGTAGGGATGAATTACTGGACTAAATATGATAAAGCCTACCGGGCTGATACTTATTTTGATGAGAGTAAGACAGTGGGACCCGCTACTTTAAATGTATGGACTGCAAATAATACGTATACTACCTTTGAAGCATTAGCTACTTATGAAAAACAAATTAAAAATCATACCTTTAAGTTATTGGCGGGTACTTCTGTGGAACAATCTAATAATAAAGGTTTGGAAGGTTATAGAAATACGTTTCCTAATAATTATTTGTATGAATTAGGTTCTGGAGATAAATCAACAGCTACTAATGATAGTTCATTGGAAGAATATGCGTTGCTTTCTTTTTTCGGGCGTATAAATTATGCATGGAAAGATCGTTATTTATTAGAGGCTAATTTGCGCTATGATGGATCGTCACGTTTTGCGGACGGTCATCGTTGGGGACTTTTCCCGTCAGTTTCTGCAGGGTGGAGAATCTCTGAGGAGGACTTTTGGAAGAATGCGGCAGTTTCAGCTGTAGTTGATAATTTGAAATTGCGTGCTTCCTATGGTGTACTTGGTAATCAAAATATAGGTGTTTATCCTTACCAACAGATTTATGAACTTGGACATGATTATCCTTTTGGAAATCCGGCAACTCTTCAGTCTGGGGCTTACATGAAAACCTATAATAATCCGGAAATTACTTGGGAAAAGACGGCTATAACGGATATTGGTTTAGATTTTAGTTTATTGAATGGACGTTTTAGTGGAACATTGGATTATTTTTATAAATATACTTCGGACATTTTAGCACCAGTTGAGGTGTCTAGTATTATGGGACGTGAAGTCGGACAATCTAATGTTGGAGCTGTTTCGAACGAAGGAATTGAAATAAATCTGACTTATAACGGACAAATAGGACGTGATTTCCGGTTTAGTATTTCTCCTAATTTTACATGGGTAAGAAATGCAGTTGAGAAATTGGCGAACGGAGCTACCGAAGAAATTAATAATAACAGAATTGTAGGGCAACCGATAGGTATTATATATGGATATGAAACTGATGGACTGTTTGTAGACCAGGCGGAAGTAGATGCGGCTACCGAACAATTGGTAAGTAAGTCAGGACTGAAACCTGGTTATGTGAAATACAAAGATATTAGTGGTCCTGACGGGGTTCCCGATGGTAAGGTGGATGCGCAATATGATCGTACCGTATTGGGAAGTACTACCCCGAAGTTTTATTATGGTTTGAATCTTTCCGCTTCTTATAAAGGTTTTGATTTTTCAGCTTTATTACAAGGTTTAGGAGGTCATAAGCGTTTGATAGGATCTTATATGGCTTATGCATTCTACAACGGTGGACAGATACAGAGATGGCAGGCTGAATCTTGTTGGAAGGAAGAAAATCCTGATAAATGGGCTGAATATCCTCGATTGGAAACTTTGAATATGAATGACACTAATCTTCAAACTTCTGATTATTGGGTCCGTAATGCTAGTTTCTTACGAGTCAAGAATATACAAATAGGATATACATTCCCAAAAGCATGGACTAAAAAAATAGGTTTGGAAAATGTGCGTGTTTATGTAAGCGGACAAAATCTGTTCTCTTTCAATAGTTTCTATAAAGGTTGGGATCCTGAAAATGAGATAGGAACAGGGGATTCTCCCTCTTATTATCCGGTCAATAGTATTTATTCATTCGGATTTAATTTCAAGTTCTAAGTAAATCATTCAATCAAGAATCATTATGAAAAATATATATAATACATTAGGAATGACAAAGGCTTGTTTATGTGCTTTGGCTGTATCACTAGTAACAACTGGTTGCTCGGATTTATTAGATAAGGAGCCACCTTCAGCAATTTCTGATGGTAGTTTTTGGACTGGTGAAGGGGATGCCATGTTGGCATTGACAGGATGTTATCGTTTCCAGACTGGTTGGTCGCATGATGATTTTGCTACGCCACAAGGGTTGCTCTATTTGGATTTTGCAGGTGGAAACGGAACGGAAAAGGAAAATTTTTCTACTTTAATGGCTAGTTCCAATACGGTGGCTACTAATGGCAATTTACGTTGGTATTGGGGAAATGCATATACGCAAATAGCTAAGTACAACACTTTTCTAGAGAATATTACGGATTGTCCAATGGAAGAATCTAAAAAAGAACAGTGGTCTGCCGAAGTGAAGTGTTTACGAGCTTATTTCTTTTTAAATTTGGCATTTTATTATAAGGATGTTCCTATGCCTTTGAAAACTCTGTCGGTGGACGAAGCGAATTCTATTTCTCAAACACCTCAGGCTGAAGTCTATTCGCAAGTGGAGAAGGACTTGAAGACTGCTATAGACTTGTTGCCTGTCCAATATTCCTCAGAGGAATATGGCCGGTTTACTAGGGGGGCAGCTAAGGTACTTTTAAGTCGTCTTTACTTAGCGCAAGAGAGATGGGTAGATGCTGCTACTGTTTTACGTAGTGTGATTGATTCGGGAATATATGAATTGGATCGTCGTAATGGAGAGGACAGCTATGAGAAACTTTTTCAAATAAGAGGTGAATATAGCCCTGAGATAATATTTTGTATTATGGGGATAAAGGATCTATATACTAATTCACGTTATCAATATTTATATCCTGAAGCTGCTTATGGAGGGTGGCATCAGTTCTCACCATATAACGAATTGGTGAAAGAATATTTCTGTGCAGACGGCAAGGACATTAAGACTTCTGAGGTTTATGATGAGAATGATCCTTATGTTAATCGGGATTTGCGCTTGTATGCTTCTATTTTTTTACCTCCTTTGGGAAGTTATGAGGGAACTAAGTATAATGATATAATTTATGATTGCTTTAAGGGAGCTAATACTGCAGATAGCTATAATAAATTTGCCTTATTTAATGGATATTGTCCGAAGAAAGGTTGTGATCCGTCTATAACTAATAATTTAGGTTCTACTCCCACTTATACTCCTATTATGCGTTATGCTGAGGTTCTATTAAGCTATCTGGAAGCGGTAAATGAATCGCAGCCGAATGCAGTAGACCAGAATTTATTGGATTTGACTATCAATGATATACGTGATCGTGTGAAATTGGTTGGAATAAAAAAGACAGACGTAGCGACACAGGAACTTGTTCGTGAAGCAGTTCGTAAAGAAAGACGTGTGGAACTGGCATTCGAGGGGCTTCGATATTATGACGTGTTACGTTGGGGCATTGCCGAGAAAGAACTTAATCATACATTTACCGGAGTAAAATTGTCGGATGATCCTCAAGCTCGTAATTATAGAGGGAGTGGGGCTACTGCTTCTCCGGTGGATGAAAATATGTATTATCAATTTGAGAAACGTACATGGGCACCCCATAACCGATATTTTCCTATTCCTCAAAATGATTTGAATGTAAATAAGAATCTGAAACAGAATGAGGGATATAATTAAGCAGGATTAAGTTTAAGATAAGATGAAAGAAAATGGATATGAAATGAAAAGATATGGCTATCCGGTAAAGAGATATTGTCAGACAATGGATTTGAAGGATGATCCGGAGCTGATAGAGAAGTATCGGGAGTGCCACAGTAAGGAGAAGTCGTGGCGGGAGATCAGAGAGGGGATCCGTTCAGTTGGTATTTTAGAAATGGAAATATATATATATGCGGTAATCGATTGTTCATGATTGTCGAAACTCCTATTGATTTTGATTGGGAATCTGCTATGGCTAAACTTGCGACTTTACCCCGACAGCAGGAATGGGAAGATTTTGTATCGGTATTCCAACAATGCAGGAAAGGGGAACTTGCTAAAGAAAAATGGAGTATGATGGAACGTATGTTTTATCTATATGAATAATTAAAAAAGAGAGGAAAGAGAGGGTGCTGATAAA
>OLSA01002608.1_pt1 | contig 13293 bp, 11 predicted proteins | sample 1672731 | NCBI WGS metagenome assembly OLSA01 (sample SAMEA3136718, study PRJEB25190) | human gut metagenome | biome: human gut; feature: human-associated habitat; material: faeces | place: Austria | collected 2013
GGGAGATCAACCGGCAGGGCGTCACAGTGCTGCTGGTGGAACAGAACGCCAACATGGCCCTGAAGATCGCGGACCTCGCCTATGTGCTGGAGACCGGCACCATCACCATGTCCGGCACCGGCGCGGAGCTGCTGGCGGACAGCCGGGTGAAGGAAGCGTATCTGGGAAAAAGCAGCTGATTTCTGCCGAATACACGCAATGCCCGAAGGAACATCTCCTTCGGGCATTTTTCTGCAGGAATCCAACCTTCTGCTGACCGCAAAAAAGCTGCCAGGGAGATCAACTCCCCGGCAGCTTTTTCACTCGTTCAATTTCTGAAGTGCGGTCTCGGATGCACATACACGCCTTAGCACATTAGCAGGATAGGTTCACATGCTCCATCAGGTCGATGAGGACCCGGATGCCCTGCAAATAGGCTCGCACCGGGATGCGCTCATTGGTCCCGTGGACGCCGGTGGCCGCTTCCTGCGGCTCCGCCATGGAGGGACTGCACCGCAGGCAGGTGTCACAGATCTGCTCATAGTGGTGGGCGTCCGTGGCCCCCACGGTCATGGACGGCAGAAATACCACGCCGGGGTAATATCTCTGCAATCTCGGGCAGCGTGGATTTCTCGCAGCACGGCTGACAGATACGCCCTGCTCTTGTGAGGCTTCCCGCTTGAGAGCGGTCTCTTTCAGTTCCTTTTGCGGGAGGGGATTTTTGCCCGAAGACTTTCCAGTCGGTTCAGGGCATTCAGAAGCGTCTCGTCCTTCTTGGCAAAGTGGAAGCGGATCAGATGATTCACCGGCTCGCGGAAGAAGCTGGAGCCGGGCACTGCTCCGACGCCTACCAGCCGGGCCAGATCCTCGCAGAATTTCAGATCGCTGTCATAGCCGAATTCGGAAATGTCCAGCAGGACATAATACGCCCCCTCCGGATCGTTGTGGATGATGTGCAGATCATCCAGTCCCTTGAGGAACAGCTCCTTCTTGTGGGTGTATTTCGCCAGCAGATCATCGTAGTAATCCTGTCCGAATTTCAGTCCCGGGATCACAGCCTCCTGTAAGGAAAAAGGCTAACCCCTCCCAAACTGCTTTGGAAGAGGTGTGCGCCTTTTATTAATCAATTTTTCCAAGTCTCAATTTCTGCCCGGCAAAAATTTAAACACTTTGTCCCGCTTACTTCACAGCTTGGTTGGCCTGTATCACCAGAACTGGCTGATCTGCACGCCCAAGCTCTGCCCTTTGCGGCAAGTGCCTCTGCCGCTCAGTCCAGCGCCGCCAGCAGCTGTCAAGACAGTCCGCGCTCACTTTTCTCGCCGAAGTCCTATCAGGAAAATAAGAAAGATACTTGGCGCAGCTCCGTTTTTTCTCCGGCGGTGTTTGACAATGCATCGCCCTGCGGTATAATAACCGTATTATAAGCTTGCCGGAAACGGCGCAGTTCAAAGGAAGGATGACGTGCTATGACCATGGATACCAAAGCTCTGCTGGCGGAGGCGGAAGCCCTGAAGCCCCAGCTTCTGACGGATCGCCGGACCCTGCACAGGGACCCGGAGGTGGGCCCCTCCCTGCCCCGCACTGCCGCCTATGTGACGGAACGGCTGACGGCGCTGGGGTATACGCCCCGCCCGCTGGCCGGGGGCGTGGTGGCGGACATCACCGGTGAGGACACCGGCCGGTGCGTGCTGCTCCGGGCGGATATGGACGCTCTCCGGGTCCGGGAGGCCACGGGGCTGGATTTTCAGTCGGAAAACGGCGCCATGCACGCCTGCGGCCACGATATGCACGCCGCCATGCTGTTAAGCGCCGCCGCTTTACTCAAGCGGCATCAGGCGGACTTGAAGGGCACGGTGCGGCTGGTGTTCCAGCCGGATGAGGAGGGCTTCACCGGGGCCAAGTCCATGCTGGCGGCCGGGGTCCTGAAGGATGCGCCGTCGCCCAAAGCGGCGCTGGCCCTTCATGTCAACTCCGGCACCCCCTCCGGCATGGTGCTCTGCGGTCGGGGGACGTTCATGGCGGGCTGCACCCTGTTCCGGATCTCCGTCCGGGGCACCGGCTGCCACGGGGCCATGCCGGAGACCGGCGTGGATCCCATCAACATCGCCGCCCACATCTATCTTGCCTTGCAGGCGCTGACTGCCCGGGAGATCTCCGCCAAGGAGCCTGCCGTGGTGACCATCGGGCATTTTCAGGGGGGACAGGCCCCCAATATCATCCCGGAGGAAGCGGTGATGGAGGGTACCATCCGCACCTTTGACCGGGAACTCACCGCCCGGATCATGGAGCGCATCCGGGTCATCGCGGAAAACACAGCGGCGGCCTTCCGGGGCAGCGCCACGGTGGAGGAGATCGCCTCCGCGCCGCCGCTGGTGAACGATCCCGCCCTGATGGAGCAGGTCTCCGGCTGGGCGGAGGAGCTGGCAGGCAAGGAAAAGGTGTACCGTCTGGATCAGGGGGGCATGGGCTCCGAGGACTTCGCCTCCTTCACCTATGAGCTGCCCTGCGCCTACCTGCTGCTGGGGGCCGGAACGCCGCAGGAGGATCCCCGCTACGGCAAGCCCATGCACAACGAGGCGGTGGTGTTCAACGAGGACGTTCTCCCCACCGGCGCAGCGCTCCACACCCTGTTCGCCCTGCGGATGCTGGCGCAGGAAACCTGAGCCGTCCCCTCCCCTTTTTGCGGCAAATTCAGACTTTGTTCACCAAAGGCAGCGCCGCCGGTGGTAGTCTATGGGCAGAAAAGAGGGGGAACACATATGGAAGAAAAAAAGAAAGGCGGCAAGCGGGCCGCGCCCAACCGCCGTGGCTGGCTGCTGGCGGTGCTGGTATTGGCGGGCCTTGGGATCTGGGGTATTCTGGAATGGCGGGCCCATACCGCGCCGGGGCCGGGCATCGCCGTCAGTGAGAAAGCCCTGACCCGCAGGGAGCCGTTTTACCAATATGACGCCCCCGGCGTCACCGCCCGGGCCGGAGTGGACGTTTCCAGCTATCAAGGTGTCGTGGACTGGCCCGCCGTGAAGGCCGCCGGGGCGGACTTCGCCATGCTGCGGGTTGGCTTCCGGGGCTACGGCACCGGGGCTTTGGTGGAGGACAACGCCTTCGCCCAGAACGCCGCCGACGCCGCCAATGCGGGGCTGACGGTGGGCGTTTACTTCTACTCTCAGGCCGTCACGGAGGAGGAAGCCGCCGAGGAAGCCCGATTCGTGGTGGAGCGGCTCCGGGGGACGAACGTCAGCGGCCCCATCGCCTATGATCTGGAATTTTACACGGCGGACGAGGCCCGGACCGACGATCTCACCGGCGAACAGGCCACCCAGAACGCCATCGCCTTCTGCGACGTGATCCGTCAGGCGGGCTATGAGCCGGTGGTCTACATGAACCTCCACTGGGCCGGAAGTATGTACGGCATGGAGGAGCTGGCGCACCTGCCGGTCTGGCTGGCCAGCTACGGCCCCGTCCCGGCGCTGGACCGGGGCGTGACCCTCTGGCAGTACAGCGAGAGCGGCGTTGTGGACGGCATCGAGGGTCCTGTGGATCTGGACCTGTGGTTCACCAAGGAATAGCGCCCCTCAACTCCCCGCGAAAAAAGACGATCTTCATGCGCCGCCCCGCGGCGGCCCCTAAAAAGATCAATGACCAAGGAGGTCCCCTATGCGGCTTTCTATCAAAACCTGCACATTGGATATGCCCTTTGAGGCCATGCTGGATTTCTGCGTGGCGCAGGGCGTTCAGGCCGTGGAGATCGGCACCGGCAACTGGTCCGGCGCGCCCCACATCGACTTGGACGAGCTGCTTGGCTCCGAAACGGCCCGGCAGCGCTGGATGGACCAGCTTCGCCGCCGGAATATCGCCCTGTGCGCCCTGAACTGCTCCGGCAACCCCCTTGCCTTCCAGAAGGACTGGGAGGTGACGGAGAAAACCTTCCGTCTGGCGAAGCTGCTGGGCGTGGAGAAGATCGTGATGATGAGCGGCCTGCCCGCCGGCTGTCCCGGCGACAAGACCCCCCGTTTGGATCACCACCAGTTGGCCGCCGGAGACCCAGGACATTCTGGACTACCAGTGGAACGAGGTGGCCATCCCCAAGTGGAAGGAACTGGTCCGTATGGCGGAGGACTGCGGCATCCGTCAGATCGCGCTGGAAAACCACGGGATGCAGCTGGTGTACAACCCGGAGACCCTGTTCCGTCTGCGGGAGGCCGTGGGCCCTTTGGTGGGCATGAATCTGGACCCCTCCCACCTGTTCTGGATGGGCGGCGACCCCATCGAGGCCGCCCGGGTGCTGGGGGAGCAGGGCGCCCTCTACCATGTCCACGGCAAGGATTCCCGCCCGGAACGGCGGATGGTCGGACCAAACGGCCTTTTGGACACGAAGACCATCGACCAGTTCCGCACGCGTTCGTGGAATTACGTGGCTGTGGGCTGCGGCCACGGCTCCCAGTGGTGGAAGGAGTTTTTCTCCACCGTGCGGATGGCGGGCTATGACGGCGACGTGTCGCTGGAAATGGAGGATCTGACCATGCCCATGCTGGAGGGCCACCTGACCTCCCTCCGGGTATTGAAGGAGGCACTGGTGCTGTAACATCGCATGAGTTGGCTTCTGTAAATTCCCCCAATAAAAGTCATAGGAGGCGTGTCTGTTGACACGCCTCCTACATTCTTACATTTTTCGTTTTTTCCGGTCATTTCCCTGGGCAGGCTGATGGGAAAATGTCCCGTACAGGGAAAATGTCCCCCTCTATTGCTGTAATATTGTTCCGCTTTACAGCAGGCCCTGTAGGAAGATCACAACGATCAGCGCCGGCAGAATGAACTGGAAATAGGGCTTCAGCCACTTGGCGAATTTCAGGCCCTTGCCCTTGTTGGCCTCCGCCACATACTTGTCGAAGCCCCAGCCCCACTTGCTGACGCAGAACAGCAGGTACACCAGAGAGCCGATGGGCAGCAGCAGGCCGCTCACGAGGAAGTCCTCGCTGTCCAGCACGTCCTTGCCCAGAATGGGATGGAAATCGCTCCAGATGTTGTAGCCGAACACGCAGGGCAGGCTCAGGAGGGCAAGCAGTACGCCGTTGATGAGCACGGCCTTCTTGCGGCTGATGCCGAAGGTGTCCATGCAGACGGCCAGAATGTTCTCAAACACCGCCAGCACCGTGGAGAAGCTGGCGAACACCATGAACAGGAAGAACAGCGTGCCCCAGAAGCGACCACCGGACATATTCACGAACAGAGGCGGCAGGGTCTGAAAGATCAGCGCGGGGCCTTCACCGGGCGCAACGCCGAAGGTGAAGCAAGCAGGGAAAATGATGGCGCCCGCCATGAGGGCCACGAAGGTATCCAGAATGCAGATGCGGACAGCCTCGCCGGGGAGGGTCTGCTCATCGCTCATGTAACTGCCGAAGATCTCCATGGCGCCGATGCCCAGAGACAGGGTGAAGAACGCCTGATTCATCGCGTCGGTGATGAGGCTACCGAGACCGTGCTCCCGAATGGTGTCCACGGAGGGCAGCAGGTAGAACTTCATGCCCTCCGCCGCGCCGGAGAGGGTCAGGCTGTGGACCGCCAGCACCACGATCAGTGCCAGCAGGCAGATCATCATGACCTTGGTCACCCGCTCCAGACCCTTCTGAAGGCCGAAGCTGCACACGATCAGGCCGGTGACCACCACCAGCTCCGTGAAGATGACCATGGAGCCGGGACTGCCCAGCATGGTGCCGAACATCCCGGAGATCTCGTCGCCGGTCATACCGGCGTGGAAGCCGCCGGTGAGGAATTTGCCGAAGTAGTTCACCATCCAGCCGGTGACGGTGGTGTAATACATCATCAGCAGGTAGCAGCCCGCCAGACAGAACCAGCCGTGGATGTGCCACTTGGAGCCGGGCTTTTCCAGATTCTTGTAGGCCAGCACGGCGCTCTTGCGGCCGCCGCGGCCCACCGCCAGCTCCATGGTCATCACGGGGACGCCCAGCAGCAGCAGGCACACCAGATAGAACAGGACGAAGTAGCCGCCGCCGTTCTTGCCGGTAATATAGGGGAAGCGCCACACGTTGCCGATGCCGATGGCGCAGCCCGCGCTCACCAGCAGGAAGCCCAGCCGGGAGCCGAAGGATTCTCTTTGCATTTCTAAGTACCTCGCTTACACACAACAAATATGCACTTATCTTAGCGGAAAAAATTCCCCTTTACAAGGGGGATTTTTTCATGATAAAATAAGAAAAACTTATTTTGTGTCATGGGAGGGCGTTATGAATCGAAATCAGCTGAAATATTTCGTGGCCGCGGCGGAGAGCCGCAGCTTCACGAAAGCCGCCGAGCAGTTCTACATTTCCCAGACCGCCATCACCCAGCAGATCCGTCTGCTGGAGGAGACGCTGGGCTGTCCTCTCTTTGACCGGAGCACCCGGCCCGTGAGCCTGACCTCCGCGGGGACCATCTTCCTCCGGGAGGCCAAGGGGATCTTAGAGCGGATGAGCCGGGCGCAGGAGCGGGTCCATGACGCCTCCACCGGTCTCTCCGGCACGCTGCGGGTGGGCTACGTCCGGGGGTACGAGCGCAGCGACCTATCCGCCCATATCCGCCAATTTCACCAGCAGAACAGCAACGTGCTCATCACCTTTTACCGCTGCTCCACCGATGCGCTGGCGGCGGGGCTGCTGCACCATGAATACGACATCATTTTCACCTGGGACAGTACCAACCTGAAAACCCAGGAGGGTGTGGCCTGCCGCACCGTGGAAAAGGCCCGGCTGGTGGTGGCGCTGTACGCCGGACACCCGCTGGCCCAGCGGCAGCAGCTCCGGCGGCAGGAGCTGCGGGGAGAGACCATCCTCTACATGTCCCCTGACGCCGCCGACGATTCCTACGGCGACGCCTTTTTCATGCAGCTTTACAACGAGGCGGGCTACAAGCCCAACATCCTCTTCCGCTCCGCCGACACGGAGAGCATCCTCATGATGGTCTCCGCCGAGGAAGGCATTTCCATCCTCCCCGCCTACTGCGTGGAAAAGCTCTACAACGCCGACAATCTGGTGTTTGTCCCCCTCATCGGCGAGGGAGAGGTGGAGGAAATCATCGCCGCGTGGCAGACCACCAACCCCAACCCCGCGCTGGCCCGGTTTCTGGCTATGACTCCTCCCCAATGGGAATGAGCCGTCCCGTGTCCGCCCCGACCCGGTGAGAAATGGAGAGCACCGTCCGGTCCGCCGTAGCCCTCTTCAAGGCCCGCAGCACCGCCCGCTCCGTCTCCGCGTCCAGATTGGCGGTGATCTCGTCCAGCAAAAGCAGCTTGGGGTCCGCCGCCACCGCCCGGGCGATGGACAACAGCTGCCACTGTCCCTGAGAGAAAATGTCCGGGGTGCAGGGGGTGTCGAAGCCTTCGGGCAGGGTGCCGATGGCCTCCGCCAGTCCCGCCAGCTCCGCGGCCCGGCGGACCTGTCCCTCTGTGACGGTGTCATCATACAGGGTGATCTGGTCCCGGACGGTGCCGGGGACCGGATGGAACCGCTGCTCCACATAGCCGTACAGTGCCCGCCGCTGCGGGCCGGTGAGGGACCGGGGATCCACGCCCTGGATCCGGACGGTGCCCCGCCGGGGGGCATACAGCCCCAGCACCAACTTGAACACGGTGCTCTTTCCCGCGCCGGTCCGGCCGGACAGGGTAGCCAGCTCTCCCTCCCGGATCTCCATATTTAAGTGGTGCAGAACGTTCTGCCCTGCCTCATAGCCGAAGTCCACATCCCGCAGCTCCACCATGGGAGCGGCGGGATTTTCCGTTTCCGGGGCCACTGTCTCCTGCTCCGGCTGGGCCAGAAAGTCATTGATCCGGCGAACGCCCGCCACGGCGGACTGGATGGTCTGGATCTCCATGCCCAGACTTTCCAGAGGAGAGAAGATCTGGCTGATGTAGTTCATCACCGTCACGGCGGTACCGGCGGTCATGCCGAACAGCGTCAGCACCGCCGGGTCTCCGGAGGCGGACAGCAGCATGACCGCGCCCACCACAACTGCGTTCACCGTGAGGATCACGGGGGAATACAGGGCGTCATAGAAGTTGGTGCCCTCAATGGCCCGGTAGCTCTCCCCCAGTGCGCCGTCATACCGGGTCTCCATGTAGGTCTCCTTGCCCAGCGTCCGGATGGTGCGGAGATTCCGCACCGTCTCCGGCACATATCCGGAGGCCCGGCTCACCGCCTTCCGGTTTTTCAGCTGATTGTGCAGCATCCGCTTCTGGACGAACCGGGTAAAGCCGAACAGCACCGGCAGCAGCGCCAGCAGCAGATAGGCAAGCCCCCGGCTGCACTGCCACACCACGATCAGAATACTGAGGATCCGGCAGGCATCCGCCGCCATACTGATGATCCCGGCGGTGAACAGGGTCTCCACCGTGTCCACGTCCCCCACGAACCGGGACACCAGCGCCCCCGGCTCCTGACGGTTCAGCTCGTCGGCAGGCAGGCGGCCCTCCTTTTCCATCAGGCGGCTCCGCAGGGCGTGGGTGGTTTTCTGGCCAAATACCGTCAACGCGCTCTCCCGGGCGGATTCCAGCCCTCCCGCCAATGCGGTGAAGGCCAGATACCACAGGGGCAGGCGGAGGGTCAGCCCCTCCCCGGCGGTGAGGCCGTCCACAATGCGGCCCAGCACCAGCGGCGGCACCAGCGCCGCGCCTACGGCCCCTGCCACCACCGCCAGAATGGCAAAGGACAGCCAGAGGTGGTCTTTCACCGTTTCCAGTACCACAGTCCCCACATGGACTGCTTTTTTGCGGTCATTCATGGCTGTTCTCCTCCCTCTGTGCGTCAAACTGCGCCGCGTAATCCGGGGTATTCCCCACCAATTCCTCGTGGGTCCCCACCTTGGCCTCCCCGTTTTCCAGCCAGATCACCCGATCCAGCTCCGGGAACAGGTACAGCCGGTGGGAGATCAGAATTACCACGCTGTCCGCCGCCAGACGCCGCAGATGGGCGAAGATCTCCGTCTCCGTGGCCCGGTCCAGCGCCGAAAAGGGATCGTCCAGAATCAGCAGAGGCCTTTGATGGGCCAGCGTCCGGGCCAGCGCCAGCCGCTGGGCCTGACCGCCGGAAAGCCGGACGCCGCCGGTGCCCACCCGGGTCTCCAGCCCCTCCGTCATGGCCGCCACTTCGCCGTCCAGACACACAGCCCGGAGGTAATCCATGGGATCGCCTGTGTCTCCCAGCAGCACATTTTCCCGGATCGTGCCGCTGAACAGCTCCGGATCGTGGCCCAGATACCCCACGAGGCCCGTCCGCTCCCAGGGGGGCAGCTCCGCCAGCTCCCGGCCGTCCAGCCGGATGCTGCCGCCGTAGGGCTGCTCGCAGAGGAACGCCTTGCCCAGCGTGGATTTGCCGCAGGCCACCGGCCCGGTGACGCCGATGATCTGTCCCCGGCAGGCGGTCAGATCCAAGCCGGAGAACAGCGGCGCGTCACCGGGATAGCCGCAGGTGAGGTCCCGGACCTCCAACCGTTCCACCCTGCCGGCGGAAACGGCGGGCACGGCGGGGATCTCCCGCATCAGGGGCTGGATGCGCTTCCACGACACCTGCGCCTTGTGGACGGCGTTGAACAGCTTCGCCGCCTTGGAGGACTTGGTGGCCAGCTTGGTAAAGCAGGCCAGAAACGTGGTGAATTCCGCGATGGACCAGACCGTCCAGCCGGTGCCCAGCACGTTTTTCCCGCCGAAATACAGGATCAGCGCCGCGCCGATCATGGACAGCACCCGGTACAGGGGCGGCAGGGACGCTGTCCACAGGTTTGCCTTTACAGCGGTGTGTTCGTAAGCGGTGAGGTGCTCCTCATAGGCTGCCCGGCGCTCCTCCTCCCGGCCAAAGACACGGTAGGTCAGGGCGTTGACCGCCCGATCCATGGTAGCGGCGTTCAAGGCCCCGGCCTGCTCCTTGAAGGCCGCGCCGGTGCGCTGGACGGGCCGCTTCATCCGCTCCGCCAGCGCGTAGCTCCCCGGCAGAAAGGCCATGGACAGCAGCGCCAGCCGCCAGTCGTACCACAGCAGCATCCCGGCATAGGCCGCCAAGGCCACGCCGGTGTCGAACACCTCCGTGGTGAATTTCCGCATCCCCTCGGCGCAGTCGTCCACGTCGGAAATGGCCTTGGTCAGCACCGTTCCCGCGCCCTCACGCTCCAAGTCCTCCCGATCCGACCGGACCAGCGCGCCGTACAGGACCCGCTTCATGCGGCGGTTCACCTTGTTGGCAAAGCGCCGGACATAGAACCGCTTCAAAAACCGAAGTCCCTGCACTGCGGCGATGACGGCGATGTACCCCGCCGCCAGAGAGACCATGGTGGAAAAGCTGCCCTCCCCCAAGAGGATCCGGGCCAGCGCTTCCGTCATCTGTCCCTCGAACCACGGGCCTGCCACCAGACCTATATTATAGAGGAGACCCGTCACGGTGATGACCACCAGCACCCCGGATTCCGCCCGGAAATAGGAGCTGACCCGGTCCGGCGGAAGCTGTCGCTTACTCATGGCGCTCCCCCTCCCCCTGCTCCGTCAGGGCCGTGATGTGGGGGAACCCCGCCCGGCTCTCCTGCTTGGAACGGCGATAGATGGTGTCCAGCGTTTTGCAGAAAGCGACCTTCTCCGCCTCCGGCAGCTCCGCCAGCAGCCATTCATAAAAGGTGGTCTCCACCTGCGCCTTGGAGTTCCGCAGGCCCTCCGCCTTTTCCGTGGCGAAAAGCAGCTGGCTGCGGCCATCCTTGGGGTTGGCCTGCCGGATCAGGTAGCCCTTGGCCTCCAGACTGGCCGCCCGGCGGGCGGCGGCTCCCTTGTCCACACGGAGCTGCTCCCGGACCTCCGCCTGCGTGATGCCGGGATGGTGGCGCACCAGATGGATGAAATCGTATTCCGCTGTGCCGATACCGTCCTCCTTCAGCGTCCGGACGGCCAGCTTGCTGGCCTCCCGTGCGATTTTCGTGATCTTGCGCTCTGTGAGATCCATTGTTACGGCAAGGGTACACCGTCCAATGTGAAGCATTGGGCGGTGAGGAATTGCCGTTCCCTCCTTTCGTGTATTAAAATCAAGCAATTAAATAACTCGTGGATTTTTCTACGGGTTTTAATTTCTTGAAAGAAATGCCGTCCTTTATCATTTTCCCGTTTATCGTTTTAATGGTAAAGATTCCGGTAGTTCTTCTTCCCCAAATGAAGCAGTCCTGTCCGTTAAATTGGACTTTGTCAAAAAGACGATACCCAAATACGTACTTTTCTGCTTGATTGGACTTACGGATGCCTCCCTTGAGGATAGTCACCTTGTGCAGCTGGCGGTTGTGATGTCTCACCGGACGAATCGTGCAAATCTTATCGATTTGTGCGATTTCCGGAAGGTAGCCCACATTGAAGCCCTGCTTCCCCTGTGCGATTGCCAGGGCATCGTTGGTGTGGCTCTTGGGAAGCACCAGCAGCTTCTCTCGGGTCGCCTTTGTGATGTAGCCTCTGGTCTCAATGACGGGGATAGGCAACTCAGAGCAGAGCATCTGCATTAAAGTCTTCCGCATGATGCCCATGAATGTGGCATCCCGTGTGGAGCGACGCTTACGCTTTTTGAAGTCCTTCTCCGCAATCAACCCCTTGTGGAGTTTCTCGTGACAACTCTCGCAAAGGGTAACTTGGTTGTCCGGGGCGTCGCCGCCTACCTTCCTGCTCTCCAGATGGTGGACGTGAAGCCGGACCTCTTTTTTCTTGGTTGCGTGTGCTCCGCAGCACTGACAGGTGTAATCATCTCTCCAAAGCACGTATTGCCGTACATTGTAGTGACCATACATCTCGCCCTTCTGGTAATCCTCACCTTGCGGAACGGGCTTTCCATCCGCAATGGCTTTCAGCAGCTGCAGGTCGAACTCGGCGGTCTCTATGACCACTTTGCTCACGGGCAGGATGCGGCAAACCCTCTTGATTGAGGTGATGTGCTCTTGGATTTTGACCTCCACAGAAGGCGCCAACCATCCCTTGTGCTTGCTGCGGACTCGGTTATCGAAGCGCGGCTTGCGATACCGGGTCTTGCGGTTTCTCCGGGCTCTGCGGAACTCTCGACGGGTGGATAGTAAATCCACCACGTCATTTCGAGGTTTTACTTCTGCGGAGAGTAGTTCTTCCGTTTCGGCAGAAGCCGAAAGTCCGATTGTTTTGCTGCCGGCATCCACGCCGAGGATGACCTCCTGCGTATAGCCGCTGCTTCCGTAGACCAGCTGGATGGTAAAGGGCGTCCTCTTCTTCACTTTGGCTTTCCCGGCATCCAGCAGATGACGGGCTTTTGCCGGGGAGCAGGGCATCAGCGGACGCCCGTGTTTATTGATGACATACACTTTGTTTGGCATGATGCCTTCCTCCTTCTTCTTTGATTGTGGCTAACGAAAAAGCCACGCGGCCTTTCGGTCGTCAGGTATCCGTACCCAATGTTATCTCAAGGTTTTCGTGTGCAACACCGCTCCTTACCCTCAGAGCTTTTAATCACACACCGCAGTGCGGCAGGTTCGGATTCACGCCCGCCGGTGCCTATTCTTACATTCTTGAGTAACGTAGTGCTCGAAACACTTAGGGTAGTCAATCAGGGCTTACGATTTCTCGCAAGCCCCCTCCAAATCGTTAGATTTGGTGGGGGTTATTGACGCGGCACATCAGAGAACGCCGTTTCGTTTCCGCTTTTCTGCTCCGGAGATCCATTCAGGAGATTTCGGCGGTTTTTCCGTACCAACATCTACCATGTAAGAGCAACTAAAATTACTCCATTAAGGGAAAAATAAGGGAAACTTTTTATTGTCACGCAGATGCACACGCTGAAATCTCATGTACGCCACTCAAACAGCCGTTTTTTCGATGGAGACCCAATGAGGGCATATACCGTTTAAAAGCTACTATGTGGAGACTGTATATACAATGAATTAATTACAGCAAACAACTACACTTTAGACTGAAAAGGAGCGTTTTTATGAAGAAAATGCAAAAAATGATTGCAGTGCTGTTTTCCGTGGCGATGTGTGCCGCTATGGCGGTTCCCGCATTTGCGGCAGAGACTGATACTGCGAGAAATGAAGAGCAAGAAACTGTTATGCCTCGCGCAATCGTGTATGAGGAAATTAACATACCGGGGGACGGTAAGTTCTATAAAATCACAGATGATTTCGAGATGCCAGCGAAATCGAGGGTGAGTTTTCAGGGAACCTGGTCCCCGGCTTATGCGAGATTAGAATTTAGGCTTTATGCACACAGCACTGGCAATGGTGCATATGTCATGCTCACCTCTGGTAGAGAGGGAGGCTTGGACGCTACAGCAGCTTCGGTATATTCAC
>OLSA01002618.1_pt1 | contig 13260 bp, 21 predicted proteins | sample 1672731 | NCBI WGS metagenome assembly OLSA01 (sample SAMEA3136718, study PRJEB25190) | human gut metagenome | biome: human gut; feature: human-associated habitat; material: faeces | place: Austria | collected 2013
TCGGGAGCCCCGGGCCGGGGCAGCAGGGTGTCGAAGCTGTCGGCGTACCTGCGGGCCGCTGCGGCTGCGCGCCGGTTGTCGTCGGTGATCTGGAAGGTGTCGAAGGTGCGCCGCAGGAAGCGGTCGCCCATGCCCGACTCGCCGATGATGCGGTTGATGCGCTCCCGCATTTTGCGCTCGGCCTCGGCCTTGCGGTTTGCCTCCTCCTCGGCGGCCTTGGCGGCCTTTTCCTCCTCGTAGGCTTTCACGGCCTGCGGGCAGGTGCACCTCTCGGCCCCGTAGGGCGGCCAGATGATGCGGTCGCCGAACTTGAAGCCCTTGTGGTAGCGCATGGCCCCGCAGAACTCGCAGGGGACAGGAGCCGGGGTGTCGGGCAGGTCGGCGACGCGCTCGTCGTTGCTCCAGATCCAGCGGTCGCCGTCGTCACTGGTCGCTGTCGTCGTCGGCCGGCTTGAAGCCCTTGCCCCAGTCTCGGCCGGCGTCTGCATCCCGCTGAGGATCTCGCTGATAGTCTTCACCTGTGCTCACCTCCTCGCCGTTCTCCCAGTAGCCGCCGTTGAGCCATGTGGCCGGGTTGGGGATAAAGCGGCCATTATCCCGGCGCCACTGTTCGGAGTGCTTCTGAGCGTTGACGGCCTGCATGATGGCCTCATGCAGCTCGGCCGTCGGCTTGATCTTCCTCCACGCCTTGAGGGCGTACTGCTTGCCGACTTTCTTGGGGTAGGCGTTCCAGAACTCGTCAAACCTGACTTCGATGGGCGACTTCTTCCCCGCGCCATCCCCCTCGGCTGAGGGGGTAGAGGGTGTTACTCTCCCTTTCTTTTCTCTACTCTGGTCTACTCTACTCTTGCCGCCGGTCGTTGGCGTGGCGTCCGGCGGTTGTCCGGCGGTCGGCGTCTGGTCGTCCTTCGTATCGTCCGAGGACGAAGCGGCGGCAGCACGGCGGCGGGCCGACCGTTCTTTCTCGGCCTGCCGTTGGTCGATCAGCTTGCCGGCGTACTCGTACCAGTCGTGGATCTCGAGGGCGCCGTCCTCGTTTTCGTCGATCCATCCGGCCCGGATCAGCGTCTCGGCCAGCTTTTCGGGCTCTCCGTCCCACTGTGCCGCCCGGGCGATCATGCGCGGGGTGATGCCGGCGAGGTCTCCCTTGGGGGCGTTGTCGAGGGCCCACAGCCAGAAGGACACGAGCAGCCCCATCATGTGCGGCGGGGTGATCTCGAGCTCGTCGGCTGCGTCAAAGAGCTTGCGGTGGTCTTTGAGTGTTTGGTGCACTTGAAGCCATGCCACGGTCGTCACCTCCTTCTATGCGGTCGCGTGTCTTTGGCTCGTTTTCGGTCGGCCGCCGGTCGCCCGGCGGTCGTTCAGAATGGCAAGTCCCCATTGTCGTCCACCTCGGTGAAGTCGCCGGAGCTGTCCGGGTAGTCGGCGAAGTCGCCGCCGGTGTCCTGATGGCCGGCGCCTGCCCCGTCCTTCTTGCTGTCGCAGAAGTGGACAGAGGAGACGGTGATCTCGGTGGCCTTGCGGTGGTTGCCGTCCTTGTCCTCGTAGTTGCGGCTGGTGAGCTCGCCCTCTACGAGGACGAGCCGGCCCTTGGTGAGGTACTTGCTGACGAACTCGGCCTGCGCACGCCACGCGACGCAGTCGATGAAGTTGGATCTTCTTGCCGTCCTTGGTCTTGCGGCCGGTGTCGCTGGCGAGCCGGAAGCTGGTGATCGCCACGCCGCTCGGGGTGTGTCTGAGCTCAGGGTCGGCCGTCAGCCGCCCTTGCAGTCCTGTGTGGTTATACATCAGCCTTGACCTCCTTGCTGGTTATGCTGCGCGGCAGCAGCGTCGAGGGAGTTGCAGATCTCGTCGTACTCCTGCCGGGTTAGGGTGGCCGGATCCTGCTTCTTGTACTTCTCGAGGATCCGGGCGATGGTGCGCTCCTTGGTCATGCCGGCGGCCTCTGCCTTCTTGTAGAGGCGGCTGAGCTGTGCCTCGGACAGGCGGCCAGAGCCCTGCCCCTGACGCTGCTGGCCCTGTCTGGAGCCGCCAGAGCCGCCCCCGGGGCCTTTACTCTGCGCGCCGAAGTCGCTGTTGTCTGGGTCGTCCTCACCTTGGTCGATGCTGAACTTCTCGAACAGGTAGTATTTCAGGGCATAGGTGTGGGCGGCCCCCTTGGCCTTGGCCGGGTCGTCGTTCCAGCCGAGGGCGTGGACGACTGCCTCCAGCGTCTCGTCGTCGTTGTCGAGGTTGATCCAGCGGATCGTCAGGTCGGCCTCGTAGAGGAACATGAGCTTGTCGCCGTTGTAGGTCTTGGTCTGCATGGTGATCCAGTAGACCGGGTCGCCGTTCTCGGCGTAGCGCGTGGCCTTCTCGCCGATGACCTCGAAGTCGACGCCGAGCTCGTTCATGATGGGGGTGATTTTCTCCCACACGTCGTAGATCTTGGCGTACTTGTAGCTGACGCCGTCGCTGTGCTGCTTCTTGACGATCTCCGGGCAGGCTTTCCGCATTTCGACGAGCTTCTGCCGGAGCGTCAGACAGCGGGCCTCGATGGGAGGGGCCGCAGCAGCGGCCGCCTCGGTTTTCTTGGTTTCTGCCATATCGGTGCCTCCTTACACGTCGACCGTGAAGATGCCCGGGGTCTCGTAGACGGTGACGCCCTCCACGATCTCGCCGGTCTCGGTCAGGGTTGCGATGTCGCCGGTGTAGCTGAGCAGCTTCTTCAGATCAGCCCAGCGGGTTGACTCCTCGACCTTTACGAGCTCGCCGTAGCCGTTGGCCTTGAGCCACGGCACCAGCTTGGTCTCGTCGAGCTTGGTCTTGGTGGTGCCCTTCTTTAAGGTCAGTGTGCCGGAGAGGAGGCGGTACTTCTCCGTCGTCTTGGTCTCCTTGTGGGGGACGGTGGCGAAGAAGTCGGCCAGACAGCTCGTGAGGTACGAGGTGCCGTTCTCCATGCGCTTGCGGGCGGCGGCGACTTTCTCGTTGATGGCTGCGATCTGCTCGTCGGCCAGAGCCTTCAGACGGTCGTACTCGCTGCGCTCGTCGGCGATCTTGCGGATGGCCCAGTCAGCACAGCGGTCGTCGGTGATGCGGAACGGGGCGCGCTCGCCCTCTGCGACGGTGCCGAGGTCGACCTGCTCCAGCTCGTCCAGCGTGGCAGCAGGCAGCAGCTCGGCCTCCTGCGTGGTGGTGGCCTCTGCGTCTGCCTGCTCGGCAGCGAGGGCCGCGTTGATCTTATCGCTCATGTTGTTTCTCCTTTCTTGTGGTGCTCGGCGGCTCTGGTGGCCGCGAGCTTGCTGTATTGTTCGTCTATCTCGATCCCGATGTACTGCCGGCCGGTTTTCGCGGCCGCGGCCAGCGTGGAGCCGCTGCCGGCGAAGGGATCGAGGATCAGGGCGCCGGGGATCGTAGTGGCTTCGATGAGCTGCTCCAGCAGCGCCACGGGCTTCTCGTTGGGGTGGGTGAGGCTCTGGTTTCCGACCTTGGCGCAGGCAATCAAGTCGTCCGGCCGTTTTCCCGGGAGCTCGTAGCGTCCTTTGGTTGCGAAGATGATGGCCTCATATCGCGGGGCAAAAGAGCCTTTCAAGTCTCCCATGCCGTGTGCCTTTTTGTCCCACACAATGACCGACTTGACCGTCAGGCCAGCGAGACGCAGTGCGTCGATGAATACCTGCTGAACGTCCCAGCGGGTAAAACAGAGTACCCCCCCCCGCGTTTCACGACTCTGGCGGCGTCATAGATCCACCAGATAAACGGGGCCTTGTCGTTGGCGATTTTTGCGAGGCGGCTTGCTTTTTCTTTGCGGCCGCTTTGGTAGTCGATACCGTAGGGCGGGTCAGTGATGACCATGTCGACGCTGTCTGCCTCCATGTCGCGCAGCACGGTCAGGCTGTCGCCGGTGATGACGGTGTTGGCTTGGATCATTTTTCAGCAGCCTCCTTTCTTTCGGTGACGTTGAAGGTGAGCATCACGCCGCAGGTGACAGGGGTGACGCTCTCGAGCTCGATGTCGCGGCCGCTGCGGAGGTGCAGGGTCTTGCCCGGCTTCATTTCGGTGAGGTGTTTCATCTGGTACTCCTTTCTGCAAAGAAACGGTGCCCGCCTTCCTCGATGACGAAGATCTGGCTCTCGTGGAAGTCGCTGGTCACGAGGGCGGGGTTGTAGAAGTAGAGGATCGGCTCGTCCACGACGGTCTCGCCTTGGTCGAACACGGCCGCGACGGCGTCCTTGACGCGCTGTGTGGGATCCGGCCGGTTCTCGGTGTAGCTGTAAAGAACGACGGCCTCAGAGGGGTCGACGCCGCGCTTCTCGGCTGCGTTGAGGATGCACTGAGCGACGAGCATCTGGCCCTCGAAGGACTCCCCGCCGGCCTCGGCCATGACCACGCGCTCGACGACGTCGCACTCGGCGTCGGTCAGAGGGTAGCGCACGGCGGGCTCGGTCGGCTCCACGGTCTCAGCGGCCGGGGCGGGGGCGTCCGGGATGTATGTGCCGACAGTGGTGGTCGGCGGCAGGATGTTGGTCTCCTGCTTGCTGCCGGCCGGGGTGGTGAAGATTGCCACAGAGATGCCGCCCAGCAGAAGGACGGCAGCGGCCAGCGTGGCAGCTCTCAGGGCTTTCCTCTTGGCACGGCGGCGCCGGCGTGTTATACTTGCGGTGCGGGATCCGTATGCTGGCAGGCTGCTGGATCTTCTCGCATGGGTCGCCCGGTCGCAACGGGCGGCCCTTTCTTTTGTGGTTTCCATTGGTTTCTCCTTTCACTGAGCCTGTGCGACGGTCAGATCACAGAGGGCGTGAGTGAGGTCGCTGAACTCGGTCTCTCGGACGGTGTCAGCGGTCAGCAGCACGAGGTAGTCGTTGTCGTAGTAGTCGATCTCGGGGTGCCGCTGCCGGTTTACTTCATTTTTGTGGCGGGCGTAGAGCTCGGCACGGTTCCAGACGTCGTCAGGGATCCAGCGGTCGAGGCGATCCTCGACGCGCTCGCGCAGCTCCTCGCTCGTGATCGTGATCTCCGGGCTCATGCTGTCACCTCCGCGCCACGCGGGCCGGGAGCGTCTGCTCCGGGCGAGTCAGGCCCTTGCTGAAGCTCTGCGGCTCATATCTGACGCCCACGATCCGGCGGCCGCTGACGCCGTACTTGGGGTTGTAGCCGAACAGGTTGACGTAGCTGCCGAGATCCTCGCGTTCGTCGTCCATCGCCTTCAGCACCTCGAACAGGGCCAGCACGTCGTCGATGGCGCGGTGGCTGTTCTGCACCTTGCCAGTGAGGTCGTAGGCGATGATCGCGTTGGCGAGCTTGTGCGGGTACGCTCTGCGGTCTTTGTAGACCGTCAGGCTGTCCAGCCAGTCGATCCGGCCGACCTTCTGGCCGCGGAGCAGGCCACGGAGGAAACAGGCGTCAAACTGTGCATTGTGGGCGATCATCAGCGTCGGGCCGTTCTGCATGAGCTTGGCGATCTGGCTGGCTGCCTTCGTCGGCTGCACGCCCTCGGTCTGGAGCCGCTCGTCGGTGATGCCGGTCAGGCTGACGATGTTCTCCGGGAGGGTCTCGCCCTCGGGCAGCTTGATGAAGGTGTCCATCTTGCCGGCGATCCGTAGGCCGCCGGTGGCCGTGCGCTCCACGCGCAGGGCGGCGAGCTCGATGATCTGGTCGCTGTCGAAGTCGAGGCCGCTGGTCTCGGTGTCAAACACGACGAGGGCCTTGTAGCGGTCGAACAGGGTGGAGAGGTTACTCATGCCGGGCCTCCTTCTCACGGGTAGCTCTCAGGGTGCCGAGCATAAACGAGAGGGCTGTGGTCAGTTGATCCTCAGTGGCGAAGGTGCCGCCGAACTGCTCGGCCAGCGCCGCGATGATCTCGCCGGCGTGCTCCGGCGTGACGTCGTCGGTGGCTTCGTCGCCCTCGATGGAGATCAGGAGATCGGAGTCCAGATAACAAGCGGGGCGCAGGCCGAAGTTGCCGTAGTAGGCGCCGTCCCAGTTCAGAGTGCCATCGAGGCCGACGCCGCGGGCGAGTGACTCGTAGCCGTTAGCCTTCGTGCTGAAGGCGGTAGACAGCCACCACCAGTCGTCCGCGTTCGGGATGACGTCGCGGTTGCGCCGGTACTGGTCGACCGTCAGCAGGAAGATGGTGACGGTGCAGGTGCCGTAGTCCTTCAGGCCGTCGTCGGTGGTCAGGTCGAGCTCCGTGGTCAGGAAGGCGTTGGGGCCGTTCACGTCCTCGAGCAGGTTGTCGAGGTAGGCGCCGTTGAGGTATTCCTTGCTGCTGGCGACGGCGAAGTTGTTGCGGTTGCCCTCGTCAAAGGCTCGGGTCTCGATGATGCCCTTGCTCAGGCAGAGGGCGCGGCCGTCATCATTCTCCAGCAGGATCCAGCTCTGGCCTGCATAGTCGAAGGCCGTGCCGCGGGCGGCGTTCTTGAGTGCGATCTTTTTCATGGGGTTGCTCCTTTCGTTCTCTGCGGCCGAGCCTTCTGGCTGGCCTGAATGTTCGGCAGGGTCTCGCCGGCGCGGAGCCGGCTCTCACAGTGCGGGCAGATGTAGCCGGTGCGGGGGATCTTCTGGTATATGCTGACGTTCCAGTCGAGCCCGCAGCCGATGCACTTGGCTGTCATGGGCCTCCACCTCCTTCCGCAGTCAGAGCCTCGAAAACGTAGCGCCGGATGCGGTTGCGGTACTTCTTCCGGGTTCTGGCTTTCTTTGCGTGGGCCGCGAGGTGCAGCCACTTCGGCGGCACTCCGATGGCCCTGACCGATACCTTCCAGAGCTTTTTGAAGGCAGAGAGCACGGCGTTGATGACCGGCTTCATGGCTTCGGCCAGCTTGGCGGCGATTTCCCGCAGTGCGTCGGCCAGTCTGTCGAAGGCTTCGCGGGCCTGCTGCATCTTCTCGTGATCGGCGAGTGCCATGCTGCCGTCGTAGACGTAGGGGCTCAGCTCGTCATCGCCGCCGTCGATCAGACGCTCGCAGAACGGGAGGCCGGCAGCTTCGGCAGCCTTGTGGCCCTCCTTGAGGGCGTCCCGGCCTTGCGTGACTTCGCAATAGTCCGCGAGGCGGTTGTGGCCGCCTTCGTAGTGCCAGCGGATCCCGGCGGCGATCTCGTCGATGGTCATGTCCTCACCGAAGTGGCCGCAGTAGTAGCCGTTGACGATGACGGCGTCCGGGTCTGCCTTCAGGATCCCGATGGCGTCGTTGAGATCGTCGGTCTCCCACTCGCCGTTCCAGATGTCGCTCCAGATCGTCAGGGCGTTCCACGAGCGGCCGATGCGATACACGATTGTCCAGCCGATGCCGTCGCGGATCTCCGCGGCGAAGTCTCGGGCGATGTCTCTCAGTGCTGCCATGCTGGTGCCTCCTCTCTGGTGATGTGCACGACGGTGACGAGGTCGTCGATCTCGTGCTTGGTGGTGTATGTGTCCCGCTCGTCGATCCCGATGTGCCGCAGCAGCGTCTCGGGCCCGTCCAGCAGGAAGGCTGTGACGGCCACGGCGTTCAGCCGGTAGACCGTGACCTCCACGGTGCAGCGGGCGCCATCCTCGTCCAGCGTGGACGGGAATGAGGCCCGGCAGATGGGGCTCGCCTCGTATCTGAAGGCGGTCGCGCGGTTCTCGCCGGTGATGATGTCCTTCACAAACTCCTCGAAGGCTTTGCGAGGGATCGAGCTGCGGTACTTGTCCAGCGTGACGTCGGCGAGCTGCCGGATGGCTTTGGTGTTCATGCTCGTCACCTCACTTTATCTCGTGGATCAGCGTCCTGAAGTGGAAACACTGGATGTTATAGCCGCCGGCTCCGATGGTCTGGATCTTTGCCTTGCCCTCCGTGCCGACGATGATGCCGTTGATGTCGCCCTCGGGGCCTATGTAGAGCGCTGCGGCGTCGGTGATGGTTCCGACCGTGCTCATAATGCGGCCGATCAGGTCGAGCAGCTTGGCCCGTTTTTCTTCTTCCATCGTCTTTTCAAGCCACGCCTCGCGCTCGTCCTCGTTGTGGATCTCCAGCAGCCTGAGCGTGATCTGGTCGCCCGCTTCGCGGAGCTTCTTCTGGATCTGGTGATATTCCAGCCCTCGCTCACTCAGGAAGGCGTCAACGTCGCGGCGCGGCCAGAGGTTTGCGAGGTCGGAGTCGGTCAGCTCGCGGCCATTGTAGAGCTTGCGGTACTTCTCGAGAGAGGGGAGCGTCTGAAGCGCCTCCAGCCGGGCAGCTCGCTCCTCGGCCTTCAGGCCCTCGCGGTACTTGATGAAGCGGATCCGCTTCTCTTGGTAGTATCCGATCGCGTGCTGTTTCCAGTTTTCGAGGAAGTCCTTGCGGTCTGCGCCTTTTTCAATCATTTTTGCGAGCTGGCTGTTGTGCTTCTTGAGTACGGCCTCGCGCTTCGCCACGCGGCCCTCGGCGTCGATGACCTTCTGCTCGAGCTCTTTCTGTGTCATGGTGGTCTCCTTTCGTCTTGGCCCGGCCGGAGCCGGGGATCTTGGTGGTGTCGAGTCCCTGAAAAGCAGAAACACGACCGCCGGATCGCTTCAGAGAGCAGCGCGGAGGGGGTGCACAGCTCGTCCATTTTCAGCGTCGGGGTCGTGTGATCGTTTTCATGTTGGGCTCTCCTTTCTTCGGCCCGGCGCTGCCGGGTGTTCTTGGCTACTGTGCGGCCGGCGCTCGTTTACCTCTGCGCTTGAAGCTCTCGTGCAGCCGCCTCTCGGCGAGCTCTGCATCATAGCCCTCGCGCTGGTTAGCATCCAGCGCGCCGGTCGCGCCTCGCTGGAGCTCCTTGTAGATCGTGGTGTGGTGAACGCTCAGGCGGGCCGCAATATCGACCGGCCGATCTCCGAGCAGATGCCACGCCTCGATCTTCTTCCTGTCCTCGAAGGTCAGGTAGCGGTACTTTCCCGTCAGTCTCACCTCCGTCCTATGGGGTTGTAGTAAAGAAAAAACGCACAGCCGACTCGTTTGAGTCTCTGTGCGTTTAATGATAATGGATGGCCAAAAATATCTTGACTTTTGCCGTGCTTCCGGTATAATAATATGGCTTGCGTCTGCAAGCATATCCTTGCTCTCATCCGAGAATGAGGGCCATTTGTCCAAAAGGAGGTGCAAAAGTATGGCTAAGATTTCCGCCAACTACGAGGTCGTCTACATCATCGACCCTGCACAGGGTGAGGAGGCTGTTGCCGCCACCGTGGCAAAGTTCCAGTCCCTGGCAGAGCAGAACGCGACCGACGTGGTAGTCGATGAGTGGGGCAAGCGTCGCCTGGCTTACGCGATCGACTACAAGACCGAGGGCTATTATGTGCTGATGAGCTTCACCAGCGGCCCGGAATTCCCCAAGGAGCTGGATCGTATCCTGGGCATTACCGAGGGTATCATGCGTTCCATGATCGTCTGCAAGGGCGAGTAAGGGAGTACAGCAATGCTGAACAAGATCTTTATCATGGGTCGCCTGACCCGTGACCCGGAGCTGCGCCGTACGCAGTCCGGTACCCCCGTCACCAGCTTCTCTCTGGCTGTGGATCGTGATTACAAGACACAGTCCGGCGAGAAGGAGACGGACTTCATCGATGTGGTCGCCTGGCGCGCCACCGCGGAGTTCGTGGCCAAGTACTTTACCAAGGGCCGTATGGCCGTGGTAGAGGGCCGGCTCCAGATCCGCGCCTGGCAGGACAAGGAGGGCAACAACCGCCGCAGCGCCGAGGTCGTGGCCGACAATGTCTACTTCGGCGACTCCCGCCGCGACAGCGACGGCAGCAGCGGCGGCAATTACGCCAACAACAGCTACGGCGGCAATAACGGCGGCTACTCCGCTCCTGCCGGCGGCTACGCTGCGCCCGTAGGCGGCTCCGGATTTTCCGAGATCGATGAAGAGGACGGCGACCTGCCGTTCTGATGTGCAAGGCACATGACATTTTATAAAGGAGGAAACTTCCATGGCTATGGAACGCGAAAATAGACCCGTTCGCGGTGCCGGCAAGCGCCGCAAGAAGGTTTGCCAGTTCTGCGTGGACAAGTGCGAGTGCATCGATTACAAGGACGCCGCTAAGCTGCGCCGCTTCATCTCCGAGCGCTCCAAGATCCTGCCCCGCCGTACCACCGGCACCTGCGCTATGCATCAGCGCCAGCTCACCGAGGCCATCAAGCGCGCTCGTCAGATCGCCCTGCTGCCCTTCGTGACCGAGTAATTGTGTGATAAAAAACAAGACCGGCGTCGCCGGTCTTGTTTTTTATGCTGTTTCTCCGTGGGATTTCTGGTAAAATAGTGTATCATACAGAAGAAACCACAGGGAGGAGGGAGCGCGTGGACGACAGACAACTGATGGCGAGCATCGCCAGCGGTGACGAGGCAGCCCTGCAGGCGCTGCTGCGGCGTTTCACGCCGCTGTTCCTCTATATCCTGCGTCCCATCCTCCCGGATGAGCGGGATAGGGAGGAGTGCCTGGCGGACATATCCCTGCGCATCTGGCAGGGAGCGGGGAGTTTCGACGGGGCAAAGGGCAGCCTGAACGGCTGGCTGACCGCCCTGACCCGCAACGCCGCCCTGAACCGTGCCCGCCGCGCCCAGACCGACGCGCCGCTGGAGGAGGACGTTCCCCACACCGGCGGCAGCGCTGAGGAGGAGCTGCTGCGTAGGGAGCGGCAGCGGCGGTTACAGGCCGCTATCGCGGGTCTGCTGCCGGAGGAGCGTGGCCTGTTCTATCGAAAATACTACTACTGCCAGTCCACCGCCCAAATGGCCGCCGAGCTGTGCCTGACAGAGCGGGCGGTGGAGGGGCGGCTGTACCGCCTGCGCCAGCGGCTGCGGGAACTGTTGGGAGGTGACTTCTGTGAGTGACGATCTGCGCTTTGACGCGCTGCTGACAGAGGGCGCCGGCGCCCTGCCGCCCGCACCGGACGTCAGCCCATGGCGCACCGCCATGAGCTGTATCATGGGGGGCATCGCCCTGAAGACCCTGACGCTGCAAATTCTGTATCTGGACAACATCCTGCCCACGCTGGGCTGTATCCTGCTGGTGCTGGGCTTCCGCACCCTGCGGCAAGAGAACAAAGCCCTGCGATGGTGCTGGCGGCTGTCCATCGTCATCGCCGCGGTGCGCAGTGCGTCCTTCGTGCTGGCGGCCCTGCCGGTGGATGTAAAGTACGTCCCGGCCTATGCGATCATGGCCATGACATTCGCGCTGTATATCGGTCTGTGGCGGGGGATGGTGGGCGTGTCCCGCGCCGCCGGTGCGGAAAAGCCCGCCGCGCCTGCCGCCGGTGCGCTGGTGATTTTCTATGTGGTGCTGGGCGCGTTGGCCTTTTTGAAGCTGGAAGGTTGGCTGGCAGTGCTGCCGGTGCTGATCGTGTATATTGTGATCCTGCGGAATCTGGTAAAGCTCTCCCGCTCGCTAGAGGACACCGGCTACGCCATCCACGCCGCGCCGGTACGGCTGCCCGCGTCGGCGGTGCTGTGGGGCTATCTGGGCCTGACGCTGGCGGCGGTGGTGCTGGCCATGCTGCTGGGCCAGCGGTATCCCATGAACTGGCAGGCACGGAGCGATGCGCCGCAGGACGCCGCCGTCCGCGCGGAGCTGCTGGAGCTGGGCTTTCCCCGGAATGTGCTGGACGACCTGACTGCCGAGGAGGTGGCCGGTCTGGCGGGCGCAAGTGAGGTGCTCACACAGACCGACACACGGTACGATGGAGACAAGTATCGGGTGGTGACCACCGCTGTCTGGGACGAGGACACGCCCAATGAGTGGCAGTACCAGAGCGCGGAGAAGCAGGAGGACGGCACATACCGCTACACCTATCGCGTCTATGACGTGGAGGAGGTCTGCACCATGACCCACGTGGCGGTGGTGCTGCCTCAGGGCGGCTATCAGCGGGTGGTGTTCCTGCACCACATCGCGGCGCGGCCTAGGGGGCTGACCCTGACGGAGGGCGTGGAGCTTTGGCCGATGTGGCGCGATGACGAAAACTGGGCACGGGGCAGCATCGTGGAAGGCCGCGTGCTGTGTGACCGGCAGGGGCAGACGTACACGGCGGGCTTCGCCGCGCTGGACAGCGGCAGCTACACCAGCCAGAGCTTCTTTGGAAGCAGCCGGCGCAGCACCATCACTGCGGAGTGGTCGCGCCTGTGGGGCGCGGAGGAACAGCGGGTCTATGTGCTGTACGACGCGGAGACGCTGACGCCGGAGTGGGAGTATCTGGAGAGCTGGTGCAACTACGCGCAGTCCGGCGGCGCGGTGTATCCGTTCCGCAGTGCGCTGGCCCGGTGGCGCAGCTGGGGGCTGGCCGACGGCGATACGCTGATCCAGTCGGCGCTGCAGGAATGGGCCGGCGATGTGGAATAAAGATGTGGAATAAAAAAGAGGAGACGCGTGGCGTCTCCTCTTTTTTCGCGTTTACGTCTGATAATGATGGGCGTCCTGCAGCACCATATCCTTGACCTTCATCAGCCGGGTGGTGTTGCCGCGCTCGTTCTCGTCCAGCTTCATGGTGATATAGCGGATGTTTTTCTCCGTCTCCGGGATCATCACATATTCCAGCGCGTTGACGCGGCGGCGGGTCTTCTCAATATCCTGCGCCAGCAGCTGCATGGATTTCTCCACCTGCGCCAGCTCCAGCATATCGGCGAACACCGCCTGCATCTTCTCCAGCGCCGCGTCCAGCTCGCCGCTGGTCTGGGCGAAGCCGTAGGGCAGGAGGGAGCCCTCGCCGCCCTCGGTGTGGAACGTGAACACCGGCACGTTGACGCTCATGATGTTCCGGGCGTCCACGTCCAGCGACACGGAGCGCTGGGGCCGCAGCAGCGACTGCTCCAGCATCTCCGGGCCCATGACGGCGGCGGCCACGGTGAAGGCGTCGTTGGCCTCCTTCAGGCCCTGCTCCACCTTGGCCCGTAGCGTGCGGTTGCGGCGGACGATCTCCAGAAACTGCTTCATCAGCTCGTCCCGCTTATCCTTCAGCAGCTTGTGACCACGGCGGGCCGTCCTGAGACGTCCCTTCAGCCGGGTCAGCTCCATGCGGGTGGGATTGACAGTCTTTCCGGCCATAGGCGGTCACTCCTTTTCCGGCAGGTACTTGTCCAGCATCTCCGGCTTGATGCGCTTAAGCTCGCTTCTGGGCAGCATCCGCAGCAGCTCCCAGCCCAGATCCAGCGTCTCCTCGATGGAGCGGTTCTCATCGAAGCCCTGGGAGACGTAGCGCTTTTCAAATTCGTCGGCAAATTTGGCGTACAGCAGGTCGGTGGGGCTGAGGGCGGCCTCGCCCAGAATGGTCATCAGCTCCTTGGCCTCCTTGCCGCTGGCGTAGGCGG
>OLSA01002627.1_pt1 | contig 13247 bp, 12 predicted proteins | sample 1672731 | NCBI WGS metagenome assembly OLSA01 (sample SAMEA3136718, study PRJEB25190) | human gut metagenome | biome: human gut; feature: human-associated habitat; material: faeces | place: Austria | collected 2013
CTCTGCGAAATCTTCCTCTCCCAATCCGCAGATGAAGAAGTTTCCCTTGATGGGCTGCTCCAGCTCCGGAATGTACCGGCTGAACGGCTTCTCAGTGAACATCCCATTGTCGTCCGTTACCAGTGCCACGGCATCCGCTTCCCACGGGTACGTGGCTGTGATGCAGTCGCAGTCGAGGATGCGGTAGAACTCTTTCAGGGAGTTTTCAATGTCCACCACCTGCGGATGCTCCATCGGTTTGATCAGAAGAACTTTCATTCGACCCAGCCCCCTTTCACGATTGCCCAGTCTGCAAGCTGCATCTTCTGCTGTCCGCCCCATGCAATGTCCTCTAACGCTTCCTCCGTTCCGCAGCGGTTGCAGATCTGGATGTCCGCCCTTCGGCTGAGTGCCTGCTGCTGATGGTCGTAGCAGTCGGGCTTTGCTCCGCACCTGGGGCAACGTGGGCCGGTCTGTCGCGTTTTACCAAGGTGGTCGAGCGACACCTTGACCTCGGCATCCGTTGCCACACGGTGGCAACTGTCCGCACCGTAGGCAACGTTCAGATGGCTTCCGGTATCCCAACTCACCAAGATGTTTCCGGCATCATCGACCCCGTTGCAGGTTCCCTGCGTTCCGATGGGCGGTGCCTGCCTGTCATCCATCTCATCGAGAACGATCCGGCATCCGACCGGGAACTCTTTTCTCAACTTCTTGACCATTTTCTGATCTGCGAAATTCATGCCTGCACCTCCTCGATCATCCGCTGGGCGGCATCCTTATCCATGCATTCCTTCAGCGCACCTTCGAGGATGTGCATCGGGAAGTGGAATGCCTTGTAGCCGTCATGCAGGACTTTGTAGTAATACCGGCTCGGTGAGCGGCGTCCGAAGTCGTTCTCCATGATGTAGACCATTGCGGTCACCATCTCCGGCTCTGCCTCTTCCCGGAGCAGTTCAATGTTCAGGTCTTCCTTGCGGTAGTAGTTCGGGTAGCCCTCATAGAGGTCGAGGTTTCCTTCGTCCCTTTCCGAGATCTCCCACACCAGAACCGGCGTGTTCTTCTTCGGGTTCGGTGCGATGGTGGCGCAGCCGCGGAACAAAAGCTCCCAGCCGGCCAGCACCGCCTGCCCTGCAATTCTTGCATCCGGACACCGGTATGCCATCTGCTCCACCGACAGGTTGCTGCCGTAGGCGATGTAATATTTCTTGTTCTTCATTTGAATCTCTCCCTTCGGTTTTCTCCGCTCTTGTCTGGCGGTATGGTATATATCACTCTTCTGCCCTGATTTATCAAGGCCGATGAGCATCATATACTGCACAATGTTTTTTGCTTTTGATCGTGTACTCTTACATCATCTGCTGCTTCTTCAGATACCGGATGGCTTCCGCCCTTCCGATACTGGCTGCCAGTCCACGCTTCAGTGTGTCCAGCGGAAATTCCCAGTCGCTGTATCCGCCCTGCAGCAGTTCAAAATACTCGGCATCCGGGCAGCCAAGCCTCCGATCCTCGTGCATCACATAAGCGATGCAGGGCTTTGCCTTTTTCATGCGGTTCCCGTTCAGGTTCCAGACCGGAAGCTGGAACTGCTTCTTGTAGTAGTATCGTGGGCAGCCCTCGTACCGGTCCAGCAGGAGTTCATCGTATTCCGAGAGTTTCCAGACCACCGCAGGTACGCTTTCATTGGCATCCTGCTCGATGGTGGCATAGCAGCCGGTCTTGCTCTTTTTGAACAGAAGCCGGTAGCCCTTGATCTCGGTCGTGCCGACCACCACAGCGTAGGGGCATCTCTTTCCCATCCGCTCCATGTCAAGGTTGCTTCCGTAGGCAAGGTAATATCTGGATGGGCTTCGGCTGATCAGTTCAAACATCTGCCTCACCGTCCTCCCTGCCAGTGAACTCCACGCCCTGGAAATCCTCTGTCCCAAGCTCGATCTGGCTGTCCTGCCACCAGTCCTCTGCCACACGCTGTGCTTCCTCCACGGTCGGCTCTTTCATCTCGGATTCATAAATGGTCACCGTTCTCTGGTAGGTCTCGGTGATGGTCACCTTAAAGGTCCTGCCTCCCGGTGTGTTTTCATTTTTTAACGTGCTTTTCATAAACCTGCACCTCCTTCTACCACCTCAAGGGCGGTTGCCCGCCCAAAAGGTGCCCGTGCATCCCGGCTTATTTGTTCCGCCAGGATGCGTTGCCCTCCATGTTCCGCAGAAGGATCTCCCTTGCCGTTGCGAATTCATCCCCGATGAATCCCAGCCTCAGCATCCAGCACCGCATCGCGTACTTTTCGTTGTCGGTCTGCTGGGGCTTCGGGCTTGCCGTTCTGACCATCTTGGCAAGCTGGCTCATTGCGAGGCAAAGCTGGATGTAGGCTTTCATCTCACCGGCGTGCAGCCCGTTGCGCTTTCCGTCCGCTGGGTCTGCGAATTGGAAAAGGCGGAATTCAATGGTCCCTTTTGTAAAGGTGGCATGGAGGTTCAGCATGTGGTACCGACTTGAATTGTAATGGGCATTCCGGTTTTCCCAGCTGGAACCGTTGCCTTCGTACCAGATGTCTTCCAGCTTGCGCATGGTGGTCGGCTTCTCGCGGTTCAGCCGGTCGAGGAAGCGGTGGTCGACCACACGGCAATATTGTCCGGTGCACCCTGCATCGATCCGAATGGCTCTACCGATCTGCTGTTCGTGCGCCGCCATGATGTTCACAAGGTTGCGGATGGTCTTTGCGGTGTGGTCGCCTTTGCCGATGTGGATGTGGACCCCGCATCCGCGGCTTGGGCTGCTCTTTGCTCCTACCTTGCGGAGCAGCCGGATAATCTCCTGCAGGGATTCGATGTCGTCGTAGGTGAGGATCGGGGTGACCAGTTCGCATTTTTCTGCGTCCGGTCCGTAGATGCTCACATCCCTCTGGAATTTCCAAACCCTGCCCTGTCCGTCCTTGCAAGCCCAGCTGTAATATCCGTACTCGCTGGCCGCATTCCATGCTCTGGTTCCGAAGTACTCGGCGACCTTTCTTGCCGCTTTTTCTCTGGTGATGTTGTTCATCTCGATCTCAACCCCGATGGTCTGGTTCTTCATGGCTTCAATCTGCTCTCTTGTTTTATCGTTCATGGTATGTTCTCCTTTGTTTTTTCCTTGTTTTCCCTTTCGGTATGTGCATATTACCGTCAGGTGCGGATAATAGCAAGGATATAAAAGAACATATATTCGACAAATATAAGGCAGAATGATCGTGTACATTTCTGCAGTTTATCCGCTTGATAATGTACATCTTCAGAGCTCATATCGGTACAATGGAAGAGGGTCTCGCATATTTTCCGGCCCCCATTGGGGCTTGGGAGCTTACGCTCCCGCCTCCAGCATCTGCGCCGTGTCTGCCCCACAGTCGGGCTGTGTCGGCCGGGTCGTATCCGGTGCGACCGTTTCCCCTGTGGCAGGATCGCCGTTCTGTGCCGCCAGTTTCGCGGCTTTCAGGGCATCCCGTTTCGCCTTTTCCCTTGCAAGGAACTTCTGTGCTTCCTCATCCGTGCGGAAAGCCGCATGGCCGGAAAGGTTCTCCATGAGGATCTTGCGTGTCTCTTTGAAATCCGGACCGTTCATCCCCAGCCGCAGGAGCCATGTGCGGAGTGCGTATTTCTCATTCTCATCGTTGACATCCTTTGCCTGGATGCGCTTCTGGCTGATAGCCTGCTGGTTCATCAGCACCGCCAGCTGTGCAAAAGCCGTCAGATGTTCGTGGTCCGGTGCAGTCGGGAAGCCGGTAAAGGTGACCTTCTCGGTGGTGATTTTCAGGCCTTCCAGTGCAGCACCATGTTCAGTCTCATAGTCGCTGACCGCATTGATGAAGTTCATGATGGCAAAGGTGCAGCTATCGTCCTTCAGCTTCTCGACCAGCCCCTCTTCCACATGGAAGTGTCCTCCAGTCGCCTTGCCGATGAGCTTGCCGCGGCTGTAAAGAAGGTTGACCAGGTTGCGGAGAGTCACACCGTTGTGCTGGCTGACCGGGAATGCAAGTTCCAAGTCCAGCGGCACCTCTTCCAGCTGATCTTCTGTCTCCTGCGATTCTGCATCCAGCTCATCCTCTATGGTATCATCCTCAGCCGTATTGTCCGGCTCCAATGCATCCTCGGCTCCTGCTTCCGCAGGTTCATCTTCTGCGGTATCTGCATCTTCGGATTCCTGCTCGTCCAGAACCTCCAGCTCTGCTTCGGGCATCTGCTCAGTTTCCGCTTCGGTCACAGGCTCCTCATCCATATCCGCTGTCAGCTCTGTGTCCTCCGGCTGGTCATCCGTGCTCTCAATACTCTCGCCGCCGCGGATCAGTCCCTCATTCAGCAGGGTCGTCAGCAGCTCGGCATCTGCATTCTCCGGCTCGACCAGAAGGTTGCCATTCCGATCGATGGTGTAGCTCCCGATGTCGTAAGAATACAAAGGTGCTTTGGTATAGTAAGGGTGGATGCCGGTCAGCTCCTCCATGCGTTTTGCGAGGGTCTTTCTCTCGGCTACGTTCAGTTTAAATTTCAACATAATTCATCGCTCCTTTTCGTTCATTTGTTTTTGTGCATCCCGATGTTCTTTTCGGTAGCACATATATCACTCTAAAACGGATGAATAGCAAGGCCATTTCCCGATATTCTTCATGTTCGACCATTTACACAAGGGACCGCAAAATCTGTTGTGTAAATAGGACCAATATGTAAGCCCACCATATCAACAGGTCGCTTTCTACCTAGTAATATAGCGGGCCAGTTTATTCTTCCAGACCTGCACACCACGCGATGCCGGCCAGAACAAAGAATGCGTTGGCTAAGCAAATGCCGTTGCCCCAGATACGGTACTCTGCCGAATCCGTATACGGGTCAGCCAGCCATTTCCGGATCTGCTTCTCCGTCTTCGGCTTCTTGGCATGGGTCACGATCTTACGGTGTGTTTCAAACACATCCGCCCAGAACGCCAGATCTTCCTCGGTTGGGTTTTCCGTTCCGAGATCTCTGCACCACCAGTCAGGGAATCCCTGCAGTCTGGCACACTCGGTCGGTGTCAAACGGCGGACGGTATAGGTCACAGGTGCGGGCTGTGCTTCCGGATTGTCGATGACCAGACGGTCATTGAAGGCATCCTGCCCGTTGAAGCCGCTGGGATGTGCCCCGGTTGCCACGGTTCCCATGACACCCTCGTTCAGATGCGGCACCGGTGCGATAGTGGTTGGGTCTTTGTAGTCCCGTGCCATCAGGGTCGGTGCGACTTCTTTTGCCACCTGCATATAGGAGCCGGTGGTCATGGCATACACATCCTCCGGTGCGCAGACTGCATGGCGGTCAGTGGCATCCAGTGTAAAGCAGACATCCTCATTGACGCCATCCCCCTGCGGACCGTTCTCATCCTTGCGGCCGATCATGTTGCCCTGCAGGACGAAGGTCTGCTGCTTCATCCCCGGCTCTGCTGCAAGTGCCGCTGACTTCACTCCCAGATCCCGGACTTCATCCCTCTGGTTCTGGGTAAAGGCGATCGGCTCTACCACGCAGATACCGCCCTGATTGCAGGTCGGATCTCCACCACTGCGGTCTAGTGTCCGGGAGGTCTCCGCTTCATAGAAGCCGCTATGCGGATTATCGGACATCATGGAGTGGCTGGCTTTAGAGCAGACACCGTAGCATTTCGGAACGAACAGTGTCTGGTCGTTATTGCAGCCGAGTGTGGCAGATTTTTCTTCCTGCCAGATGGCTCCCTTGCCGCCACCCTCGCAACCGGAACGGATCTTCAGCGTGACTGCCGGGGAGTTTTCAACTTCTTTCACCGGGCTTTCCACTGAATTTTCAACAGCGTCCATGACCATCGGGACATTACCGCCACCTGTACCGCACCGACTTGTCAGTGTCTGCACCTTACCATCCTCGGAAATCTTCACCCGGCTGTCAGCAGGATGATTTTCCAGTGCGATGGCGGCAGGCACAACACCAGCCCGGAGGGTCGGTGAGCGTTCCTCCTCGTATCCGATGCTTCTGGCATCTGCCGAATGCTCGGTACAGAAACCGGCAGCTTCCAGAACACACGGCTGATGTCCATGCTCCTCTGCCCGGAGGGTACCGGTCACATCCTGGGAAACATCCATCTGCTTACCGCCCTGGTCGTTCAGACAGATCCGTCCTCCTGCTCCGCTGAAGCCTGCCTCTCCAGTGCCGCTTTCAGCACCGGCGGCAGCTCTTTGCCACGCACGGAAGCCCTCCGCAGAATACCGAGACACGCCTTCGGACTCAAATAATACCTTTGGGGCACTCTGGTCTGCAAAATCTGCGACAAGGTAGATACGTTTTCTTCTTTGGGGAACGCCCCACCATTGTGCATCAAGAACTCGATACGCGACGCTCCATCCGTCTCCCACGTAGTAGTCAGCGTCAGGCCATCCTTTCTTCTCAGGCGCAGGCACCGAGGCGGACGGGTCTTTAACACTGATGACGGCTTCGAGGACTGCTTTGAAGTCCTGTCCTTTGTTTGAGGAGAAGGCCCCTGGCACATTCTCCCACACGATAAATCTTGGTTTTTCTCCATTGGTCTTACACCTCATTTCCTTCACGATTCGGATTGCTTCGTAAAACAGGCTGGACCGTGAACCATCCAGACCGTCCCGCTTACCCGCGATGGACATATCCTGACAGGGACTGCCAAAGGTGATGATGTCTACAGGAGGCAGGTCTGCACCGCTGATAGCAGACACATCTCCGTAATGCTTCACCTGCGGCAGACGCTTGGTCGTGACCCGGATGGCAAACGGCTCGATCTCACTGCTCCACACCGGAGTGATCTGCCCGGTCAAAAGTCCGCCCAATGGAAAACCCCCGGAGCCATCAAAGAGGCTTCCGAGGGTCAAAGTCTTATTCGTCATGTGTTCACTCCTTATCAGCCGCTCAGCCACCAGTCGAAAACCGCCTGTCCGTCCGACCATTTCTCAGTGGTCGGCTTTCCCTCGGCTGCTCTCTTTTCGAGCATTTTGTCAAAGGCGTGGATGTAGGCTTTCTGGTAGCCGGGATAACGCCGGAACTCCTCCAGCCGCAGCTGCCTGCTTGCCATGGGGCAGCCGATGCAGCCGATGCGCTTGAAGCCGCACTCATAGAGCGGGTTGCTTTTGCAGCCGTAGTGATTGAGAAATTCCCACACATCCTCGTCCGTCCAGTCCACAATGGGATTGACCATCGTTTTCCGGGTGCGGTAGCAATGCTCGACCATGCGGCGGTTGATGTCATTATCGTCATTGAGGACGATGCCGCCCTGGCGTGTAGTGCGGTAATCCGCACCAAGCTCCTCGGCGATTTTCTGCGTGCCTTTCGGCTTGCCGATGAACTTGACCACATCGGCGGACTGCTTTCGGCGGGTGCTTTCTGCCCAACGGACACCAGTCACCACGATCTTGCCCGTGCCGCCCGGTTCTTTCAGTTCGCTGCAGCAGTACCGGGAAGTGCGAAGCGGCGGTGTGCCTTTGCGCACGATAAGGTTCCACATGGTCACGGGTTTGCCATCCCGGTCATAGGAACGGCTGATACGCACATCCGGCTGGGATTTTATATACCGTACCGTTTCCGGGGCATCCACGGTGGTCAGATTGTGGACAGTCTCAAACTTGACTCCGGCAAGCTGGGCGAGAATCTTGATGCAATCGCTGTCCTTGCCGCCGCTGTATGCCAGGAAATAACCGTCCTCCGGTTCAAAGGCTTTCAGACGTTCCATGGCGATGCGCTCTTTCTCTCTGAGTTCTGTGTTCATTGCTGACCACCTTCCTGTGCGGCAATCTCCGAACCGGTGACTTCCTCAAAAGAGAAGGAATGACCGTCACGGATGACCGATACTTTCTCGGCACCTCCGACCTGCTCGATATACCGCTTTACGATGACATCGCAAAACTTTTCGTCCAGTTCGATGGTGCAGCAGATGCGGTCGGTCTGCTCACAGGCAATGAGCGTAGAGCCGGAGCCGCCGAAGGGGTCAAGCACAACGGAGTTTGCCATAGAACTGTTCTGAATGGGATAGGCCAGAAGCGGGATTGGCTTCATGGTGGGATGGTCGCCGTTCTTTTTGGGCTTGTCGAACTCCCAGATGGTGGACTCTTTGCGCCCCGTATACCACTGATGCTTGCCTTTCTTCTTCCAGCCGTAAAGGCACGGTTCGTGCTGCCACTGGTACGGAGAGCGGCCCAGTACCAGGGACTGCTTCTTCCAGATACAACAGCCGGAGAGGTAGAACCCGGCGGCATCAAAGGCTTTTCGGAAATTCAGCCCCTCGGTGTCGGCGTGGAACACATAGATGGACGCATCGTCCGCCATGACCTTCTCCATATTGGAAAAGGCATCGAAGAGGAAGTCGAAAAACTTCTCCGATGCCATGTTGTCGTTTTTGATTTTCCCGGCGCTGCCCTCGTAGTTCACATTGTAGGGCGGGTCGGTGATGACGAGGTTCGCCTTGCGGCCGTCCATGAGAGCGGCGTAGGTTTCTTCCTTGGTACTGTCACCGCAGATGAGTCGGTGCCGTCCCAGCGTCCAGATGTCGCCAGCCTTCGTGAAGGTCGGCTTTTGCAGTTCTGCGTCCACATCGAAATCATCCTCTTTGATGTCTTTGCCATCATCAAAGAGCTTCGACAGTTCCTTTTCATCAAAGCCGGTGAGGAGCGGGTCAAAGTCCGCTGCCTGTAAGGACTCGATCTCCACACGCAGAAGTTCTTCGTCCCAGCCTGCGTCCATCGCCATACGGTTGTCGGCAATGATGTAGGCTTTCTTCTGCGCTTCGGTCAGGTGGTCGGCAAAGACGCACGGCACCTCGGTGATGCCTTCCTCCTTGGCGGCAAGAATACGACCGTGACCGGCGATTACGCCATAGTCACGGTCGATGATGACGGGATTGATGAAACCGAACTCACGGAGCGAGGAGCGGAGCTTATTGATCTGCTCCGGGCTGTGTGTCCGGGCGTTGTTGACATAGGGAACCAGCTTCGTAATGGGAACAAGCTGCATTTCGGTCGTTGTTTTCATCAGACCAGCCCCCATTCCGCAAACTTCTCGAAACCACCGACCGAGCGGATGTAGCTCCGTGCGATCTCCACGATTTCAGCGTAGGGTCTGCCGTCCACGGTGTCATCCCCAATGGCGCAGCAGAGCGTTATGGGCTTGCCGATTTCCTGGGCTTTGAGAAAAGCATAGATGTTGACAGACACATCCGCCTTGGACAGATCCTTGCCGTGCAGACCGCCGCCTGTCACCGAGTCAGCCATATCCGAGCCGAGCTTGCGGTTGGTAGCGCCGGTGTCCACATCGGTGCCGCCCGTCCAGTCGCCGAGCGGGTTGATCTCCGCATCGGGATAAATCTCACGCAGATGCTGCGTCTCGACATTGCTCTGACAGAGAATGAGCCGGTCACCGTCCAGAATGTACTTGCCGTCATAGGGATACACAGAGAAAACGTCCCGTGCGATTTGAGAGAGCGTCTTCTGCTCCTCAGTCATGGGCATCCCCTTGAAGATGCCGTTGTCGCCGCAGCGAACGCCGTCTGCCTGGTTGTCGGCAAGGTGACCGTCCTGCGGCACTTCCACATAGTTTACAGCAAGATTTCCGGCAATGCGGTGAACGGCGGAAGTCACACCTGTCTTATCCAGCGTGACGGAGGTTTCCGCAATGATGTGGCACACGCCATGACCGATGAGGACCTCCACAGCGATGCGGGGATTATCTGCTTTTGCATACGACAGATCCACCAGCGCACCGGCGATCCTGTCTGCTACCTTATCCGGGTGGCACGGATTTACTTTCTCAAACATGATGTTATCCCTTTCTCGAACGGAGCAGGCGCTCCATGAGGTCATCCTGCGTGCTTGCTCCGGAGTAATCCGCAGTGCAGTTTTCTTTCACGATGGAATAAATTTCGTACCATGCAAGGTTCGCATTCTTTTGGAACAGCATGGACATCTTAACGAACGGCGACTCCATCACGCCGCCTGTGGTGGGGTGCTTGCCAAGCAGACCGTAGGTGCTGATGGCCTCCTCGCACTGGATGTGCCGCGCAAATGCCTGTGCGAAGGACTCGATGAGCCGCTTGTTGACGAGGTTCTCGCATCCGCGCTGTTTCAGCCACAGCCATGTCTCTTTGTAAATTTCCGCTGCGCCAAGCGGCACACCGTTTTTCTGCTTTGCGGAAAGATACTCGCCTGGCTTCGGCATATCCGCACCTTCCAGTGAAGCGCCCTCCGGCAGATCGACCGCCTCCAGTTCGGAGAGATCCAGTTCCGGCAGTTCATTCGGCATATACCGCGCCGGTTGACCACTCTGTATTTTTTCGGACAGGGGCTTCGGTTTGGGTCCCGTCCCGCGTCTGGGACCGCCCCGGACTGTTCCGTCTTTCGCCAAAAAATCTCACGCTTTCTGTAAAAAATATGTTGATCGGTTAATCCCTTGTTTGAATAGCCTTTTTCGCGCACGAAGCCCCGGGCCGTTGCCCGGTCTCAAAGGTCCCAGAGATTTGCCCCGCCCCTACCTTTACTTTTCTTCCTTTTGACCTTTACTTTTTCTGATAATCGGTTATAATAAGTAAAGGAAAGAGGTGGCGTTGATGATCTCCTATGAAGGACTTATACAGAGGCTGAACGACAAGGGGCTTACAAAGACTGCGCTTACAGAAGAACTTGGTGTTTCCTCACGGACGGTCGCAAAGATCGGCCGCGGTGAGAAGATCGCCGACCGTGTGCTTGCAAAAATCGCTGCGTTTCTGGACTGCGCACCGGAAGAACTGTATCGAAACATCTCAGACAATGTGCTGCTTCAAATGCTGCGTGATGAAAAAAGCATCCGTATGCCCGGCGGCTTGTACCATGAGCTTCAAGTCCGCATGACATACAATTCCAACCACATTGAAGGCAGCAAGCTCAGCGAAGATCAGACCAGACTGATCTTTGAAACGAACACAGTCGATGTCGGCGAAGGAATCCCCGTTGATGACATCATCGAGACAGTCAACCACTTCCGCGACATTGACTATGTGATCGACCACGCAGAAGAACCGCTGACCGAAGCCATCATCAAAGAACTGCACCGCATTCTAAAGCAGAGTACAAAGGATTCCACACTTTCCTGGTTTGCCGTGGGCGATTACAAAAGGCGAGGCAATACCGTCGGGGGCCATGAAACCACAAAGCCGAAGAATGTGCCAGCCAGAATGAAGAAGCTGCTTTCCGACTATGGATCGCTCGATACCGTGTCCATGGACGATATCATCCAATTTCACTACGAATTCGAGTGCATCCATCCTTTTCAGGATGGCAACGGCAGAGTTGGTCGGTTGATCGCACTCAAAGAGTGTCTGCGTTACGGTATCGTTCCGTTTATCATCGAGGATAATCTGAAGATGTTCTATTATCGTGGATTGAAAGAATGGAACAATGAAAAAGGATATCTGACTGATACCTGCCTGACCGCACAGGACAAGTATAAGGCGTATTTGGATTATTTTAGAATTGCATATTAAACGTGATTCAAAGTGAAAAATTTGTGCTTTGAGAAAAAATAATGATATACATTTCAAAGACGGGAGTAAATACATGTTCTATAAAATGATAGAAAATAAGTGTACACAATGGTATGAATCAGAACGGTGTACGGTTAAAAACTTAATTGAATATATAGAGAAAACAGGGCAGATGCGTGATGCTCAGATTGAGGCTATTAAGGTATATCTGTTTCTAAAAATTGCCTGTGAATGTAAGCCGTTGACACAGCTGTTTAGACAGGGATTCTTTAATTCTATTGATTTGAATGAGATAGAATTGTCAAAATCCACTCGTGAATATTTGTTTCAGAATCCAGCGGCAGCGACATTGTTTGAATATGCATGTTTGACAAATGATAAAGGTGAACAGGTATCTGAAAAACTGGAAAAACAGATAAAGAAAGATCCAACGGGAATTGATTATAATGAATTCTTTCGTAATGCGTTTTATGGTGTTTCCTATACGGATTATCTGTTTAGCCTTCCTATGGGTGCAGGTAAAACGTATTTGATGGCGGCATTTATTTACTTGGATTTATATTTTGCTTATAACGAGCCAACAAATCCGTCATTTGCACATAACTTTATCATATTTGCACCATCAGGTTTGAAATCATCAGTGGTTCCAAGTCTTAAAACAATACAAAACTTTAATCCATCATGGATTCTTCCGGAGCCGGCAGCAACAGACATCAAGAGGATGATTTCTTTTGAAGTGTTGGATCAAAGCAAAACTGCAAAAAAATCAAATAAGACAAAAAATCCAAATGTTCAGAAAATCGCTAATCATCAGCCGCTTTCTGAGTTGTTTGGTCTTGTTGCTGTTACTAATGCGGAAAAAGTAATTCTTGAGCGTATTCAGGAAAAACAGGGACAGATAAATATGTTTGAAGAAAGCGAGGACGATAAAGACCGACAGGCAAATGAACTTCGTAATTTAATTGGTAAGTTACCATCATTGTCTATCTTTATTGATGAAGTTCATCATGCAGTAAGTGATGAAATTAAGCTTCGTGCTGTAGTTACAAGATGGGCGCAGAATCATACAGTCAATTCTGTAATTGGTTTTTCTGGTACTCCATATTTAGACAAAGTTGAAAAAATAAAAGTTGTAGATTCATTGTCCATTGGTACAGCTGAAATCACAAATATTGTGTATTACTATCCACTTATAGACGGTGTAGGAAATTTCTTAAAACGTCCAGTTGTAAAAATTGCAGATATTGCAGATAGCAGCCTTATTATTGAAAAGGGTGTCAGAGAATTTCTTGATACTTATAAAGACACTGTTTATGCAGATGGTTTAACAGCTAAATTGGGTATTTATTGCGGTACTATCGAAAAATTAGAAGAAACAGTATATCCACAGGTATCCCGTATTGTAGCTGAATATGGCCTTGGTACTGATGTTATACTTAAATTCCATAAAGGAAATAAACAGTATAAGATGTCGGCTGATAGTCAGATGCAGTTTGATATCTTGGATAAATCTATTTCTGAAATTCGTATTGTTTTGCTTGTGCAGATTGGTAAAGAAGGTTGGGACTGTCGAAGTCTTACAGGTATTATTCTTTCTCAAGAAGGAGACTGCCCAACCAAGATGGTATTACAGACATCTTGTCGATGCTTGCGTCAGGTGATTAAAAACGGTCAGGAAACGGCACTGATATATTTGAATGAAAGCAATGCCGAAAAATTAAATATGCAGCTTGAGCGGCAGCACCATATTTCGCTCAAAGAATTTTCTTCTGCA
>OLSA01002640.1_pt1 | contig 13210 bp, 7 predicted proteins | sample 1672731 | NCBI WGS metagenome assembly OLSA01 (sample SAMEA3136718, study PRJEB25190) | human gut metagenome | biome: human gut; feature: human-associated habitat; material: faeces | place: Austria | collected 2013
CAAAAAGGGGCTGGCCTATGTGTGCCAGCTGACACCGGAGGAGTTCAAGGCCAACCGCGGCGACATCGGCATCCCCGCCGTATCGCCCTACCGGGATCGGCCCATCGAGGAGAGCCTGGACCTGTTCGCCCGTATGCGGGCCGGGGAGTTCCCCAACGGCGCCATGACGCTGCGGGCCAAGATCGACCTGGCCAGCGGCAACTTCAATATGCGCGATCCGGTCATCTACCGTATCAACCACATGAGCCACCACCGGCAGGGAAACAAGTGGTGCATTTATCCCATGTATGACTTCGCGCACCCCATTCAGGACGCGCTGGAGGGCATCACCCACAGCCTGTGCTCGCTGGAGTTCGAGGCGCACCGGCCCCTGTACAACTGGGTCATCGAGCACTGTGAGCTGCCCGCCCATCCCCGGCAGATCGAGTTTGCCCGGCTGGGCATCGACCATACGGTGATGTCCAAGCGGAAGCTGCGCAAGCTGGTGGAGGAGAACTATGTCTCCGGCTGGGACGACCCCCGTATGCCCACCCTGTGTGGCCTGCGCCGCCGGGGCTATACCGCCGCCGCCATCCGCAGCTTCTGCGAGCGCATCGGCGTGGCCAAGTCCCCCAACACCATTGAGTACGGCTTCCTGGAGCACTGCCTGCGGGAGGACCTGAACGCCCACGCGGAGCGCACCATGGCGGTGCTGCACCCGGTGAAGCTGACGGTGACCAACTACCCCGAGGGCAAGAGCGAGGTATTCACGGTGGAGAACAACCCCACCGACCCGGCGCAGGGCACCCATGAGATCACCTTCTCGCGCCATCTGTGGGTCGAGGCGGAGGACTTTATGGAGGTCCCGGTGCCCAAGTACAAGCGACTGACCCCCAACGGTCCGGAGTGCCGCCTGAAGGGCGCGTATCTGGTGCAGTGTACCGGCTGTGTGAAGGACGCGGACGGCAACGTCACCGAGGTGCTGTGCACCTATGATCCGGAGTCCAGCGGCGGTGATCCCGCCGACGGCCGCAAGGTCAAGGGTGCCACGCTCCACTGGGTGGACGCGGAGAACTGCATGGACGCGGAGGTCCGGCTGTACGACAACCTGTTTTCCGACGAGCAGCCCGACGGCCCGGACAAGGACTTCCTGGACTGCCTGAACCCGGAGAGCCTTACGGTGCTCACCGGCTGCAAGGTGGAGCCGGAGATGCGGAAGGTGGCGGAGGCGTTCGACAAGCAGGCCGACCGCACCGGCGTCAACGCGCCTACGTTCCAGTTCATGCGTGTGGGCTATTTCTGCCTGGACAACCGTGACAGCTCCGCGGCGCACATGGTGTTCAACCGCAGTGTGTCGCTGAAGGACAGCTTTAAGAAGTGAGAAAAAGCACCCCGCAGGGGGTGCTTTTTTTCATGTGTGATTTAAGCGCCGGACCTCGAAGTCTGTCTCGGCCAGGGTGCTGTCGACAGTGCCCACCTGAAGGGTCACGGTAAAGATGCCCGAAGCACTGTCGTAGCGCAGACTGACATCGCGGACCCGGAGCCCCCGGGGATAGGCGGCGCTGCTGAGCAGTCTGGTGCTGCCCAGGGTGAGCTGGCCGTCGGCATCCACCTGAAAGGCGGCGCCCTCGCCCTCCACGCTGCCCAGGTCCTGAATGAAGATGTGGTCCAGACTGCCGTCCGCGCCGGGGGTCACGGTGCCGCAGAAGCGCAGCTTGTCGCTGATAACGCTGGTAAGGGTGGAGCACAGCTCCTGGGCCTCGGACAGCTGCATGGAGCTGTTGTAGGTGCGGCCGGCGAAGCGGACGCCCACGGTCAGCAGGGCGCTGACGAGCAGGACGATGAGAACGGCGCACAGCAGCTCCGTCAGGGTGAAGCCGCGGCGGTCACGAAGCTTGTTCATGGCATGACCTCCTCGTAATAGAGGCAGCCGTTGTCCTCATAGACCTGCACGGTGGTGCGGCCGCTGCGGGTGCCGCCGCCGGAGGCAGTCAGGGCGGCGGTGCCGTTCGACACCGCGTTGCTATAGTGGAAGGAGATGTCGGCGGAACGGACCTTAGCGTTGATCTTGGCGGCGGAAACGGCGGCGGTGGTCAGAAACACGAAGGTCAGTACGATGATCAGGATGGAGACCAGCGTCTCTACCAGCGTTTCGCCGTGGGTGCTGTTCAGCTTTTTGATACGACCGCCTCCTTTTCGATGGTGGCGTTGTCCGGCGACCAGGAGATCGTTGTTGTGGTCGTGGTGACATCGCGGACCCAGAGACCGCCGCCGCTGACGGTGCTGACAGTGGGATCGGCCTTGTTTTCGCGGAGCGTCAGCACCAGGCGGCAGTCACTGTCGCCGCCGTCGGCCAGGTGCAGGACGATGGTGATGTCGTAATTGGGCGCCATGGTAAAGACGGCGGAGACATCATCCAGCCCGTCCACGGATAGGGTGATGGTGTCGGTAAAGCTTTTGCCGCTGTCCCTGTCCACGGCGGCCTTGCCGGCCTTGAGCCATGCGGCCGTAAACCCGGTGGGCGAGGTCGTTTCGCGGCTCGTTTCGGTGGAGGTGTCATCGGTATAGGTGGTTTTCACCGTCTCCTGGACAAAGGAGGCGTTCAGGATATCATCACGCAGCAGACGGGCCGCGGAGCTGACCGTCAGATACGCCTGCCGGGCAGCCCGGTCATTCTCCAGACGGCGGGCCGAGGAGGTGGCGGCGGTGAGGATCACCGCGCTGACCATACTGGCGGCCAGCAGCAGAAGGAGGGCCATCATCAGCGTGGCGCCCTGTTGGTTTTTCAGTTTGTGCACGGGAGGGCCTCCTTTCTGCGGTGGGTCATGGAAGGGTGTCCGGTGACGGCTCGGGCGTGGGATCGGTGCCGGAACTGCTGCTGTCCGGGGCGGATGGATCATCGGAGGGCGTGTCCTCCGGGTCCTTGCTGCCGGAAGCGGGGGTATCGGCGTCCGGGACGGTGGGGGCGCCGCCGCTGTCCGTCGTTTTGCGCACGGCGGTGAAGGCCGTGTCGGCATACAGCGGCTGGGTGATGTCCGGGGTCCAGCTGTCGATGGTGTCCGGAGAGATGCCGTTGTCCGTCAGCAGCTGGGACAGGGCTTCTGCCGCCGGCGCTGTGCCGTAGGGGACAGACAGGGTGAGTGCCTGCTCATCCACCCGGAGGGTGGCGGTCACCCGGGTGTCCTCCTCCGTCAGGGTGTAGGGAATGGACAGGGTGAAGGCGTGGCCTTCGGTGTCCATGAGGGTGACAGTGAGCGTCACGGGGCCCGCCTGCTTGCCCTTGACGGTCAGGGGCCGGACGGTGAACAGGGTGTCCGTCAGGCTCTGGGGCGCGCCCTCTATGATGCGGTAATCCGCCGTGCCGGAGAGGGCGTCGTAAGTCACGGCGTCGGTGCCGGCGCCCACAGTGACAGCAGCGGCGGAGAGGGTGAAGCGGTAGCTTCCGTCCTCGTTGGCGGCCGTCAGGTCCGCGGCGCTGCCCTGGCCGTACAGGTACAGCGGCGCGCCGGTGTAGGCGGGGGTGTCGGTGTAGGGGGCGCCGGAGGGCACGTCGTCCGTGAAGGCCGTGCCGTCCCGATCCATGACGCCCTGCCAGTAGACTGAGGGTTCGCCGGAGGTGTTGGCGATGCCCAGCACGCCCTGCATGCGGACGGGGATCACAAGGGGCAACTGGCTGGTGAAGGTCTCGCCGCCGGGGGCAGTGTAAGTGGCGGTGACCATGGTGCGGTCCTCGCCCTCACCAGTGGCGGTGAGGGTGACAGAGACCGTGCCGCCGGCATCAACGGCGGGGGCAGAGGCCGTGAGGACCCTGTCACCGTGCTGGGGCGTGACTGTCCATTCGACATCCAGTGCGCTGCCGCGGCTGTCGCGGGCGGTGAGCGTTAAATTACAGGTGTCACCGACAAAGAAGTCATCGCCGGGCAGGCCGTCCACGGAGATGTCCAGCGTGGAGGTGACGCTCACCAGCAGTCGGGCGGTATAGCCGCCCAGCGTGGCGAAGACCTCGGTAGAGCCGACCGACAGGCCGGTGAGGGTCACAGCGTAGCTGTGCCTGACGTCTGCCGGGGGCGTCTGTGCCTGCGGTACGGAGACGTCCACGATGCCCTCGCGGGAGCAGGTGATGACGGGGACGGCGTCAGCGTCGGTGTCCTGGGTGAAGTGCAGCGACAGTGTGACGCTGGGGGTGGTGATACGGTCCAGCGAAAGGACGCCGCTGCTCCAGTACAGGCCGCGGGAGGGCCATTCGCCGTAGTGCAGGCAGGCGGTGCCCTGGGTCAATACGGTGGGGAAGGGGTAGTCCTGTCCGCGGAGGGCTGCCGCACTGCCGGGGAAGCTGTATTTGCCGTGGGCCGACTGGCCGTTTTCCTCTGTGGTGACCCAGTGGAAGCTGCCATCGTCGCTGCCGCCGTTCAGCAGCGCGGTGAAGCGCTTTCCGTCGATGTCCGCACGGCCGGACATCTGCTCGTAGCTCAGGGCTGTCAGGCCGTTGATGGTGTAGGGGCTGCTGCCGGTGTTCCAGGTGTACTTGGACAGATAGCTCAGTTTGCCACGGAGCATATCCATCCGCGCGGCATCGGTGTTCAGCAGGGTGGACAGGGAGTAGTAAGTGTACTGTCCATTGGACTGGGTAGACTTGCCGTAGAAGGTGGGGAGGTTGCCGAAGTAGATCGTGGCGCTGCTGTCCAGGTAGTAGCAGTTGTTGATGGTCAGCTGTGCGGTGCCGCCGTTCACGCCGGCACGGTCGGCGATGCTGCCGATGAGGGAGATGCCGGTGATGGTGCCCTCCATGGCAGGGAAGGTCATGTAGGTGTAGCAGTTGTTGTAGGTGGGCTGGCCGTCCTTGCTGCCGGAGAAGTTGGAGAAGGTGGCGGAGAAGCCGCTGCCGCCGATGCCGCCGATGTACACGTAGGTGTCCGGGCCGGCCTCTGCGCCGCCCTGGGTCATTTTGACGGATTTAGGCGTCGTTTCATAGCGATTCACGAAGGAGGTGTTGGTGCTGTCGCCGGTAAGGATGCGCTCGTTCAGCAGATCGCTGGCGACGGTGATGCTGCCGCCGGTGTAGCAGTCCGACACATCATAGCGGACGCCGCCCACCAGACCGCCCACGCGGACATAGTTGCCCCACTGGGCCTTGTTCATGGCGCCGTTGTTTGTTTCACTGGCGTAGCGGTGGGTACAGTTGATATTCAGCTTGACCACGGCGGAGCACCTGTTCAGATTGGCACTGGATACGCCCACCAGCCCGCCGATGGCGGCTTCGCCCACGAACTGCCGGTTTTTGCTGTTGTCGGTCACGGTGTAGCCGGCGATAGCGCAGTTGCTGATGGTGCTGACCTTCGTCTTGTCCTTCAGGTTTTCATCATAGTCGTAGGCAATGCCTACCAGACCGCCCAGGGCGTAGGAGGTGGCGTAATTCTCCGGCCCGGTGGCACCGGAGGCAGGGGTGGCGTCGGTCTTGCGCTGGATAACGGCGTCGTTGTCGCTGTAGAGAACGATGTTTTTGATCTCCGCGCCGGCGGTGGTGCCGAACAGACCCACGTTGTAGCAATGGGAGGTGATGTTCACATTCTTGATGTAGTAGTTGCCGCCGTCGTAGATACCGCCGAACCAGTTGTACAGCGTCAGATCATAGGTTTCATTGCCCCTGTTCAACTGGCCGTTGTTCACCGCGCCGGCAATGGGGTGGAAGTCGTAGTTTGCGGCCGTGCCGTCGGCGGCGGTGCCGTGTCCTGCGCCGTTGAGGTCGTGGGTCTGCTGCCAGGTGAGGATAGGACGGGGGCCGCCGGTGCTGTCGCCGGCCAGCGCCATCGCCTTTGTCTGCAGCGCATTGCCGCGGCGGTTGGTGTATTGCAGATAGGGATAATACTTGTAGTCACTATTACTGCCTGTGACATCGCGCGTCGTGCTGCCCTGACTGTCGATATAGCTCCAGTTAATGTATTGCAGCTGCTCTATGGAGCGTACCTGGTAGGGCTTGGAGGCCGTTCCCGGCGCATTGTTGGAGGACAGGGTGAAGGCGTCGGCAAAGAAGGGGCTGACGGTGTAGGTCAGCGCGGCGTTCTCGTGGGTCAGCGTCCAGGCATCGTTGGCCTGGGTGCCGCTGGTCAGGTGCAGACCGTTATCGGAGGTCTTGTAGGTGACGAAATTGAATTCCGGCATCTGCCGGTGCAGGTCATCGGCCGCCTCGGTATAGCGAGTGCCGGTCACGGTGATGCCGGTGGAGAGCTTAGGCTCGGTGGTGCTGCCGGCGGACCAATAGTAACCGTAGCCGTAAGCGGTGACGGTGCCGCCGTCGTCATGGGAGACACAGAGGCTGCTGTTGGCCTTGTATTCGCCGTCCTCGACACCGATCGAGGAGAAATAGTAGCCGCTGCCGGTGGGCTTGGACTCATATTCCCAGTACAGCAGGCCCAGAACGCCCATATCGGCAGGTGTCACCCAGTCGCCGTAATGGACGCGGCTGCCGTTGTGGCCGGCGACGATGCCGGGATAGGGGTAGGCCTTGCCGGCGGAGTCCAGGGTCTTATCGTGCTGGAAGGTATTGGCGGCGGAGACGGCGCCAAAGCCGCCCAGCCGGGTGGCCATGCCGCGCAGGGCCGGCTCGTTCACCGGAGCTGCGCCGGATCTGTCCGTGTACTGGTATAGGTGAACGCTGTCTACAAAGCGGTATGTGCCGCCGTTGAGGTAGCAGCAGCCGGATACGCCGCCGGCAGTGGGGGCAAAGCCGTGAATATCCGCATTGGGTGAAGTCATGGCTGTGGCGCAGTAGCTGGCGCGGAGGGAGCCGGTGTTGCTGCCGGCAAAGCCGCCCAGCGTCACGCCGCCGCCGTTGATCGTGCCGATCTCAATGTCGGCCATGGCGTAGCACTGCTGGACGACGCCGCTGTTGCCGCCCGCGAAGCCGCCGACGCAGAGCGTGGCGTACAGGCTATTGGCGAAAAGGCGCGGTGCGCTGACGCCGGAGGCGCGGACCGTACCGCTGTTGCGTCCCACCAGGCCGCCCAGATACAGGATACTGCCGTGACGGGCGTCGCCGTTCACGGAGAAGCCCGCGGCGGCGCAGTTGTAGACCGTGCCCTCGTTGCAGCCGGTCAGGGCGCCGATGCAGGCGGTTTGCAGAGAGAGCTGACCTTCCAGAGAAACGGTACGATCCTTATTGGCGGTGAGCAGTATGATATTGCGCAGGGTGCCCCGGTTCAGACCGAACATACCGGCATAGCTGGCGCCGTTGGTGTTGACCGTGCCGGTAAAGGAGGGCGCTGCGATGGTATAGCCGCCGCCGTCGTAGGTGTGGATGAAAGGCTTGCCGTCCGCGGCACCGATAGGCGGCTGCGTGTGCACCGTGAGACGGGCATAGCTGTTGTAGTCGATGGGGCGCTCCTGCCGGAAGACGGCTGTCTTGTCCAGCAGGGTACGGTAGGTGTCGTAATACAGGCTCAGGTCGTGCAGATGACGGGCCGTGCGGATGCCAACCTCCGCCGGGGCGCTGGGCAGGGCGGCGCTCTGGATCACGCGGCAGGCGAAGTGGGGATTGAAGAAGTAGGAGATGTCATCCACCGTCACCTGACGGTAGAAGGCGGGGGACACCTCACTGGTATAGACCAGCGCATCGGGCAGGCGTACCAGCCAGTAGCCGCCGCCGATATCCTCGGCGGGCCAAAGCGTGTCAGTATTTTCTATACCGCCCAGGGTATAGGCGACGGTGATGGCGTCCGTAGGCTGGGTGCGGTAGACCATGCCGTAGCCGTCGTCCACGACGGTGCCGCCGGAACGGAGGGTGGAGCGGTTGGCACCTAGGAAGCCGTAGGTGCCGTCGCTGTATTTTTCATAGTAGGCCAGCGCGCCGGACTCGAAATCCGCCTGCCAGTCGCCGTAGTGGGGCAGACCGGTGAGCCGGGGGTAGGAGTAGGTGCTCAGGCCCATGTTGTCCATGAGGTTGTAGGCCACGGTGTCGCTTGTCTCCGCGGTAAAGGCGGTGCCCAGGACCTTTACGCCCTCTGCGCGGTTCTGGCCGCTCCATTCAGCGTAATTGACGAAGCTGGTGCCGGACAGATCGTTCCGGCTGGGGAACAGGTAATAGACAGCGTCTATGTCGGCGGGAGCCGTGCCGGCAGCGGGGGGCTTGACAGTGGAGTAGGTCAGCTTCATGTCGGTGCCCAGGCGGACGCAGGCACTGTAACAGGCCTTGAGGCGGTCGCCGCCGGAGAGCTCACCGCCGGAGAGACCGGCGGTGGTGCCGGCGCTCTGGAAGCCGGCGGCGTAGCAGTTGGACAGGGCGATATTGGCGGGGCCGTTGCAGGCGCCTATCAGGCCGCCGGCGATGCCGTTATTGGCGGCGGCGTACAGGTAGCAGTCCGCGTAGGAATGGTCCACAGTCAGAGCAGCACTGTCCGTATTGCCCACCAGGCCGCCGGCATAGCGGACGCCCTGAATCACGGTAGCCGCGAAGCTGCGGCGGATGGTCAGCGTGCCGTCACAGCGGCCTGCCAGACCGCCCGCCGTGCTGCCGCGGAGCCAGATGTCCTGTTCGGTCTTGGTGCTGAGTTTGTCGCGGGTGGGACTGAGATACACCTGACAGTCGAGGATCTCGGTCTTGCCGCTGAGACGGCCGGCCAGGCCGCCGGCATTGCCGGAGGCGGTGATGTCGGCGCCGCAAAGGCGCAGGTTTTTCAGCGTGCCGGAGAAGGCGGCAAAAAGACCGCCGTCGCCGGTGGTGTTCACGGTCAGACCGTAAATGACCGGGTGGTAGACCTGGCCGTTCACGGTGGCCTTGCTCTCGCAGTAGGTCAGGCGGCTGTTGGTGATGGGCGTGAACGTGCGGGAGCCGTACAGGCGGTCCCAGCCGTCGTCGGTGTTTTCGTTGACAAATTGGATATCCTGCTCCTGCACGGCGCGGGTGATGCTGTCGGGCAAGCGGGAGGCCGTGTCCAGATTTTGCAGGTGGCGGGCGTAGGTAACAACGGCGGTGTCGCCGCCGCGAACCTCGGCAAACAGACTGTTGGCGGTCAGCGTGCCGGAGGCGGAGTCCACCAGACGGTTCTCACACGTCACCTCCACGGTGATGGTCAGGTCCGCGCCGGGGGTCAGATTTTTGTTTTTGAAGCGGGCCTGCTGGCCGAAGCGCATACCGTCCGTGAGAGAGTCCAGGACCATGGTGGCGGTGTAGGTAAGATAGTCGGTCTTGACCTCGCTGCCGGTCAGCTCGATGCGGGAGGTGCTGTGGACGCCGTCGGAGACGGTCACATAGAAGTGCAGCGGCTCCATAGGCGTGTCGCAGGTGACGCGCAGAAGAAGCTGCTCTTTGTTGATGATCTCCATATGGGGCGTCAGCTTGCCGGTGATCTCGGACTGCACACTGTCGCCGCCGTAATAGCCCACGGTGGCGCCGGCGCTCAGCCGGCCATCACGGAACCGCAGGGGATTGAAGCTGTCAAAGTCGTAGGTCAGGGGTTTTTCACTGTAAAACACGGCGTAGACGCTGCCGCTGGTGGGGTCGAGCTCGATCACCCAATGGTTGTCCCACAGCTGGCGGTCCACCTGATCCTCCGGGAGGATGGCCGCGGCGGCGGAGCCTTCGCCGGTCTTGGCGGCGGAGGTCACATAGTACAGGGAGGTTTTTCTCTCGGCGGCGTCCAGCGGCGTGTTGTTCAGGGGCTGCAGATCCTCCGCATAGCAGTCGGAAATGCGGCCATTGGCCAGCAGCTCGGACAACTTGTTCTGGGCCGCGTGGTAGACGATCTCCGCCTTGGCGTCCAGTTCTGTCTGGCGCAGGTCGCGCTGATGGCGGGTGATGGGGATCATGGCCAGGCCCATCAGCACGATCAGGATGGCGACCGCGATGAGGACTTCGGACAGCGTAAAGCCGGAATTATTCTGTTTTGAGAGCTTTTTTTGCATAACACAATCGATACGCTGCCCCGCAAAGGGACGCGGGCGGAAAAATGGTGGGGACGCAGTCAGGGTATCAGCTCGAAAAAGATGAGGTGAAGCACGGTTTTGTACTGTGCTTTGTCGGCGTCATACTGCACGTCCACGTTGGAGAGGAAGTTGACATTGGCGCTGGCGCTCAGCGCGTCGATGATCTGGCGGGACTGGGCGTAGGAAGCGGTCTGGTAGGTCAGCGTCACGGGGCGCAGAACGAGATAGCCCTCCTGGGTGGTGCCCTCGGTGCAGTCCACCTCGTATTGCAGGGTGGCGGCCATGAGCTTGTCCAGCTCGGTCATCAGGGCCTGGTCGTTGTCGTACTGGGGCAGGGCACGCTCCTGGCCGGAGGCCTTGATGGCGGCAATGGCCTGCTGCATCTGCTCCAGCTGGGCCAGACGGACACGGTCGGTGTCCAGCTCGGCCTGCTCGATGTCGGTGTTGGTGCGGAAGGAGGTTATCTGGCGGTCGATGGGCTCCAGAAACAGCTTGCAGTAGCCCAGGACCAGCACCAGTACCACCAGGACCAGCAGCAGGGTCTTTTCCCGCTTGGTAAGCTCGCGGTTCATTGAGACACCTCCTCCGGCTGGCGCAGTTCGATGCGGACGGTGAAATCCATGATGGTGGCGGCCTTACCCTCCTCCGTGGAGGCGACGCTGAGGGAGACGCTGTCCACGATGGGGGAGAGGCGCAGGCGGGCGAACATGGCGGAGATCTGGTCCAGGGTCATGCCGGACATATCCACGTTCATGGTGTTTTGGGTGATCTGGAGCGCCGTGAGGGAGCCATGGCTGAGCATCTCCTGTTCCAGCAGGTCCAGGGCCGCCTGACGGTCCACGGCGGCGGGGATGTCCTCGCTGCCGGCGGCGGTCATCCAGTCCATGGAGTAGGTGCGGTATTCCAGCAGGACGCGGTCGTAGTCGGCCAGAGCCTCCTGGGCGCTCACATACTGGGTGTGGACGCGGTCGTAGGCGGCCTGGGCCTTGTCCAGACGGCGGTACTGCTGGAGCACGCCGAAGTTGACCACAACGGTTACCAGCGCCGCAATGGCCAGAATACCGATGAGCAGGGTCCGGCGGTCACGCTGGCGGTCCTCCTGCAGGTTCAGGTTGATGCCGGTCTTCTGGGGGCACTTTATCATTTTCCGCGCGGGCGCGGCAGTGCGCGTATCCACGGTGATACCGTTCTTTTCCGCGATCATTGCAGACCTCCTCTCAGTCCCTCGTCCACGCCGCCGATGGCGCGGAGATACATCCACGGCTCATCCAGGGTCACATCGTCGCCCAGCAGCTCCTGGGCGGTGTGCAGGTGCAGGTGCGTGGTCTCGGCCAGCGCCTGACGCAGGGGGACAATATTGCAGCCGCCGCTGCACAGGCACAGGTCAGTGAGCTCCTGCTGCCGGTTGTTGTAGTTGAAGAAGTTGACGGCCTTCATCACCTCCACGGCGATGCGGGCGTAAAACGATTGGGCATAGTCGGAGGAGAGCACGTCGTTGTAGTTTTGCAGCACATAGCTGTGGGCTACATGGATATCCACGCCGCAGTGCTCCGCTACCAGCTGCTCCAGACGGTTCAGGCCCAGGTCGATCTCCCGGCGGCTTTCGAAAAAGGCGCCGCGGTAGATGTAGAGATAGGCGGCGGTGTGGCCCAGGTTGACGATGCACATATCCCGCTGGGGCAGGCCGGTGCGGCGGTAGTAGGCCGCCAGCACGCCGGCGTAGGCGCACTCACTGGGGGTGAGGACCTGCAGCTTGAAGCCGGCGCGGCGCATCATGGCGCGGTAGCGCTCCGCCGTCTCCTTGAGCATGGCGCAGGCCAGCAGCGTCATCTCGGTGGGATAGCCGTCCTGGTCGCGGAGGATGTCGCGCATGGAGTAGTCAAAGTAGTACTTGCTCTTCTCGTCCGTAAGGAAGTCGCGGAACTCGTAGGGCAGGTTGTAGCGCAGCTGCTGCTCCGTCATGGCGGGCATGGTCAGCTCGCGGGTAAAGACCTCGGTGGAGGGCAGGACCACGGCGGCGTTGGTCAGGGGAATGCCGTTGTCCCGGGCGGCCTGGCGGAGGAAGTCCGCCATGGCGTCCATGGACAAGATCCTGCCGTCAGCCACCATGTTGTCCGGCAGGGGGGCCATGGCGGCCTTTTTCAGCGTACTGCCGGCGAAGTAGGCCAGCTTGACGCTGCTGCCGCCGATATCAATGCCAACGATCTTCTTCAAAACAGAATACCTCGCTTTCTTGGAGATGGGGGCTCACAGCAGGGAAAGATACCAGTCGATAAGGTTCTGGCCGAACAGGGCGGCGCACCAGGCGGCCAGCGCGATGCCGGGGCCCCAGGGAAGGCCCTGCTGTCCGCGCTTGGCGCGGACAAGGCCCCATAGGATGCCGACGACGCAGGCCAGCAGCAGGCCGATCAAACCGGAGATAATGCAGTTGAGGATGTGGTCGCTGTCCAGGCACGTCAGGATCGACAGGCCCATGAACGTCACGGCGAACAGGTCGCTCGGGCCGAACTGGAGCGCGGCCTTCGTCAACGGCTGAGACAGCAGGAACATCGCGATGGCGGAGAACAGGCCGCCGATGGCGGAGGCCAGCAGCGCCACGCCCAGCGCCTTGCCCGCTTCGCCGCGCTGCGCCATGGGATAGCCATCAAACGTCGTCGGCGCGGAAGAGGGAACGCCCGGAATCTTGAACAGAATCGCGGTGATCGAGCCGCCCGTGATGGACGAGCAGTAAATCGCGACGAGGAAGACGATGGCCGGAATCGGCTCCATCGTGTAGGTGAAGGTCAGGCCGAGAGCGACGGCCATCGTCGCGGAAACGCCCGGCAGCGCGCCGAAGATCGTACCGAGGATGATGGCGACGCAGACCATCAGGAACATGCCCGGATTAAACACGGCGGCCGCACCGGAGGCAAGAAGTTGACCCAAACTCATATCGCTGTCGCCTCCTTAAAAGATGTTCTTGACCGCGCCCACGACGGATTCGAGCCACAGCGCAAAGTTGCGCAGGAAGCCGATCGTGCCGCGCGGCAGGTTGACGCTGAGCATGCCGCTGAAAACGATGTAGAGCACCAGCGTGATGCACACAGACGCAATCAGCAGGCGGACGACGTTCTTTTCGCCCAGCAGCAAACCGTAGAAGAAGAGGACGAACAGCGCGGTCACGATGAAGCCAACGGTCTCCAAGATGAAGGAGGCAGCGACCATGATCACGATGCCCAGGAACAGCTTGCTCTTGAGGAAGCCGGGGATGCTCGCCACAAAAGCGCCCAGCGTGAAATCCGGATTGCCCTTGTTCTTCTTGATGATCTTGATG
>OLSA01002647.1_pt1 | contig 13198 bp, 8 predicted proteins | sample 1672731 | NCBI WGS metagenome assembly OLSA01 (sample SAMEA3136718, study PRJEB25190) | human gut metagenome | biome: human gut; feature: human-associated habitat; material: faeces | place: Austria | collected 2013
CCTTCAGCCACATCAAAGCTGTGTTCTGCGATATCGACGGTACGCTGCTCACGAGCCAGCACACGGTGTCCCCGCGCACCGTGGCGGCGATTCGCGCCCTGCGCGAGCGCGGTGTGCTCTTTGGCCTGTGCACCGGGCGCGACGCCCACGCGACCGAGGCCATGTACGAGCTCTGGGGCATCGAAGGCCTGGTAGACGTGATGGTGGGCTGCGGTGGCGCCGAGGTCATCGACCGCGCGCACGACATCAACGAGCTGAGCTATCCGCTGCCGGGCGAGACCATCGCGCGCATCTGCAAGCACATGGCGGACCTTCCGGCAACGCCCGTCTGCCCCCGAGACGGCGTGTTCTACGTGCCCGAGAGCAATGCGTGCGTCGAGCACCTGTCGCGCGTCGACGGCGTGCCCTACCAGGTGGTCGATTTTGCCGAGTTTTTGCGCGAGCCGCAGCCCAAGGTGATGTTTACCATGGCGCCCGAGGTGATGCCGCGGGTGATTGAGCGGGCGTCGACGTTTGCCGATGACACTGTTAAGGCGGCGGCTCTGCAAACCACGCAGCGGCTCTACGAGTTCATGGATCCGCGCGTGTCCAAGATGCGCGGCCTTGTGCGCGTGGCGGAGCTCAACGACATGGAGCTCGAGAACATTTGCGTGTTTGGCGATGCCGATAACGACACCTGCATGGTGGCCGACGCCGGCGTGGGTGTGGCCATGGCAAATGGCAGCGATGCCACCCGTGCCGCCGCCGACTTTGTAACCGCGAGCAACGACAAAGACGGCATCGCGATCTTTATCGAGGAGCATCTGCTTTAGCGCCGGGGGGGGACCACCGCAAAGGGGGCAGGCTCCTTTGCGGTGGCCTCTGGCGATTTGGGTGAATTGATACCTAAAATCAGCGCGAAAATTCAAATAACGTTGTCTGAACATCATGCTTCTAACCACCGATGAGTTAAAGATATTCCCATCAATTTGGTAGTCTATTCCTCCCGGTTAATGACCTACCGTTCACGATCGATTTTCGACCGTTCACAGGACGCATGCTCTTGAGCAAAATGTTGTGCAAATAAATAAAATGCTATTAAAAAATGATAACTAGCTTAATTACCAGTAGAAATAGATATTTCATAGCGAATAAACGAAGGTAAATCTGAGCAAATGTCAAGGGAATTGAGAACTCGCTACAAAAATGCCGGTTTTGTTGCTCATATGTTTAAACAATAGTTACAATAACTTTACTAAACGAGCGCAATTACAGATTGCGCAGATACGTTTGATAGTGAAAGAGCAAGATCGCGGTCTCTTGGGGAGGAGACATCGATGAAAGCAAATTCAGACAAATCTAAGCAGAGTAATAAAGCGACGCGCCGTGTACTGGCAGGTGTTTTGTGCGGAGCCTCCGTTTTGAGCCTGGTACTGTCGCTCGTCATGCCTCCGATCTCGCAGGCCATTGCCGACGATGCCCAGACGGTTTCTACTGAAGAAACTGTGACGGGGGATTCCTCAAGTGAGTCTACTGGTGTGGACAACACCAACAACGGTGATACCGAAAACCAGAATAGCGACGATGCCGAGAATGGCGCGAGCGAAGACGCCGCTGCCGCAGGCCTGCCGTCCGACGACACGAAGGTCGAGGGTGACACGCAGCCTTCCGACGCACAGCCTGCGGATGATGATAATAACGATGAAAACGCTATCGCTCCCGTCAGTGCCGATGGCTATACCGAGGTAAGCGACGATGTTGCTGGGAAGTTTACCAATGGCGGCAAGTTCCGACTGACGGATTATGCCTATTCGGATAAGCAGATCACTATCAACAAAGACACCACCATCGATCTTAACGACAACATGCTCTGTAACCGTTCTGGCGGCTTAGACTCCTTCTTTGTGGTCGAAAACAAAGCCACGCTCACTATCGAGGATTTAGGCCAAACAACAATAGATGCATCAAGTTCGGTCGATACGGCCAATACGCCGGCGGGTCAGCTTGCGAGTATGGAGTGGGAAAAGGGAAGCAGCTCTAATAACGGCACTCCTAAGAGTCTTACTTACTATGAGACTAAGAGCACGCCCAAGACAGATGGACTTGGCACCACCGAGACTACGTACAGGCATGTCGTTACAGGCTTTGGCGCTATCGATGCGGCGTCGGACAGAGGTTCCGTAAAGTATGTGGTCAACGTTGAAGCGGGCTGCACGCTCGATCTCAAGGGCGGCATGATTACCACGGCTGCCAACCTGAGCCCCGACGGCCATGTGATTTATTCCGAGGGTACGGTCAAAATCGCGGGCGGTTACGTCACCAACGGCAACGGCGGCGGCTGGGGCGGTGGCCTGTGCATAGCGGGCACGAATCCCAAGCTCGAAATGACAGGCGGTGTGGTTGCGGGAAACAAGGCGGCTGCTGGCGGCGGCGTCTTTGCTAACTTTGGAGCCACCCTGAATCTTGCAGGCGGAATTATCTCTGGCAACGCTACGTATGGAAATCCCATCAACAATGGTGACGACACCGGCGACGGTGGCTACGGTGGCGGTGTTTATACCAAGGGCGCAAACGTTACCATTAGCGGCTCTGCCTGTATAACAAACAACCGAGCTGACGATCGTATCACTGACAGTAATCTTTTCAACAATGGTCTGCTCGGTGGCGGCGGCATTGCATGCACACACGGTGGCAAGCTCAGCATAACGAGTGGTTTCGTTACGGCTAACTATTCCCGTGAGGCTGGCGGCGGCGTCTACGCAGGTTTCTACAGTAAGAACAACGGCAAGAACATTAGCTTTGAAATGACTGGCGGCACGATTGCCGGCAACGAATCCGATAACGCCGAGGGCGGCGGTCTACGTGTCGCAGGCGGCGAAGGTGGCGACAATGTTGGCACGAATGCAACAATTTGCGCTGGTGAGAACAGCAAGATTTACATTACGAACAACAAAACGATGACGGGTCAGAATCGTGGTGGCGACTGGGGCGGCGGTGGCGTCTTTGTCCAAAAGGGCGGCAAGCTTAACATCGTAAGGACGCTGATTACTGATAATGAGGCCGGCGGCTGGGGTGGTGGCATCGGTGCCTGCCCTACGGGCGAGACAATTGTTTCGCACTCAAATGGTGCCGCAATCTACAACAATACGGATCATGATGGTGAGCACGTCTCTGCTGGTGGTCATGATAAGGATCAGGACAAAAATTCTGATTACATTACCCCAACCTTCAAAGAAGCCGGTCATAAGGATTTCTTCTTGGTACGCAAGAACGACAGCCAAAATACGGTCGCAGTCGTTCTCGGTAAGATGCTCGGCGGCGTCTCAGCTGGCTGGCAGGGCACTTGCGATAATACGAAGATAACCATCGATGCCAACGGTGGTGCCGAGGCCAAGTACATGTTCGGTTTGGAGGCCCATCCGACTGAAGATGCCATAACAAAGGCGCAAGCCGCAGCTACGACCATCATCAGTGGCAACTACTCCTATACCCATGGCGGCGGCATCATGACCAACGGCGATCTCACCGTCGGCAAGGTCGACGAACTGAGTGTTTACCCGAACATGAAGCTCAACGCCACCAAGGTGCTTGTAGATGCAGACGGAAATTCGCAAAAGCTTGAGGGACATCCGTACAAATTTAAGCTGCTGCGCCAGGATAGTGTCGGTACCAAGGCGCCTTCTTGGAAAGAGGGCGACACATTAGATATGGGCGATTGCAGTGGTGCGGGCGAGGCGACTGTTGATCAATCAAACGGCAGTATCACCTTCGATTCTGGCAAGGACTATTCTTCGGGGCAATATGTTTTCTATCTCGTTGAGGAGCCCATCAGCGGTAAAAACGAATTGGGCACCAAATTCGATAAGACCATTTACAAGATCGTGGTAACAGTTGATAGCAATCCGTACAAAACCGACTATCTCATGTCGATTCCTATTAAGTATTACACGGTTAAAGAAATAACCGTTTCTAAAAAGACAGAGAAGGATCCCGACTTCAAACCACTTGGTTCCGAAAGCTATTCCGTTGACTATTCATCGGATTATACGACGGCTACGGTTACTATCGGTGGTGGTGAGAACCCGACCTTTACCAATGGACCCTATACCTCTAGCGGCTCCTGGACACCTGCAGCGACTAAGGTCGTTGAGGGTGGCGAGATGAAGAAGTTTACGCTCCAGCTTGCGACCGACAGCGAGTTTAATACTATCGTTAGCAGCAAGTTCACCACTGCCGGTGGCGACAATCCTCAGACCCAGGACTTCCCCACGATTAATTACACGCTTGACAGCTTGAAGCAGAGTGATACCGATGTTCCGGGCCGTGGCGCTTCCAAGACCTTCACGTACTATATGCGCGAGAAGAACGATAGCTCGATTTTCTCGCATTACAAGTTCGATAATTCGGTCTACAAGTTCACGGTTGTTGCAAAGGACGAAACCAATGGGAACATCAGCTGTAAGGTGACCTATAGGAAGGGAACCGTTGACTCCGACGGTACGTGGAAAAACACCGATACCGTTGACCACGAGCTTACCCCCAAGTCCATCCCCACCTTCACCAACACCTACTCCACCTCTTTGCCCCTTTCTGGTATGTCGGGCGTCACTCTGACGTACCTTGCCGGCGCGGCGGTGCTTTGCGCTGCTGCGGCCTGGATGCACATTCGTCGCAAGGCGAATGCGAAGGGAGGCGAGCGTCGTGAATAAGAAAGTTTGCTCCTTCCCGATCTTGTTTGCGCTGCTTGCCCTCCTGATCGGCACCTGCGCGGCTGTGTTCCCCGCATCCGCGCAGGCCGTGCCGACCTCGACCGGTTCCATCACGGTGAGCGGCACCGTGGCGCGCAGCTACGACGCCTACCAGATTTCCCATGCCGACTCTGGTAGCCGTCGAGACGATCAGCGTCTGAAATGTGGAAAGACTGTCCTTTGTTTCCTTTTTTGCCATAAGTGCTTTTATCATATCCGGGAAAAGCCTGACCGGCAAAAATCTTGTGCGGATCGTAAAATAGATTCCTGTCGGAATCAGAAGAATTACAAGTAAAGAAATCCCTATGCTGCTTTCCTGCGGCAAAGGGATCGTAATCAGATCTCCCCATAAAAATGCGTAGATCTTTTCAATGACCGAGACTATCATAGTATATACCTTTTCCATCCTTAGTTTGTACTTTCTCTATCATACTATAGATTGTCTCTTTCATGCAATAAACAAGTGATAATTTAATGTAATATAGTTGAAATATTTTTATTCTGTTACATTTTCAGTTTCCGGAATTTTAAATTTCTGGATCATTCCCTGCAGACTCTCTGCCTCACTGCTCATCTCCTGACTGGCAGCCGCACACTCCTCAGATGTTGCAGAATTTGTCTGCACAACGTCATTGATCTGCTCAATTCCCTCATTGATCTGCTGGATTTCTGTTGTCTGTGTCTCTAATGTATCCGCAATATGTGTAACGTCTTCCGTAATCAGCTTGGAGTTCTCTGCTACCTCCTCCAGCTGTGCCGCAGTCTCTTCCGCGATTATCATACCTTTTTCTACCGCATTCACAGATGTTTCAATCAGTGATGCTGATTCTTTTGCCGCCTGGGCACTCTGTTCAGCTAATAAATTTACCTGATTCGCTACAACTGCAAATCCTTTTCCTGCCTCTCCGGCCCTTGCCGCTTCAATAGAAGCATTCAACGCCAACAGATTTGTCTGGGAAGCAATTTCATTAATTGTTGCAATAATCTTATCAATCTCTTTTGATGCCTCATTAATCTCATGCATAGAAGCAACCATTTCATGCATCTTACCATTGCTGTCTGAAATGGCATTTCCAAGTTCATCCACTCTTCCACTGATTGCTTTTGCAGATTGTGAATTTTTTTCTACCTGTTCAGAAACCCCGGCAACTGTAGCCGTCAGTTCTTCTACAACCGCTGCCTGATTCGTAGCTCCATCTGCAAGATCATTGGAACTTGATGCCACCTGGTCTGCTGCACTTGAAACCTCACTCGAAACATTTTTAATTCCTTTGATCGTTTCTGCCATACTCTTCTCAAATGACATGAAAGAATTTAAAATACCGACAAAATCTCCCTTCCACTCTACTTCCGGCTGAACATCAAAATTTCCTTCTGAGAACAGTTTCATTGCACGACCAATATCATCTACATAAGTTCCCAAAATACGAATTGATTTGCGCATACTGTGCGCCAGTTTTCCAATCTCATCTTCCGAATGATATTCCAGCGCACTGTGTAAATTTCCTTCTGTCAGTTCCCTTGCAACGTCTTCCACTGCACGTAACGGATCCAGAATTGTTTCAAGTACCTTTTTACTTATTACCTTAGCCAGTGTGCATGCACAAACCAGACAGATAATAATACACACCATTCCTGCAACAGCAAAAATAATTGTAGTTCTTGCAGACTGCTCACTTACTTCATCTGTGATCTCATCTAATCTTATGGCAATTTCCACAAGTTTATTTAATGCAGGTGTACAACTATTAAAAATTTCATCAATCGCTTTCTCTTTTTCGCCATTTTTAATTTCTTCTATAATCGAATAACCAATGTTTCCCCAATCAGAAAGAGCAGATGCATACTCATTATATTCCTCATCCGGTAAGACTTTGGTTTTCTTTAATATTTCCAGCTGCGAATCCACTTCTGTAAGCAGCTTTTTTACATTCTGCTCATAACTGTCATAAGCAGATGTATCATTATTTAATGCCATTTCCCTGATATTTCTCGCTGACGTATTCACATTGATCCTGCAGATTTTTACCGCCTGATCCGCAGCATTGACATCATCTATATAATGTAACATATTAGCAAATAACACACCTATGACCACAATAGAAAACAGACCCGAAATCAACATCATACTAATGACTTTTCCGTAGCCATAGTTTATCCTCTCCTGCAGATGCATATTTTCCAATTTGTCTTTCATTGTACTCTTTTGTGACAACATAGATTGTTATTTCCTTTCTCTATTGAATTTTTGAATTTTTACTCTTATATACCAAATTCCATTTTCAAAGTCAATACGGTTTCGGTTCAATTTTTCATATTCTACTTTTCGCATAATATTCAGCACATCCCACGCAAAAAAATTCAGCACTTTTACTAAAAAAGAAAACCACCACTCCCCGGCTCCCGGTTTGTGATGGTTTCCTGCTATATTATTCTGTCCACTTCTTAAATTCTTCATCCGTACATTTCACATAATGTGTCCCGGACACCAGATGATCCGTTCCCTTATTATAATCAATGCCGGAAGTCTTGTAATCGTAGCTCAGTGCCACACGATTTTTTTCCACGACCGGATTCGGTGCAGGTATCGCAGAAAGAAGGCTCTTCGTATATGGGTGGATTGGATTCTCAAAGATTTCCTCCGTTGTTCCGGTCTCTAAGAGATGTCCCAGATGAAGTACCCCGATGCGATCCGAAATATATTTGACCATGGAAAGATCATGTGCGATAAACAGATACGCGGTTCCTGTCTCCTGCTGGATATCCTTCATCAGGTTAACGACCTGTGCCTGAATGGAAACGTCCAGCGCAGAGATACACTCATCTGCAATGATCAGTTTCGGGTTCATGATCAGCGCTCTCGCAATTCCGACACGCTGTCTCTGTCCACCGGAAAACTGATGCGGATAACGGCCCGCATGTTCCGGCGCAAGTCCAACTTTTGCCAGGATGTTTTTGATCTTTTCCTCACGCTCTGCGCGTGTCTTGTACATATGATGGATATCTAACCCCTCGCCGATGATATCGCGCACCTTTTTTCTTGGATTTAAGGATGCCATCGGGTCCTGGAAGATCATCTGCATCTGCGTGCGCAGTGCCTGGCTGTTTGCCTTATTGATCCTGCCGCTGATGTCCATTCCATTAAAATTGATCTCCCCGGCGGTCGGATCATAAAGTCTTATGATACTTCTTCCGATCGTTGATTTTCCGGAACCGGATTCCCCGACCAGACCATATGTCTCACCCGGATAGATCTGAAAACTTACGTTTTCCACCGCATGCACGGTATAATTATTACTTACCTTAAAATATTGTTTCAAGCCTTTCACGGTAAGAAGAGGCTTACTGTTTTCATTCACCGTCATCGATCTTTGCCTCCTTCTTCATTCGCGCAATACGCTCTTTTAATTCAGGCGGCATTTCTGCCTTCGGTGCCCGCGGATCTAACAGCCAGGTTGCCGCATAATGTGTATCTGTCACCTGAAACATTGGCGGATCTGCCTTGTCGTCGATCTCAAGCGCAAACTGGTTACGCGGTGCAAACGCATCGCCCGGTTTTTCGTTTAACAGGTTTGGCGGAGAGCCAGGGATCGTGTAGAGTCTCTCATCCGCAGTGTCAAGATCAGGCATTGCGGAAAGCAGTCCCCAGGTATACGGATGTTTCGGATCATAGAAGATCTCATTGATCATACCTTTCTCAACGATTTTTCCGGCATACATGACATTGACGTAATCTGCCACTTTGGCAACCACGCCGAGGTCATGTGTGATGTAAATAACGGAAATGCCTCTCTCTTTCTGTACCCTGCGGATCAGCTCGATGATCTTTGCCTGAATCGTAACATCCAGTGCAGTCGTCGGCTCATCACAGATCAGAAGATCCGGGTTGCAGGCAAGCGCGATGGCAATGACCACACGCTGTCTCATACCACCGGAGAGCTGGTGCGGATAGTTTTTCATACGTTTTTCCGCATCCTCGATACCAACCTCTTTTAACAGTTCTACTGCCTTATCCCAGGCTTCTTTCTTCGGTGTCTTAAAATGCCAGATCATACCTTCCATGATCTGTTTTCCGATCGTCATGGTCGGATCAAGACTCGTCATCGGATCCTGGAATACCATAGCAATTCTTTTTCCATTGATATGTCGTCTGATCCACTTTTTATCTTTTGTTAAAATGTCTACCGTCTGCGGTGTTCCATCCGCATGATGATAGGAAAATTCTATAGTACCGCCCGTTACTTTCGCATTGGATGCCAAAATACCCATGGCAGCTTTCATTGTTACGGATTTACCGGAGCCGGACTCACCAACGATCGCAACTGTCTCGCCCTTCATCAGGTCAATATTGACTCCACGGATGGCGTGCACGCTTCCTGCAGTCGTCTGAAACGTAATATCCAGGTCCCGTATTTTTAAAATCTGTTCTTTTGTCTCTGACATATACGAATCCCCTTTCTTACATTTCTTTCAGCTTCGGATCTAATGCTTCACGTAAACCATCTGCTACAAGGTTAAAGCTTAACATCAAAAGAGCCATTACAACGATCGGCGGAATGATCTGGTACGGATGTGTGGTAAAACTGTTAAATCCTTCGGAGATCAGTGAACCAAGTGAACACTGCGGCACCGGAATACCAAGACCTACGAAACTTAAGAACGCCTCGGTAAAGATCGCCGTCGGGATGGAGAACATTACCTGTGTAATGATCGGTCCAATGATATTTGGCAGAACTTCTTTAAAGATAATAAAGAAATTTCCTGCTCCAAGTGTCCGTGATGCAAGTACAAATTCCTGCTCTTTTAATTTCAGCATCTCAGCTCTTGCAATACGGCTCATGCCGACCCACTCTGTCAGCATCAATGCAAAAATAATGGTAAGCATACCCGGCTGCAGTACCAGTAACAAAAGTGTTACGATTACAAGACGCGGAATACCGTTCGCGACTTCCAGAAACCGCTGCATGAACATATCGACTTTCCCGCCAAAATATCCGGAGATCAGTCCATAGCTCATACCGATCACCATATCGATGATAGCGGCTGCTACGGCGATAATCAGGGAAACGCGTGCACCGGACCAGGTACGTGTCCAGATATCACGTCCGAAGTTATCACTTCCGAACCAGTAGTAAAGATCATCCAGACCTTTTTCTTCATAGTAATTGATCTTTTTGGTTCCGGTCGTTGTTTTCATGCCTTCACTACCATCGAAGATACCAAGTTTTTCAAGACCTTTTACCCTCGGTGCAAAGTTCTTCTGTGTCAGTGACTGTTCGGAGTAACTGAAATCATTCATCCCCGGGCCAATAATTGCAAATACCGTAATGATAATGATCAGGATCAGACCGATCACTGCACTGATTTTTTTGAAATAGCGGATCAATACGTCTTTCCAGAAACTCTGTGCTGCAAAGTTGTCATCTAACGCAAGTTCGCCATCCGTATGTTTAAATTTAAAATCTGCCTCGACCGGTATGTAGCCGGCAGCATCATTTCCCACATTCATGGTATTTTCCTGTGACACCATATCAGTCTCCTTTCTTTGCCAGACGAATTCTCGGGTCAATGATTCCGTAAAGGATATCTACCACAAGCATGATGGCAATGTACATTGCAGAATAAATAAAGCTTAATGCGATAACCACGTTGTAGTCGTTCGACTGAATGGCATTTACCAGAAGACTTCCGACACCCGGTATTGCAAATATTTTTTCAACAACCAGAGAACCGGTCATCAGATCGACGATCAGCGGTGCAAGCACAGTGATGATCGGGATCAATGCATTTCGCAGCGCATGTTTGAAAATCAGCGCTGAACCTGAAATTCCTTTGCTCTCCGCAAGCAGCATATAATCACTGCCGAGCACTTCTAACATTTCACTTCGTGTAAAACGGGCGATTGACGCCATCGTAAACATCGAAAGTGAGATACTGGGCAGCACGCTTGATCCGAAAATATCGCTCTCCGAAAACAGCATCGGGAACCATCCTAATTTAAATCCGAAGTTATAGCTGAGTGCCAGCGCAAACACATACGATGGCACCGACACACCGATAACCGAAATGATCGTCGCTAACGAATCCCATATCGTATCATGCTTTAACGCCGCAAGAAGCCCGAGCAGAAGCCCGACCACGGCACCAATTAACACCGCATATCCTCCGATACTGATGGAGATCGGAAGTCTTGTTTTTATCAACTGGGAAATTGGTGTATTCTTTGAGATATTGTAGCTTACGCCAAGATCTCCCTTTAACATATTGCCTACATATTTCACAAACTGTACCGGCAGCGGCTGATCCAGTCCATATTTCGTATACAGTGCTGCTCTCTGGTCTGCATTTAACTTCTCATCGTTGAATGGAGAACCCGGCATCAGCTGCATCAAAATAAACAGAACGAGTAAAATTGCAAGCAGCGTAAACAGAGACGTTACGATTCTCTTAAGTGCATATTTTTTCACGTTCTAATCCTCCTTGTTTTCCGAAGGAAAATGCCTGCTATGCATGCTATGCTCAATAGCTTGCATAGCATGTGCCTCTTGCAGGAGCAGAGGATTTTCCTCCTTGTTTTTCCGTTCACGACATAGGAAATTCCTGCCTCATTTCCTATAGCGTCAACAATATGATGAAATTGCCGCACCAAAGTTTTGCACTTTAGTGCGGCTATATTCATTTTCCTGTAAAACAGGATTTCTACTGTCTAAATTTCTTTATTCAGTCTTTACAGCATCTTTGTATACACGGTTGATAGCTACCGGATGATACTCAACGCCTGTTACTTTAGAAGAAAGCATCTCTGCGTTGCACTGTGTGTAAAGCGGATAAATAACTGCCTCATCCATAACGATCTTCTCAGCATCGTAAAGTCTTGCCCAGCGTCCCTCTGCATCTGTGCAAAGATCACCGGTTGTACACTCTTCAATGATTGCATCGTAATCTGCGCTGCTCCACAGACCGTAGTTGTTAGAGTTATCTGTTACCCACATTCCAAGATATGTCATTGGATCTGCGTAGTCCGGTCCCCAACGTGTTAAACCTAACTGGAAGTTACCGTTCTGCATGTCTTCCACACGCTGTTTCTTCGGCTCAACAACCAGATTTACGGTCAGTCCAGGAAGAGTTGTCTCCCACTGCTCTTTTAATACCTGCGCTACTTTCTGAGGTGCGTCATCTGCATCTACTACGATGTCTAAAGTGATCTCAGATTTTCCAAGTTCCTCTAAACCTTTTGCCCAGTAATCTGCTGCTTTTTCTGTATCATATACACACACATCAGAGAATTTCGTCTGATCTTCGGAGAAGTCAGATCCGTCCGGTCCTGCTGCAAACTGCATCGGAACTGCTGTGTATGTAGAAGCAGAACCATCTTTTAATACATCTGCTGTGATGGCATCACGGTCGATTGCCATTGTCATTGCAAGACGTACATTTAAGTTTGCGAGTTCTGGTACTGCGCTGATGTTAGGGCTGACATACCATAAGTAGCCTGCACCAACGGTTGTGAATTCAGGATCATCTTTTACCTGGTCAACCTGCTCACCGTTTACTAATGTTGTATCAAGCGCTCCTGTCTGGTAGCTCATTAATGCCTGCTGTGAATCCTGGATTACCTGATAACTTAATCCGGAAAGTTTTACTCTGTCGGTATCATAGTAGTCTGCATTTTTTGTTAAATGGAATGCAGTTGCTGCCGGCTGATAAGAATCCAGCACAAATGCACCGTTTGATAATACTGTCTCAGGACTTGTTGCAAATGTATCTCCACAGGAAGTAAAGAACTCCTCATTTACCGGATAGAAAGTCGGGAAATACATCAGAGAAGTGAAATAGCTGACTGGTACATTCAGTTCGACCTGAAGTGTATTGTCGTCTACTGCTGTCACACCAAGTTCACTCTTGTCTTTCTCACCTGCGATGATCTCTGCTGCATTTTTAATCTGACCGATATCGCTTAACATATATGCATACTCAGATGCGACATCCGGATCAACAGCTCTCTGCCATCCGAATACGAAATCTGCTGCGGTAACCGGTGTGCCGTTGCTCCATTTTGCATCGGTACGAAGATGGAATGTATAAGTTAAACCATCGTCTGATAAATCATAGCTTTCTGCGATTGCCGGAACTGCCTGTCCGTCTGCATCCATCTGCATCAGACCGTCGGTATAATCAGCGATTACCTCAAAGGATGTTCCGTCGGTAGCCTGCTGCGGATCGAGTGACTCGACCGGAGTTTCAAGCATAACATTCATGTCTGATGCGCTTGCTGCGGCATCTGTTCCTGCAGCATCACCTGCTGCACTGCCTGTCTCTGTGCCTGCGGTTGTTCCCTGTGTTGCAGAAGAACTGTTCCCGCCACAGCCTGCAAGACCAAGCATCATTGTTCCGGCCATCAAAATAGCCAAAACTGCTTTGGTTTTTTTCATAATAGTAATCCTCCTTGTTTTGCGGAGCAAAATGCGACT
>OLSA01002651.1_pt1 | contig 13183 bp, 10 predicted proteins | sample 1672731 | NCBI WGS metagenome assembly OLSA01 (sample SAMEA3136718, study PRJEB25190) | human gut metagenome | biome: human gut; feature: human-associated habitat; material: faeces | place: Austria | collected 2013
GGCGGTCGGAGCCGCGCACGGTCTCGGCGGCAATGATGCCCATGCCTTCGATGCGATTCTCGCCCATGTAGTATGAACGGCCGAGCAGCTGATAGCTGCCACAGATGGCAAGCAGCGAGCCGCCATCCTCAACATAGGCTGCGACCTTGTCTTTTTGGGCGAGCAGCTCGTGTGCAACCGCCAGCTGGTCGCGGTCGGAGCCGCCACCCATCATGACGATATCGGCGTCGGTCAGGTCGAGCACCTCGCCCATGTGGACCTCGTCTACGCGCACGGGAATGCCGCGCCAGGCGCAGCGGCGTTCGAGTGCGATAACGTTGCCGCCGTCGCCATAGAGGTTGAGCGCATCGGGATACAGGTAGACGATACGCAACGGGCGCGAAAGCTCGACCGGCGCAATATCGGTGGGGACAGCGCTACCATCGGCGGGCGTTACGGCGCAGGAGACAACCGAGCTCGCATCGGCACCCTTCAGTCCGTCGAGCTCCTTGACCAGCGGCGGGAAGGCCGTGTAGTTGGCGACGGCGTAGAAAGTGTCGCCAGCAGCCTCGTCTGCCACGGCGCCAATTGCCTGCGCGACGTCCGAGATAATGGCGGCGTCGATGCCGGCGTACTTGAGACGTACCTGCATATCGTGTGCACGCGTGCCGCCGGCAAAGGCGACAAGCCCTGGGGTATCGGCGATACGCTCGAAGTCGACGTCGTAGATCCAGGAGACATCGTGGCCGTCGGCATCGTTGTCGTTGAGGAAGAAGGCGCAGAGCCTGCCGCCTGCCGTTTTAATGGACTGAATCTGGCGATCAAAACCCACGGGATTTTTGGCCAGGTTTGCCTCGACGGTACGGCCAGCGATCTCCCAGCGGCCCATACGCCCGCCGGCGGGGACGTAGGCATCGAGCGTGGGCTGCAGATGCGCTGCGTCCACGCCCAGCTCGTGGGCGGCGAAGAAGGCTGCGGCTACGTTGTAGACCATGTACAGGCCGTTGTAGCGCGTGGCGATGTGCGTTGCGGGTGCGTCGGGCGCAGATCCAAAGACCAGGTCAAAGCCATAGCCGTCGCAGCCGAGCTCCACACCCGTCACGCGACGGACAAGCCCAGGGCGGGCCCAGCCGCACGAGGGACAATGGTATGCGCCAAGCTGGCCGTACTGCACATAGTCGTACTCCAGCGGCGCGTTGCACTGCGAGCAAAAACGCGAGTCGCTAATGCGATCGGACTCGGTGCCCGTGGCGCCGTCGATGCCAAAGGCGATGCTTGCATTGGGAATGCGCGCGGCGATTGCGGCACACAGCGGGTCGTCTGCGTTGTAGATGAGCGTTGTTGCCGGAGAGAGCTCCAATGCATGGGCGATGACGTCTTGGGTATGGTCGATCTCGCCGTAGCGGTCTAGCTGGTCGCGGAACAGGTTGAGCAGCACAAAGTAGGTCGGCTTGAGCTTGGGCAGGACGCGCACCGTGTAGAGCTCGTCGCACTCAAAGACGCCTACGCGCTTGCTGCTGGCGGTTCGCTTAAGGTTGCCGCGCGCTTCGAGCAACGCGCCCACCACGCCCGGCTCCATATTGTTGCCAGCGCGGTTGCATACCACGGTGGCGCCGCTGGCGGCAACGGCGTCGGCGATGAGGTTGGAGGTGGTGGTCTTACCGTTGGTGCCGGTGATTACCACGCTGCGGTCGACCAGGCTCGCGAGGTCGCTTAGCAGCTCGGGGTCGATCTTCATGGCGATGCGGCCGGGAAGCACGCCACCCTGGCGTTTGAGGACAGAGCGCAGTCCCCAGCGGGCGATATCGCTCGAGGTGCAGGCGAGAGATGAGCGGAGGTTCATGAAGCCGTTCCTAACATAGATGACATGGTCGGGGCAATCGCGTCGCTAAAAGCCGTAACGGCGCGCAAATTCCTGGGCAAGCTGCGATACGTCTTCGCAGGCGTTGGCCCAGGGGGCAAAGTCGGGGGTGTCCGAGATAATGCCGTCGGCTTCCCAAACCGCCTGGTGCGAGAGGTCCCAGGGGTCGCGCGGCTCGGGTCGGCAGGGAAGATACGGCGTCTGGTACATGGGGTTCAGCAAGAAGAACGCGCCGCCCTCGCAGCGGTTAGCGAACTCACGCAGCGCGCGCGTCGCCGGGCGCATCTTGTTTGTTTTGAACAGCAGAATCGTGCGGGCGAGCAGGTACCAAGGAGAGTTTTCGAGTGCGTCTGCCCCCATCTGTTCCTCGAGCTGATGCGCCAGGGCAAAAAAGCTGTCCTGGTCTTCCAAGCGGGCGAGGGCAAGCAGCACGGTGCCGCCGGCCCGGGTGGGATAGCCTTCTGCTTTAAGGACGCGGCGGGCGTAGTTGGCGGCAGCACGGTAACGAGCGCTCGCCATGCACAGCTGCGAGATGGCCTCGAGTGTGTGAAGCCACCCGATAAGAGTCGGCTCGCTCACGGTAAGGTCTGCTGCGGTGATACCGTCGGCCAAAACATTATTGGCCCAGTAGTGTGGGGCCTCCATATCGAACCCGGGCACGCTTTGCTGCAGGTAATCGGCCGTGGTCGCCTCGAGTTTCATCAGGTCGCCCAGGCAGGCGTCGACGGGCGTGTCCGCCAAAATGATGGCGAGCAGCTGCGCATCGAGGACATACGCATCGACGCGGACGATCTTGAGCAACTCATCGCGCATATCGTCGAACAGGCGGTTGCGCGTCTGCTCAAACTCCTCGTCGCTGCCCATGTCCTCGATGCGATGGAGTTCGTCGAGCAGGTGGCGGTGGACGCCAGCATAGGACAATAGCGCCTGGGCATGCTCGGTCTGCGCATACTTATGAGGGTTGACGCTCACGTCGTTATGGACAAGCTCGCGTGCTGCATCGGTGAGTTCGGGGTGCGACGCAACGTAGGCGCGCTCCAGGTAGGCGGGGATGTAGACGCTCGGATCCATTAGAGGTCTCCTCCCTTAAACGGCAAGCCCTGCTCGGCCGCCCGCAGGATGCGCTCGTCGATCTGGGAACGCACGATATCGTTGGTGGCGACCCAGGCGGCAAAGCTGGCGTTGTCGGGGGCGCCCAGGCCCTCCTGCAGTACCGGCGTCGCCTCGGACAGCGCAAGGACAAGCTCGTCGGTGGAGCCCACACCTACGTTGACGCGGGCATAGACGCCATCGGGAAACTCGGTTTGGAAGTAGAGTGCCTCGGCTGCGTGCGGGCACGAGCGTGCGAGGATGCACAAGTAGTGCTCGGCGCTCTCGTAGTCTAGCTCTCGCCAGGCAGCGCTCATCAGTGCGATGAGCGTCCACGGGTCCAAGTCGCGCTCCGCGTCCTTGGGACGACGGCGCAGCGGCGTGTTGGCAAGATAGGGGACGGAGTGGACAGAGCGAAAGCGTTTGAGCTCCTCGGCGGGGTATTCGAGCTTTGCCATGGCGAGCATCGCGGTGTGGCGGACACCAGCGGGGTCGTTGGGCGCAAAGTCCAAGCTGCGATTCGCGGCTTCGAGCGACATGCGGTAGCGTCCGCTAATGAGCGCGCGCGACGCAAGGGCGGCAAGCCAGCGCAGGTAGGGGCGGCGCATAAGATCGCCTGCGGCCTCACGCTCATAGGGGTCCTGCGCCGAGGCAATCTTGAGCGCCAGATCATGCTCGACTTCATCGCGCTTGGACACCAGATACTGCACGTATTCCTCGTTGGAGTCGGCGGTGAGGGCCGTCAGCATGCGCTGGGCATCCCAGTTGGTCGGATCGAGTGCGGCGGCCTCGCGAAGCATGTTCTCGGCAGCGGCCTCTTCCTGCTCGGCCTGGGTATCGTCGGGGATAAAGGGAATGCGGTAGTCGACGGCCTCGACCACCTTGGCAATGAGATGTCCGGCGCGGTCGCGATCGTGCACGATGAGCGGCGCGGGGTCGCGGGTGAATTGCTCCATCAGACGCTCGACGGCGGGGCCGTCGGTGAGCGGGATATTGTCACGGCGCAAGGCCTCAAGAACGAGGCGATGGCAATCCTCTTGAATGGGATCGAATGCCATGGGGCCTCCTTTGCTGCGGTTAGGGTTCAAATGTCTCTATATAAGGTTCTAGTTTACCCGCATGTGGCACACCGGGGGTGCCGCACTTGGACATGCACCTTTGCACCACGAAGACGGATGTCGCACAAATGTCGGCACCTTGGACGACCGAGTGGTATCACGGTACCGCAAACGGTCGATTTTTGGCGGCGAACGGTGCATATTTTGGAGGGGCACCGTCCTGCCCGGGATATGTGGTCAACCTTGATAAAACGTTTGCCCAGCTTGGGAGTATGAATGCCCCACAAGGGTCTTCAGGGATAGAAAAAACGTTTCATCATTGTTGGCTTTAGGTGAATAACTGACCAACCAGAACGGTAAAATAGTGTTTGTCTGAGCGTTGAGACGTTTAGACATCGCGCATTGTCATCGCCGGCAACGCGCAAAACGGTCCTAACGGAGCCAATCGGGTGCTCCGTTATATACGCAAGTCTAAGAGGGGCTTGTTTAGGAGGCACAGTATGGGACGTTTTACCAATCCTCGCGATCTGTACTTTGGTGAGGGCGCTCGCCACGAGGTGAAGAACCTCAAGGGCAAGAAGGCCATCATCGTTTCTGGCGGCAGCTCTATGCGCCGCGGCGGGTTCTTGCAGGACGTCGAGGCCGACCTCAAAGAGGCCGGCATGGAGGTCAAGCTGTTCGAGGGCGTCGAGTCCGATCCCTCCATCGAGACCGTCATGAAGGGCGCAGCCGCTATGCGCGACTTCGAGCCCGACTGGATCGTTGCTATCGGTGGCGGTTCGCCCATCGATGCCGCTAAGGCCATGTGGGTCTTCTACGAGTATCCCGAGGAGTCCTTCGACAACATCATCCAGCCGTTCAGCTTCCCCGAGCTGCGTCAGAAGGCTCACTTCTGCGCCATCTCCTCTACCTCCGGTACCGCTACCGAGGTTACTGCCTTCTCCGTCATCACCGACTACGCCAAGGGCATCAAGTACCCGCTGGCCGACTTCAACATCACCCCTGATGTCGCCATCGTCGACCCCGAGCTCACCTACACCATGCCCGCCAAGCTGTGCGCTCACACCGGCATGGATGCTCTGACCCACTGCATGGAGGCCTACGTTTCCACCTGCGCCTCTATGTTCACCGATGCCAACGCCCTGCACGGCATCCGCGAGATCGTCGAGTGGCTGCCCAAGTCCTATGCTGGCGACCATGAGGCCCGTCAGCACATGCACGAGGCTCAGTGCATCGCCGGTATCGCCTTCTCCTCGGGCCTGCTCGGCATCGTTCACTCCATGGCTCACAAGACCGGTGCTGCCTTCGAGAACGGCCACATCATCCACGGTGCTGCTAACGCCATGTACCTGGGCAAGGTCATCCAGTGGAACTCCAAGGACCCGCGTGCTGCCGAGCGTTACGCTTACGTGGCCAAGGAGATCCTGCACCTTCCCGGCGAGACCAACGAGGAGCTCATCGCTGCGCTCGTCCAGAAGATCCGCGACCTCAACGACCAGCTCAACATTCCGCAGTCCATCAAGGATTACGCGAATGGTGGCGTGAAGGTCGACGCCGAGAACCCGCAGATGGTTTCCGAGGAGGAGTTCCTCGCCAAGCTGCCCGAGATCGCAGCGAACGCCGAGACCGATGCCTGCACGCCCGAGAACCCGCGTGAGACCAAGGCTGCCGACTTCGAGAAGATCCTCAAGGCCTGCTACTACGACACCGACATCGATTTCTAATCGACTCTTGTTATCGTAACGAGGGGCTCCGCACGTATCCGTACGGAGCCCCTTTCTTTTTACTTATTAGAGAATGGGATAAAAATGGCTGCTATCTTCAATAGCCCTAGCAAGTACATCCAGGGCCCGGACGAGCTGGCCAAGCTCGGCTCCTATGTCGAGCCACTCGGCGCTAAGGCCCTCGTCATCGTGACGCCTTCGGGCAAGAAGCGCGTCGGCGCCAAGATCGAGGGCGGCTTTGCCGAGGCTAAGGCCGAGCTGCTGTTTGAGGACTTTAACGGCGAGTGCTCCAAGGGCGAGGTCGATCGCCTGGTTGCGCTCGCTCGTGACAACGGTTGCGACATCATCGTCGGCGTCGGTGGCGGCAAGATCCTCGACACCGCGAAGGCCGTCGCCTATTACCTGGAGTCCCCGGTTATCATTTGCCCCACCATCGCCTCGACCGATGCACCGTGCTCGGCACTTTCGGTGCTCTACACCGACGACGGCCAGTTCGACAAGTATCTCTTCCTTAAGGCAAACCCCAATATTGTCCTGATGGATACGACAGTTATCGCGGCGAGCCCGGTGCGCCTGACGGTTTCCGGCATGGGCGATGCGCTCGCAACCTATTTCGAGGCTCAGGCGACGCACGATGCCGACGGCGGCACCTGCGCCGGCGGCAAGGGCGGAATGGCCGGCCTGGCGCTCGCCAAGCTCTGCTACGAGACGCTTATGGCCGATGGCGTCAAGGCCAAGGTTGCGCTGGAGAAGGGTGCGCTCACGCCTGCCGTTGAGCACATCATCGAGGCCAACACGCTGCTCTCCGGTATTGGCTTTGAGAGCTCTGGTCTCGCTGCCGCTCATGCCGTCCACAACGGTTTGACGATGCTGCCCGAGTGCCATGGCATGTATCACGGCGAGAAGGTCGCCTTCGGCACCATCGTCCAGCTGGTACTCGAGGATGCCCCGACCGAGAAGCTCGAGGAAGTCTTGGGCTTCTGCATTGAGCTGGGCCTGCCCGTTACGCTCAAGGAGCTGGGCGTTGCCGAGGTTACGCGCGAGAAGGCCATGATTGTTGCCGAGGCCGCCTGCGCGCCCGATGACACCATGTGCAACATGCCGTTTGAGGTGACGCCCGAGATGGTCGCAAATGCCATCCTGGGTGCCGACGCGCTGGGCCACTACTATCTCATGGATGAGTAAATCAAGCTAAGGAAGGGGCAAAGCCAGCAGATGGCTTTGCCCCTTTTTGCTATGGTGCAAAGTGGCCTGTCTCCAATGTACAAGTTGGTGCAGGGGGGCAGGTTACTTTGCGCCAACCGTTGTTTGATGAAGGGCGGATTCTCGTATGGCGCTTCCCATGGTTTATGGCGGCCCCGGCCGGTATGTTCAGGGGCCGGGCGAACTTTCGCGTCAGGGCAGATATCTGTCATGGCTGGGGTGCTCCGCCTATGTCCTGTTTGACCAAGGCACCGAGGATCGACTGTGCAAGCAGATCGTCGATGGATTTCTGGGCGAAGGTCTCAGCGAGCCGTTCTTTAAGATTTATGACGGTCCGTGTAGCGCGATTTCCGATGCCGACCTGCAGGGTGTTGCAAATGCGGTCTTTAGAAACGAGCGTAATATGGCCAACGAGCAGGTCAAGGTGACCAAACAAAAGCTCGTGCAGCTCATGTGCGAGGCGTAGTTTGGCGCTTGATTGACCTTGTGCAATCGAGGCGGCGATAGGCCATAGGCTATTTGCCGCAAAGATGCGCCGCGTGTAATTTGCCCGAGGCGTGGGCCGATGGCGTATCATTATCTCTTGCTTGTTTGCACTGCTCAGGGAGGGGCCGCGCATGGCGCAGGAACACGATCTGTTTGATGACATCATCGAAATCAGCAAGGGCTTGGATTTTTTTAAAGACCCGCTTGGCGGTGTGACCGACGCGCTCGATCCGTCGGCTCCCCAGTGGAATCCTGCTGACTACAAGGAGCGCCCGCGCGGCAACACCATACCGTGTCTGGCTTGCAAGAACGAGAAGAGCGGCTGCACCGCGTGCATGGACGTGTGCCCGGTGAATGCCATTGAGATCGAGGAAGATGCTATCGAGATTCTCGACAGTTGCCGTAAGTGCGGTCTGTGCGCTGCTGCTTGCCCGACGGAGGCGATCATCTCCCCGCGCCTTGCACCCAAAAACGTCTACGACGACATTGTCTCGGCGGCTACGAGCCACGAGACCGCCTACGTTACCTGCACGCGTGCCCTTAAGCGCATGCCGCGCGAAAACGAAGTCGTCGTTGCCTGCGTGGGCGATATTACGGCCGAGACCTGGTTCTCGGTGCTGGCCGATTATCCCAATGTGAGCGTGTACCTGCCGCTGGGCGTGTGCGATAAGTGCCGTAACACCGGTGGCGAGGACATCCTGGGCGAGGCCATTGCTACCGCCGAGGAGTGGGCGGGCACGGGCATGGGTCTGGAGGTCGACCCCAAGAGCCTCAAGTGCCATAAGCGCCGCGAGTACGAGCGCAAGGAGTACATGGAAAAGATCGCCCGCACCACGGGCCTGACGGTGACCAAGCTCAACCCGGCGACGGCGGCGCTGGCCTCGGTGACGCAGAAGCTCAAAGCCCACCGCCACCAGATTACCCAGCTGGAGCGCACGCTCAACACCATGTGCGGCACCACGACGACCAAGCGTCGCCGTTCGCTCACGCACGGGCGGCAGCTGGTGCTCTCGACGCTGCAAAACCACCCCGAGCTTGCCCAGAACATGCAGGTGAGCACGCCGGAATGCGATTTTGACAAGTGCACGTCGTGCGGCGAGTGCGTCAATGTATGCCCCACGTTCGCCTGCGATTTGGTAGGAAGCGGTCGCTTTGCACTGGAATCCACGTATTGTTTGGGTTGCGGTGCCTGTGTCAAGGTTTGTCCCGAACATGCGCTCAAGCTGGTCGAACACGATGCGTCCAACTTGGTTGTCGTTGACCCCGAGGCCGAGGAAAAGGCTGCCCAGAAGGCGAAGGCTCACGAAGAAGCTGAGAAGGTCAAGGCCGAAGCAAAGGCCAAGCTCGACAAGATGCTCGATCAGGTGGAGAAGCTCGCGGACTAGTCGGCGACCCCTATCTCTGCTTCATTCGTGCCGCCGCGGTGTCCGGGTTCGCCCGGATGCTGCGGCGGCGCTATACTTATGCAGTTTGAAATACTTGTACCAAAAGGAGCTGTCGTGTCCCTTTCCATCGGTATCGTGGGCCTGCCCAACGTGGGCAAGTCGACGTTGTTCACCGCGCTTACCAAAAAGACCGGCCTTGCCGCCAACTACCCGTTTGCCACGATCGACCCCAACGTGGGTATCGTCGATGTGCCCGATAGCCGCCTGCAAAAGCTCGCCGACATCGTTAACCCGGGCCGCATCGTGCCGGCTACGGTCGAGTTCGTCGACATCGCAGGTCTGGTGAAGGGCGCTAACGAGGGCGAGGGTCTGGGCAACCAGTTCCTGGCCAACATTCGCGAGACCGACGCCATCTGCGAGGTCGTGCGCTACTTTAAGGACCCGAACGTTATGCGCGAGGTGGGCCGCACAGGCGAGTTCGTCGACCCCACCGGTGACGCCGACACCATCATGACCGAGCTCATCCTGGCCGACATGGGCACGCTCGAGAAGCAGCTGCCCAAGCTCGAGAAGGAGGCCAAGCGCGACAAGGAGCTCATGCCCAAGTTCGAGGTCGCCAAGCGCCTGCTCGCCTGGCTCAACGAGGGCAAGCGCGCTGCGTCCATGGAGATGACCGACGAGGAGCGCGCCGCTGCCAAGGGCCTGTTCCTGCTCACTATGAAGCCCATCCTGTATGTGGCCAACGTGGACGAGGATATGCTCAACGACGATCTGGCGCCCATCGATGGTGTTAAGCCGCTGCCCATCTGCGCCAAAATCGAGGCTGAGCTTTCCGAGCTCGATCCCGAGGATGCGGCCGACTACCTGGAGAGCTTGGGCCTGGAACAGCCCGGTCTGGACGTGCTCGCACAGGCCGCTTACAAGCTGCTCGGCCTGCAGTCGTTCTTTACGGCCGGTGAGATGGAGGTCAAGGCCTGGACGGTGCGCCAGGGTGCGACCGCCCCGCAGGCCGCCGGCGTCATCCACACCGACTTTGAGCGCGGCTTTATTAAGGCCGAGGTCATTGGCTATGATGACTACATCGAGCTCGGTGGTGAGCAGGGCGCCAAGGCCGCCGGCAAGCTGCGCATCGAGGGCAAGGACTATGTCATGGCCGATGGCGACGTCGTGCACTTCCGCTTTAACGTGTAAGGACGACGTGCATGTTTAAATATGGTAAAAAAGCCGGCTACATGGGCATCGCGCTGCTGGTGCTTGCGGTGCTTCCGCTGGTGATAGCGGCGTTTGTGATCCCCAACATTGGCCCCGAGGTGGCAACGAAGTTTAATGCCGCCGGCGAGGTGACGCGCTGGGGCAAGAGCTACGAGCTGCTGGCGCTGCCGGTGCTCAACCTGCTGCTGAGCGTGGCGACGTACTTTACGGCAGGACGCCAGGCTAAAAACAATGATGACTCCGCCGCCATGGCGCGCATCGTATGCGAGCGCTACCTGCGCAACGGTTGCATCACGGGTGTGTTCCTCAACGTAATCAACGTTTACTTTATGTACTCGGCGATTACCGGAACGGGCTTTGGCTTTGGTTTCTAGCTTGTTCTTTTAGGCAACGAGCCTGCACGCATATTCAATGGCTGCTGCGAGGCCGCCGCTCGATCGTGGTTTAAAGACCATGTCGGCGGCGGCCTCGTTTTCGTATCCGGCGCCGCGAAGGGCGAGTGCGATACCGGCTTCTAAAAGGAGCGGCAGGCCGTGTTGGCTGGTTGCGATTACGGCAGCCTGATTGAGCGAGCAGCTGTGCGCTTGGCATTGGATGGCAAGTTCACCTTGCGCCGGGCAAGGGACCAGAACGGCGGCGACGCGACTTGATAGCAATGCAAATGCTGTGCGCTCATCGGGTGAAAGGCATTCTGCTTCAACGACGACGAGCTTGGGCGGTGCGCTGTTTGTGCGAAGCGTGGCTCGGTACGTGCGGACCGAAGAACCCGACATAGAAAACTCCTGTGTATTCGGCAAAACGTAAACTATAGTTTACGTTTATGTTCGGCTCCATTTCAAACTCGGCTGCATGGACGAACGTGCGAAACAGATTCTTGGCAGGCGGGTCGAAGAGACACGCAGAGACCTTGGTATCTCCAAGGTTGATTTTTGTGTGGCGACAGGAATCAGCCGACCCTACCTCGACCGAATCGAAGATGGGACGGCAAATTTCACGCTCAAGATTCTATTTAAGATCGCACCCGCACTCGGCATGACGGTGTCAGAGCTTCTCGAGGGCATCGAATAGGGGATACCCGTCGACAACTGAATTACACCATCGGGATACGGTCGTGATTGACTTGGCTGTAGAACAGGCGTTGAATCTCTGCCGCATCGCGTGACTGGCCGAGTGCCCACATGGTTTTGGCCACGAGCGTCTCGGTTGTCATATCGTCGCCGCGTAGAATGCCCGGATGGTCGGCGTAGGCACGGCCGACCTCATAAACACCCAGGTCAAGGCCCTCCTCGGGGACCTGCGTGGTCATAACGACGGTGCGACCCGAATCGACCCAGCGGAAAATTGCCTCTTGGAATGACTCGCCGGACTCGCCAAACTCGGGAATACCGCCAATGCCAAAGGTCTCAAGAATTACAGCATCGTAGCTATCGGCTAGGGCGTCCAGGATGCCCGGGTTCACGCCGGGCGTGAGCTTAAGGACAAACACACGCGGGTCAATACTGTCGTAGAAACGCACCGGGTTTTCGCCCTGATGCGTGCCGTGAAGCCCGTTGCGCACGATGCGGTCGTTGCGGATATAGGCGATGGGCGGATAGTTGACGCTAATGAACGCGTTAAAGCTCATGGTGCGCTGTTTGCGGGCGCGCGTGCCGGCAATGGCTACGCCGCCAAACACGATTGAGACGTCGTGCGAGTGTTCGTCGAGCGCATAGAGCAGGCTCTGGTACAGGTTGAGCTTGGCGTCGGTAAAGGGATTGCCCATGGGCTTTTGCGAGCCGGTGAGCACAATGGGTTTGGGGCTATCCTGAATCAGGTAGGAAAGCGCTGCCGCGGTGTAGCTCATGGTGTCGGTGCCGTGCAGAATCACGAAGCCGTCGTGGTCGGCATAACCCTCGACGATGACGTCGCGGATACGCATCCAGTCACTGGGGCGCATGTTGGTGCTGTCGATGTTCATGGGCTGCACGACGTCGAGCTCGCAGAGGCCCGAGATCTCGGGGACGCTCTGGGCGAGCTCCTCACCGGTCAGGGCGGGGGAGAGGCCGTTGCCGTCCTCGGTCGATGCGATGGTGCCGCCCGTGGCGATGAGAAGGATGCGCTTCATGCTGGTATTCCTATCGTATTTGCCGCCGCAGAGGCGGAGTCGTTCGGCAGTATTGTGGCACAGAGCGTTCAATGTTCAAACGTATTACATCATCTGTAACGTCTGGTAACACTTCAATTGTTGTTAAATAGGGGCCCAGGTCGTGCGTTTGCCGTGCGCTGATGGCTGCGAGGGACGAGAAACCCCATATAACGTGTACACTATGTAAGCTGTTTTCGTTTATTCGCGCGGGTGGGCACCGGCTCCCCGCCAACAAGAGGGGGAAACCATGGATCAAAAGGCTTCCGCAAAGGTCCTCGTACTCGACTTTGGTGCGCAGTACGGTCAGCTCATTGCCCGTCGCGTCCGCGACCTCAACGTGTATTCCGAGATTGTCCCCTGCGACATCTCGGCCGATGAGATTCGCGAGATGAACGCCTCTGCGCTCATCCTTTCCGGCGGTCCGGCCTCCGTGTATGCCGAGGACGCTCCGTCCATCGATCCCGCCATCTTTGACCTGGGCCTTCCCGTCCTGGGCTTTTGCTACGGCCATCAGATCACGGCTGTGACGCTCGGCGGCAAGGTCGGCCACTCCGAGGTGGGCGAGTACGGCCGCGCCACCATCACGCGCACGGCCGGCGCCAAGCTCTTTAACTCCACGCCTATGGAGCAGACCGTGTGGATGAGCCACCGCGATGCCGTTTCCGAGGTGCCCGAGGGCTTTACCGTTACCGCCAGCACCGACGTGTGCCCGGTTGCCGCCATGGAGTGCGTTGAGCGCAAGATCTTCACCACGCAGTTCCACCCCGAGGTCAAGCACTCCGAGTACGGTCAGCAGCTGCTGAGCAACTTCCTGTTTGAGATCTGCGGCCTGGAGCCCAACTGGAGCATGGACAACCTGGTCGAGACCATGACGGCCGAGTTCCGCGAGAAGGTCGGCGACGACCGCGTGATTCTGGCCCTGTCCGGTGGCGTCGACTCCTCCGTCGTGGCTGCGCTGGGCGCCCGCGCCGTGGGCAAGCAGATGACCTGCGTGTTCATCAACCACGGCCTGCTGCGCAAGGGCGAGCCCGAGCAGGTGGAGGAGGTCTTCACCAAGCAGT
>OLSA01002665.1_pt1 | contig 13122 bp, 14 predicted proteins | sample 1672731 | NCBI WGS metagenome assembly OLSA01 (sample SAMEA3136718, study PRJEB25190) | human gut metagenome | biome: human gut; feature: human-associated habitat; material: faeces | place: Austria | collected 2013
GAACTTATTAATCTTGGAATTAACTTAGGCGGAGGCGAAAGACAACGTATGGCTAAGTTGCTTAGTGATAGAAATAATATTGAAAGACTTGTAAATGAGAATCAAGCTGCAATTGCTGGATTAAATTCTACTGTTGCCGATCCTGACCATAGAATTGATGCTATTAGTGATGGTCAAGTTGCTGGTATTACAGGTGCTTGGGAACAAATGGATCAATTAGTTTCTAATGCTGAAGATCGTAAAACTGCAATTAAGGCCGAATATGATAGACTTTCAGCTGAAAATTCTAGAAATTCGGGTAACAATAATGGTGGTCATTAAAGATAAATTTAAGAAAGGAATGAATTGGGGATGGATAATTATTTAATACCTGCAAATTCAAAAAAATCACAATTGATATTAGGGTTCTTTACCTTAACTGATATTATATTATTTGGATTTGGTTGTGGAATAACAATATTGTTACTTATGTTAGTGCAAAATGCTAGCGCATGGCAAATGATTATGATTTTGATGCCGGCGTTAATAACTGGGTTCTTAGTAACACCAGTTATGCACTATCATAATGTGTTACAATTTATTATAAATGTAGTTACTTTTATATTTAATCCACGAAGATATTATTGGAAAGGTTGGTGTGTGAAAGATGAAGAAACTAAATAATTCTGCTCCTTCTGGAGTTAGTTATACTGAAGATTGGTTACCTATTCGTCAAATTATGAATGGTATGATACAACTAGATGATGGATCATATGTTACTGGAGTAAAAGTTGCTCCGAAAAATATATTTATTATGGAGAAATCATATTGTTGATCATCTTCTTGATATTTGCGGGTTATGTGTCTCATTTAAAAACAACATTGTTCTGGAGGTGAAGATAAGGCTTTGACATTATTGATGAGAAATCTACTGGTTAGACAAAGTGGTTATTGGTTGTTTCAACTTTTAAGAAGGGGTGTTAGGATTTCATAAACAACCAATCGAACAATATGTACTTGCAGGTATTATAAGTGTTAGTATATTGATTATCTATCCATGGTTAAAAAGAAGGTGCGGTGATTATTATGAATGATAAACAAAGGGAAATAATTAATAAATTAAACAAGGATAATGAAGCCTTGAATCAAGGGCATAAATCTATGGTGGAATATTCTCAAGGAATGATTTGCGTTGGATTATTAGTTGTATGTTTCTTGATCTATTATTTTACTAAATATACATTTCAATTTGGATTCTGGTTCTTTGATATTTATAATTTAGTTTATGCCAAGAATGACAAGAAGAAGATTGGAATTGGCATTATAGTTGGAGTTGTTCTATATGCTCTTATAATGCTTTTTATGTAATAGTAATTTAGCTGATACTATGAAAAAGAAAGTAATGATTATTGGGTGTGTTTTACTGGCCTTGATCCTATCGACTGCAATCTATAGACAATACGTGGAAAGCAATATAATCTTCCATTCATTCAACGAACCGGTGAATATCAAGGCTGGAACAAAGTTAGAGGAAAGGCTCATTGAGTTTTATCATACTGAGAATATAGATGATAACAAGGTGACTCATGAGTATATATATAATCAGGATATTGTTAACGAGGTTCAACCGGTAACTGTAAAAGTACATTATCAATTATTTACTTTTACTAATACCTATGAGCTGTTAATAGTGGATTAATAAAAGAGTATCACTTGTTTATGGTGATACTCTTTGACTATTTATCTCTCATTTTCATCAACATAGATACACTCAAAGCCCATGTTCATCTTCTTTGGAAAATAATCTTTTACTAGATAATACTCAGTATCTCGATTGAAGACGATGTGGTAGTTGACCGGATTTAGGTTTGTTGTACATAGTCTTTGAAGACCAAAGAATAATACACTGGATATGTACTTTCTTTCATTGGCAAATGTACGGGCAATTGTGTCTCTGCCGTATTCTTCTTCATCCTTTAACTTACCTTTGTAGTAGAACTCCCAAAAGTCAACTTTTAGCTGATCCCAGTCTTCCACTACAGTTAATCCGTTTCCGGATCTTTTTTTATGCAGTATGCCAGCATAGTTGGCAGTACGAGTATTTGATATTTTTGTATCAAGACGAATATCTATATTGGCAATCCATCCTTCACATGTTTTCTTACCGATATATAGAAGGGCAGTTTTTGTACATGCGTCTGATAAATCATCATCTTTTAAATTGTCATAGAATACTTCCTGTTTTGACTTGCCTGTGTATTTTGAAAATAAAGCCAACTGTTTAGGATTCATAAGTCTACCATCTTCATTTACTAGAGTATTCAATGTTTTATAGTTGATTCCTACCTGTTCAGCAAGTTGTTTCATGTTTAAATTTTTTTCTGAACATAAAGAATCTATATAGGATTTTACAGACATAGGACCCCTCCAAATCTATAGATATATTAACATGGTAAAGTGCATAAAAAAAGATATCCGGAAATATACGCATTATGCAGTTGCAATTTCCGGATTAAATGGTATGATAAATATGAAAGTTATAAGTCGTATTTATAAATAACTTTCTAGAAAGGGGAAATTCAAAATGGAAAAGTTATATTGGGGACCCACGGATGTGGCAGCCTATGCGAACATCAGCAAATCCAAGGCATACCAATTCATTCAGGTTATGAAGGATGAGTATGAGCTGGATGAACGGCGACTTTTAAAAGGAAAAGTTCCGGTTGTGATCGTGAAGGATTTTTTTGATTTTAAGGTAGAAAAAAAGGCTTAATTTGGCTGGCACCAAATTAAACCGGAGGCATATAATATACCTCGAACCACGTATATTATAGCACATTATGCAAAATGTGGCCTCCTTTTTATCTTTTTTTGGAGGCTTTTTGAATGCTTATTCAGAAAGTCTGTTTCGTAATGAGGTAAAAGGAGTTTTTTTATGGAAAATAATAAGAAGATTAAACCCAATTCCTATTATTCTATTCAATATTGGATGATAAATGAATTGGGGTTAAAAGGATTGGAATTGAGTATTTATGCGATTATCTATGGATTTTCGCGTGATCATTGTGGTGCATTTACAGGCAGTCGTAGTTATTTGGCAGATTTTACAAATTCAACCAAAGCTGGTGTGGATAAAGCTTTAAAAAGTTTAATACAAAAGAATTTGTTAGAGAAGAAAGACTTTGTAAATCATGGCATTAAAAATTGTATTTATGTCGCAAAAGAGGTGGCAAACTTAGTTAGCTACCAGTCAACAGAGTTAGGTGGGGTGGCAAACTCAGTTAGCCAGGGTAGCCAACTCAGTTGTCCTAATAATATAGAAGATAATATAGAAGATAATACACTCTCTTTAGAATTGAAGCATTTTGGACTTTATGGAAATGTTATTCTAAATGATGAACTGTATGATCGATTGCTTATTGAATCTGAAGAATATGCAGATGAATACATCAATAGATTGGATTCACATATTGAAATGCATCAACTTCACAAACAGTATTCTGCATATGCTCCTAATCAGTTCTTTATCAAGATCTTTGACATGCTAAGAAGAGACGGGCATGTGGAGGTGTAGACGATGTCTGTAAAACGTTTAGGAAATAAGAAATATGAAATTCGTGGATCGGTGCCAACTTCAACTGGAAAGTATCATAGATATTCTTTTCGAAAGACTTTTAATTCCATCAATGATGCGCGTGAGTTTGAATTGAAATATAAAGAATCTTTTAATGCAGAAACACACACTTTTGAAAGTCAATCTTATACATTGAAAGAGTTTATTGATGTATATGATCTAGCTAAGGCAAATCAATTAAAATCAAGCACAAAACAAAGTAATACATATATTTCAAAATACTTTGAATCTTTGTATGATGAAAAGATTCAATCTCTAACATCTGGACAGATCAAACAGATTACGGATGCTGCATTTAAAAAAGGCTTGAGCGAAGAATATGTAAATAAGATGCTGACATATTTGAATAAGATATTTAACTATGGATTAGAAATGGGATATGTACAGTTCAATCCGGTCAAAAGAATTCCCAAATACAAAAGACCGGACAAGATTATTGATGAAGACGATTTCTATACTCCGGATGAATTTGAGCAGTTCATTCAATGTTTTCCAAGAAACAAAGAAAACGGAGAATACGTCTGTTATGTCATTGTGAATCTTTTGTATTTTATGGGATGTCGATTTGGCGAATGTGTTGCATTAACAATGAACGATATTGATATGGATAAGGGGACAATTCGATTCAATAAGACAGTAGCTAGGTATGTGCAGGGAAGATCGTATCTGGTTACTCCGCCAAAGACAAGGAACAGTATTCGAACGATAACGATGCCCAAACGAATGAAATGCATCATGCAGGAATATTTGGATTGGTACAAAGACTTGTACTGCATCACAAAAGATACATTTCTGTTTGGAGTGGACAGACCCGTTCTTGCGAAAGTTGTGAAGAAGCGTATGGCAATCGCCTGCGAAAGATCAGGAATTCGCATGATCAAGATTCATGGGTTTAGACGAAGCAATGCATCACTTCTATGTAATGCGAATGCACCTGTATCATTGGTCGCAAAACGCTTGGGTCATACACAAACGGAATGTTTGAAGACTTACGTTAAGTTCTTCAATAATTCCGAGCAGGATCTGATCGACATCATTGATTCTCAATTCGAATGATGTCGCTAAAAGCTCAACGCAGTTGCCCGTCATTGAACTTCATTACCGCCTTTAGTGCGGTAGTGGAGCTCAATAGGGAAGGGCATTACCATCAAGCTGGTAATTATGGCAAGCAAGGCTTGCTCAAAAGAATGTGTGGAAATAATTAATGAACAATAATAAGGGGGATACGTAAATGAATCGATTTAAATTATATTTAAATGATACGAATATTGAACATCAAAAGTCATGTATAAAAATACTTTTTAAACATTTTAATGGTACTTATCGAAATACATATAATGGCAATTTGGAAGTGATTATTGAAGAAAAAGCATCGACTTCTGGAAGACCTAAGAAAAAACTTCCCAGTGTGGATGTTCTTAGAGCAGAAAAACAGGAAATGACTTTTGAACAGATGTGCAATAAGTATGGTGTTTGTCGTACAACATTGTATAAAATATTGAAATCGGGTGATTTGCATGAATGAAGTATCAGTGACGATTACAGCTGGTGAAGGATGTGAAGAACATAATCATGGCTTGGAGTATCGCTCTAAATTGGAGCATACGCATGATACGAGTAAAGATACAGTAATCGAACTTGTTCCGTATGAAAAGAGCTATAAGGAACAAATCAATGAATTGATGAAACCATATATTAAAGAACGTAATGATTATACTCTGAAACGCAAGGCTGCCGCTTGGGATCGATATAATAGTGGCCAAATTAAGACAAAGCCACGCAATCGGGATTATCCATTGATTGGCAATGATTATTATACGCAGCATCTGCATGATCAGATGCGCAACCCTAAAACAAATAAAATGGAACAAATAAAGATGTTTCGTTCTTTAATCATAGGTTTGGGCGATAAGAGTGATCGTGAAAATGGCAAAATAACGAAAGGACAAGCGCTTCGCATTTTTAATGAATTCCTTGTTAGATTTAAAAAGGATTTTCCGTATTTCCATATATTAGGTGCCACTGTACATTTGGATGAATCTGGATTCTATCATATGCACCTTGATTTTAAACCAATTTACGAACGTGCAGAAGATATGGAATATATTCAGAAGCATGGCGGAGGATTGCGCTGTGGCACAGGGTTAGATGAAACATTAGTACGCATGGGGTATAAACCGGAACAGTCTATAATCAATGAAAGAGATAAAGTTCCGATTTTATTTAATGCGATGCGAAATAAGATGTATAAAATTATGGAAACCATTATGAATGAGAACGATTTATATTTGATGTATGGTGCTACAAGTATTAAGGAACCGAAAAAAGATGCGTCGATAAATATGCCGTTAAGTCAGTGGCAGGATACAAAGGATAAGATATTTGAAATGCAGCACAATATGAATATCGCAAAGGAATTTTTGAAACAAGACACTGCGGATGAAAAGAATATTGTGTATGCGTACGAACGATTGGAAAATGTATCTTCACAATTGGTGGAAATGGAGAATTCACCAAAATCAAGATTGAATAAGAATAAGATCGTCGTTGAATATCATGTGTTTGATCAGCTTAAAACGTTTATTCAGGAATTGAAGTCAATGATTGGGGCGTTGTTGAAACGTATCAAATTGTTGAGCGCTAGAATAGATAGTTTAACAGATGAAAACAAAACACTAAATAACAAGCTGGATAGTACAAAGAATGAATTGGTTCAGTATAAGAATGACAATAAGTTATTGAAGATTAGACTAGATGATGTTAAAGAACAGAATTCAGTTTTACAGACTAAAGTGAATGATCATAACCATAGTATGTTGACAATGAGTAAGAAGCTGAATAAGTCTGAAACTAGAAATATTGCACTGACTCGATTTGTGAAAGAAACAATGAGAAATCAGATTTACTTAAAAAATGGACAGAGCATAACATTTTATGATGCGATAATGAATAAGCTAAGTCCTGAAGATAAGACAATGGTTAGAAAAACTATGGATTTAGAGGGAAATAAAAACAGTCGAAATAGATGAAAAAAAGCGGATAATTTACTATCCGTTTTTAATATGCTTTGAAAATATTTTGTAGTTTTTTTGTAACTTTTATCTAAAAGAGTGAAGAAATTCACTCCCATTAATGATGATGAATATAACCATAATGTAGAAATATCCTTTAAATAAGGCATAAAAAAAGCACCTGGCAAATGCTAGGTGCAATCTTTGACAAATGGTGGTCTCAGTCGGAATCGAACCAACGACACAAGGATTTTCAGTCCTTTGCTCTACCAACTGAGCTATGAGACCACATGGTTGCGGGAGAAGGATTTGAACCAACGACCTCCGGGTTATGAGCCCGACGAGCTACCAGACTGCTCTATCCCGCGATGTGAATTAATTAAGATGGCGCAGAAGCTGGGATTCGAACCCAGGCGCCGCTCGCACGACCTACCGGTTTTCAAGACCGGACCCTTCAGCCACTTGGGTACTTCTGCATATGTATAATTGGTGGACCCTGTAGGACTCGAACCTACGACCCGCCGGTTATGAGCCGGATGCTCTGACCAACTGAGCTAAGGGTCCAAGTTAAACTCGTTGGTGGCTGGAGTGAGACTCGAACTCACGACCTTCCGGGTATGAACCGGATGCTCTAGCCAACTAAGCTACCCAGCCGAATTAAATAAAATAATGGTCGGGATGACAGGATTTGAACCTGCGACCCCTTGATCCCAAATCAAGTGCACTACCAAGCTGTGCTACATCCCGATATTTTTAGAAAAAAAATAAATGGCGCGCCCAGCAGGAATCGAACCCACAACCTTTTGATCCGTAGTCAAACGCTCTATCCAGTTGAGCTATGGGCGCATTTATTTCAACTGAGCTTTTGTGTCTCGCTCAGTGCCCATTAAATATACCATCACTTTAAAATGATTGCAAGCACTTTTTTTAAATTTTTTTAATTTTTTTTAATTTCGTGTTTTTACACTTATAGAAGTAGTATAATTACCTATATATATAATTAGAAAAAAAGGAGATTTAAATCATGAATAACATTGAATCAGTAAAAGGACACTTAATCGTATCTTGTCAGGCACTTCCAGATGAACCTTTACATTCATCTTTTATTATGGGACGTATGGCTAGAGCGGCTAAATGGGGAGGCGCAAAAGGTATTCGTGCTAATACTGTAGAGGATATTAATGAAATTCAAAAAGAAGTTGATTTACCAGTTATTGGAATTATTAAACGAGTATATGGGGACTGTCCAGTATTTATTACACCTACAATGAAAGAAATCGATGAATTGATAGAAGGGGCACATCCAGAAATCGTTGCCTTAGATGCAACTTGTCGTGTTCGTCCAGATGGAAGAACTTTAGATGAATTGTATGCTGATATTCGTGCTAAGTATCCAGAACAAAAATTAATGGCAGACTGCTCTACATTAGAAGAGTGTCTTCATGCAGCCCAATTAGGCTTTGATTTTGTAGGAACAACATTAGTTGGATATACAGAAGAAAGTAAGGGCGATAAAGTTGAAACGAATGATTTTGAGTTAATGCGTAAATATTTAGAACAATCTAACGTACCAATGATTGCCGAAGGAAATATTGATACACCAGAAAAGGCACGCCGTGTATTAGAACTTGGATGCTTTAGTGTTGTAGTAGGATCTATTATTACTCGTCCTCAATTAATCACAAAACGATTTGTAGATTGCATTGAGGGATAAGTATGTTACAGAAGGAACAATTAGAAAAATTATTAGAGCGTTGTATGGCTTCCTCTTGTGATTTTGCCGAAATCTTTGAAGAAGAAGGTACAACGGAATCTTTATCCATGTTAAATGGAAAATTAGAAGATACAAACGTATTGATTCGTGCTGGCATTGGAATTCGTCTATATAAAGGTGTGCAATCTGTATATGGATACACAAATGAAACAAGTGAAGAATCATTAAATGCCTTAGTGGATGATTTGCGTGGTGGATTTGGCATAGAATCTAAATCGGTATCGATCTCTTTGGTTGAAGAAACTCATGAAAATCTTCATCCAATCAAGGAAAATCCTGTAGAAGCTTCATTAGAATCTAAAGTTGCCTTAATGGTACGTGCAAATGATGCAGCAAAGGCATATTCAGATAAAATTCAAAAAGTATCTGTAGGGTTGGCAAGTGTATGCCAAAATGTACAGATTTCAAATAGTGAAGGAAGACTCGTACATGATACAAGAATTCGTTGTCGTATGTCTGTATCCTCTTTTGCCCAAGATGGCCAAAACTTACAATCTGGTTATGAAGCACCAGGTGCAAGTAAAGGTCTTGAATTCTTTGAAGAAAGAACTCCAGAATCTATTGGACAAGAAGCAAGTCGTATCGCATTAGTATTATTAGAGGCAAAAGATTGTCCATCTGGTAAAATGCCAGTCATTATTGATAATGGCTTTGGCGGTGTTATTTTCCATGAAGCTTGTGGACATGCCTTAGAAGCAAGTTCAGTCAGTAAAAATCAGAGTGTATTCTGTAATAAATTAGGTCAAAAAGTCGCAAGTGATAAAGTTACAGCTATTGATGATGGCACAATTCCAAATGCGTGGGGCTCACAAAACGTCGATGATGAGGGAAATCCCCAACAAAAACGTGTATTAATTGAGAATGGTATTTTAAAGAGTTATATGATAGACCGCTTGAATGGTCGAAGAATGGGACTGGAATCGACTTCAAGTTCACGCCGTCAGTCTTATAAATTTGAAACAACTTCGCGTATGACAAATACATATATTGCGGCTGGAAATGATGATTTTGACGAAATGTTTGAAGGAATCAAGCGAGGACTATACGCAAAGAAAATGGGTGGTGGAAGTGTAAATCCACAAACCGGAGAATTTAACTTTGCCGTATTAGAAGGTTATTTAATTGAAGATGGCAAGATTTCCTATCCAGTAAAAGGGGCTTCTTTAATTGGTAATGGTGCAGATATCCTATTTAATATTGATCGCGTTGGTAAAAACTTAGATCGCGGACAAGGTATGTGTGGCGCTAGTTCGGGTTCAATTCCTACAGATGTAGGTCAACCGGCCATTCGTGTTTCACAAATTACAGTAGGAGGTACGGCCAATGAATAAACAAGTATGGATTGAAAAAGCACTTGGCCTAGGTATTCAGGAATTTGAAATCTATCAATCTACAACGGTTGAAAAAGAAATGACTTGGTTTCAAGGACAAATGGACACTTTAGTATCCAGTAAAGTGACAGGTACAAGTATTCGCGGAATTGTAGATGGAAAAATGGCTAATATGGCATTGGAAGAAGTAAACGATGATCAATGCGAAATCATTTTAAAATCATTGATTGAACAAGCACATATTATTTCAAATGAAGAAACCGATTCATTAAGGAAGCCTGAATCCATTGATTATGTAAAAAAAGATGTGACTTGGAATATGGCTAGTACAGAATATGTGAAGGATATTCTTCAAAGCTTAGAAGCTAAGATTTTAGCCTATGATCCACGTGTCATTCAAGTTGGATATTTAGGCTATAGCCAAGGCAGTGGAAGCCGCAGTATTGTGAATAGCTTAGGTATGGACGAGCAAGATGCGGATGAAATGCAATACATTGTTGCCAGTGTTGTTGTTAAAGAAAATGAAGAAATCAAGGATGCTAGTTTAGTTGAAGTTGTATATGACTTTGAAAAGTATGATTTGGATTCATTTGTATGCCGTGTTTGCGATAAGGCTTTAAATAAATTAAAGGCCACACCAATTCCAAGCTGTACATGTCCAGTCATCTTTGAAAAGGATGCGATGACATCTTTATTTGCCGCCTTTACTGGTTTATTTAATGGGGAATTAATGTATAAGGGAATTTCACCTTTAAAAGATAAGTTTAATGAACAAATTTTCTCTGAACAAATCACAATTATTGATAATCCAAAGAATACGGATTGTCTAAGTATTGCCAATTTTGATGATGAGGGGTGTCCAACTTCTTCAAAAACTTTGGTGGATCACGGAAAATATGTTATGATGCTTCATGACACAAGAAGTGCCAATCGAATGCATACAAAGAGTACAGGAAATGGTTTTAAATCGGGCTATGCATCTAGCGTAAGTGTACAACCAATGAATTGTTACATTGTACCGGGAAATGATAGTTTTGAGGATTTATGCACAAAAATCAAAGATGGCTTTGTCGTACAGAATTTAGCAGGTCTTCATGCTGGACTTGATTTTGTTTCTACAAACTTCTCACTACAATGCTCAGGCTTCTGGGTAAAGGATGGTAAAAGAGATAAGAATGTTACCTTGGTTACCGTCGCAAATAATTTCTTAAATATGATGAAACACGTAATTAGTGTGGGTAACGATTTAGATTGGAGTTATCACCAGGTTGTAAGTCCAAGTATCGCATTTGTTGAGTGCACGATTTCAGGGGAATAATTATGGTAAAAGAATTTAAAAATGAAAAACTACAAGAAACATTAATTGTATTTAATAGAGAAAAAACAGATTCAGCATTTAGAAACTTGTTGGATGCGTTTATTTCGACTAATTTTCTAATTCCAGCACAATGGGATAAAGATCCTTCTCGCAATGAAAAGGGAGTCTTAGTCTTTGAACCAAATACACAATTCCAATTGTCTTTGATTCAAAATGATAAGGGAGATAGTTTCTTTCCTGTCTTCTCAAGTATGGATCAATTGAAAAAATGGGATCAAGATAGTGAAATCCATTCCTTGGTTATGACATATAATCAATATATGCCATTTGTGAAGATGGCATTAAACCAGATTCATGGCATTGTGATCGATCCATTTGGAGCGAATGTTTTATTAGACTGCAACTTATTGGTTGAACTTGATAAAAGTCGTGGTTCACAAGTGAGTGAAAATCCAATTCATAAAGGTGATAGTTTAAAGCTTCGTGATCCTATTTCAAGTGTAACAGAACTTCAAAGAGCTATCTGCGAATTTGGTGACTCTCATCCAGACATTCTTTCTATTTATTTGAAAGAAAGAATTGTCAAAGATCAGCCTAGCCACTGGTTCTTAGTTGTGGATATGATTAATGATGATAAACAAACAATTCAAGATTTAGGAAACTTCTGTACGCCTGTAAGTTATGGAAAAGGTTTTGAATTCATGTTTGGAAGTATGGAACTTGCCAAGAAAATTATGGCGGATACCATTCCAACATATGTAAAGGTTACAAAGTAATTAAGGTGCAATTCAGCACCTTTTTCTTATATAATAGAAGTATGAAATTACCTGAATATATATTAGAAATCATTCAAAAAATAAATGATATTGGATATGAAGCGTATGTGGTAGGTGGATGTGTTCGTGATTATTTACTAGATCGACCAATCCATGATTATGATATTTGTACAAGCGCTAAACCCGAAGTGATACTAAATCTATTTGATCGAAGTGTGGGAACAGGACTCAAGCATGGAACGGTAACGGTTTTATCAAATTCACCCGTTGAAATCACAACTTTTCGTTTAGAGAGTGAATACAAGGATCATCGTCATCCGGACAGTGTGAAATATGTTTCTACAATTGAAGAAGATTTATCAAGACGTGATTTTACTGTGAATGCGATGGCTTATCATCCAAGTCGTGGTTTGATTGATCCGTATCAAGGACAATTTGATCTTAAAGCGAAAGTCATTCGATGTGTGGGTAATCCAGATCGAAGATTTAATGAAGATGCTCTAAGAATGTTGCGTGCCTATCGTTTTTGTGCAAAACTAGGCTTTTCGATGGATGAAACAGTAAAAAAATCCATCGATACAAATGCATCTTTGATTCAATATGTATCTATAGAAAGAATTGTGCATGAATTAAAAGAAATCATGGAAACAAATCCACAAGTATTGACCGATATGACACTTCTTTTAAAACCTGTATTTAATGAGTTAGATTTGGCATTGATGTGTAGTCAAAACTCAATCTATCACTATACCGATGTCTTGCATCATACTTTAGATGCGATGTGCTATTTAAAACCATATGATGAAACTTTGGCTTTTGCGCTATTATTCCACGATTTAGGCAAAGTACAAGTAAAAACAACGGATTCGAATGGAAAGGATCATTTTAAGCATCATGCGAAGGTAGGAAGTGAATTATCGAAAGAGCTTTGTCGACGTTTTAAACTTACAAATGGACAAAGAAAGTGGATTCCATTCTATGTCTTACATCATGATGATAAATTTACTTGTGATTTAGACTGTATTTATAAGTATCGCGTTACATATCATTTGGATGAAGAACACTTATTGAACTTACTTCAAATCCGCTATTGTGATGCGATGGCCCATTCTGAATTAGGGCAAAAATCAGCTAAAGATGTAGAACTTTTCTATGTGTATTACATCCAAAATAGAAATCGCTGTATGTGTATATCTCAACTTGCATTGAATGGAAAAGATATAATAGAAGCTACAAATTTAAGGGGAAAACAGATTCAAGAAGCTTTGAATATGTGTTTAAAATACGCTTTTTATCATC
>OLSA01002666.1_pt1 | contig 13118 bp, 9 predicted proteins | sample 1672731 | NCBI WGS metagenome assembly OLSA01 (sample SAMEA3136718, study PRJEB25190) | human gut metagenome | biome: human gut; feature: human-associated habitat; material: faeces | place: Austria | collected 2013
CCGGGGCGCTGCTCTTTCAATTGGTTTTTATTGGGCGCACAAACGGAGATCAGCCGTATCCGCAGGTCACCAGTTCCCAGGCGCCGCCGTCGCTGCGGCCCAGCCACCACTGCAAGCCCTCATACTCCGTATCGGCATTCCAGGCGTCCCGCTGCTCCACGGGGGAGTGAAAGCTGCTGGAAAACAGGATGCACTGAGTAAAAGGCTCAGTCTGCTCTTTCATTTCCAGCCCGTTGAGCCACTCAATGTTTTCGTCGCTGCAGGCCGCGTCGCCGCCGTAGGCCAGGCTGTGAAGTTCACAGCCTTCCCAGGTGGCAAACTCCGCTTCAATTACCTGGATGGCAGCGTCCATGTCCTCCTGGGTGTAGAGTTCGGAATTGCCGTAGTCAATTTCCACCTTGGGCGGCTCCTAGGTGTCCTGCTTGCCGCATCCGCCCAGAGTGCCTAAAATCATGATCGTCAGGGAAACAGCCAAAAGTTTTTTCATATCCATTCCTCCTGCATTCCTCAATCATTTACTTTTCAGGTGATTCTGTGGCCTGACGGCTAAGCCGTCAGGCCACAGGTTTTTTTACGCCTTGACCTCTACGATGCGGACCACGCCGTCATAAACATAGAGGTTCATGGTGCCGCCGTAGGCTTTGGCATCATCCAGCGTCATCCACTTGCCGGTATCATCGTTGTAGCACTGAACATTGGAGGGGACCTCGTAGGTCCGGCTGCCGAAGTTCACTGCCGTCTTGCCGATCCAGGCACCGGAAGAGACGTTGCTCAGCTTGCTCATGGCAGCAAAGCTGGTGAACATGAGGTTACCCTGAGAACTGGTCTTGATGCTCACCGCCACAAAGGTTCCATTGCTGATATGATTACCGCTGTTGATGGGGCCATAGGTCTTGTTTGCAGTCCCGATAGAGATGGTCTGGGAAGTTGTTTCCTTATAGCTGCCGTTTACGCCTTCCTGCTGTTCCTTGTCATTTTCATGGCCGGGATACCATACCCAAACCTTACTCGTAGAACTGTTCACCACCGCACGGCCATAGATTACATCCTCGGCAAGGCCGTTATTCAGCACGATCAAGTCCACCTGACCGGCCCAGTTTGTCCGGGCGTAAGAGATACGGCCGGAGTTGACGCCGGTCTGGCTCAGCTCGCTGAGGGCGATCTGTCTGCCGCCGTCAAAGAGCATAACGTTGTCCGCCAGCTTTCTGCCGCCCAGCGTACCTTCCTTAGGAAGCAGGTCACCGCCGACACCGCCGGAAATCTTGTTGAGCTTCAGGCCGCTCTTGTCGGCATACACCGACACTACCTGACCGGCGTATTCGCTCGCTGTGCCGATGTTCAGCAGCGCACCGCCGCAGACCAACTGCACATCACCCTTTTCGGACACCACCGCCATGGCATTGCCCCGGGCACCGGTGTTGTTGGCATCCTCGGCACCGGCCACCTGACCGTCCGCCGTCAGCAGAAGGACGATCTGCTTGCCAGGCTTCAGCTTGGACAGGGAATCCACTGCCGTAGGCAGAACATTCAGTTCCTTGCCGCCCAGCACCGTAATGGTGGCGGGGCTGCTGGGAGAGGGCTTGCAGTCCTCGTAGTAGACGGACACCCGGGTATCGCTGACAATGATGGAATTGGTAGCGGAGGCGTAGGTCGCAACATCATACCGTTTGAGGTCTGCTGCCGTGGCAGGAGAACCGTTCTTGTAAATGTTGTAGCTGGTGCTGCCCGCCAGAGAATCCAGTCCGGCAACAGAGCCGTTGGCACCGATGATGACCGCCGCATTGGAAACGCCGCCACTGCCGGTGATGGGCAGGAAGGTCAGGATCTCGCCGACGCTGTTGAGGACCACCTTGCCCTTGGAGCCGATGAGGCTGGTGGAGGTAACGGGGTGAGCCATGGTATACGTCTTACCGCCGGCAGTCATCGTGCCCTGACCGCCGTCCACGGCGGTAAGGTAGACCTCCTCGCCCACTTTGTAGCTGAACAGGGCATCGCCCTTGCCGTGCTTGGCCTCAAAGAGGTTCAGGAACAGCTTGGCCGCCTGTGCGCGGGTCAGGCCCGCGTAGGCGGAGGTGATACCGGTGGACTTCAAAAGGCCGTTGGTCTGGGCCTCCGCCATGTAGCTCTGGGGCCACACGCCGCCCATGTCCTCGTCCTTGTAGCCCAGGCCCCGCATGAGGATCGTCACCGCCTGTCCGGCGGTCACGGTCTGGCCGGGCTTGAACTTACCGTCGGCAAAGCCGGAGATGATCCCCTTCCTCGCCGCCATATTGATGTAGGCGGACGCCCAGTGGGAGGGCTTCACATCCGGGAAGATGGTAACGGTGGAATACCGTCCCAACTCGCCGCTGCCGTCCATGGCGTAGACCGCCATCTTGCAGAACTGCGCCCGGTTCAGAATGGTGTCCGGGCGGAAGGTGCCGTCGCCGTAGCCGTCCAGCACACCCATGAGCCGCAGAGATTCCACGGCGGTGGCGGTGTAGCTGTCGCTGACATCGGAAAATTTGGTGACAGCCGCCGCCCCGGCAGGCACCGTCAGCAGGGAGCCCAGCATGCTGATCGCCAGCAGCCAGGTCAAAATTCGTTTTTTCATAAGTCTCTCTCCTTTAATCCGCCCGCAGGGCTTCCACAGGCTGGAGTTTCGATGCTTTTGCCGCCGGATAGCTGCCAAACAGCACGCCCAGAGCTACCGACAGGCCAAAGGCCGCCAGCGTCACCCAAGTGGCGGGGAAAATGGTCATCTGGAACAAAATCTTGCCCAAAGCCAGACTGCCGATGGTGCCGAAGATAATGCCCACAATGCCGCCCATGCCGCAGAGCATACCGGATTCAATGAGGAACTGGGCCACGATGCTGCTGCGCTGCGCGCCAAGGCTCCGGCGGATACCGATCTCGCGGGTCCGCTCCGTCACCGTCACCAGCATGATGTTCATGATACCGATGCCGCCCACCAGCAGGGAGATGGCGGCGATGCCGCCCAGCACCAGAGAGATCATGGTCAGCTGCTGGTTCTGATAATCCTGCCAGTAGCCTTCCTTCTGCACCTGATAGCCACCCATACTCTGATCTACCACGCCGGAGAGGTACCCGCCGATCTCGGTGATGGCGGTTTTCATGCTGGCGTCATCCTTGGCCTTTACCAAAAATTCTGTGGGGGCCGTATCCCCCAGCAGCCGGGTAGCGGTGTAGGGAAGGATCATAAAGTTATCCGTCTGGTAAGCGGAAGGGGTATCTGGCTCCACGCGGGCGCCATACACGCCCACCACTTCAAAGTTGTTGCCGTTGACCTTCATGATCTGTCCCACAGGGTTGGCGCTGCCGAAAAAGACCCGCGCCGCCTGCGCGCCCAGCACGCAGATCTGATTGTATTTCTCGCAATCCAGCCACGCAAGGTCTCTGCCCTTTGCGATTGCCAGATTGTTGCAGGCGCTGTACTGGTCGGAGCCGTAGTAGATCTGCGGGGGACCGCTGACCACGTTGTATTGCTGGTCATATTTCCACTCCATTGTGGAGCTGTTTTTCGTACCGTATACCACCGTAGCGTTGGATGAGCCCTTGGGGGTAATGCCAATAATGGACTCCTTCAGTCCGGAGCAAAAGCGGTACAATCCGGTAAAATAGTCCTTGCTGATAGAGTTGCCGTCCTCGTCATACGTATACGCATACACGCTCACTTCAATGCGGTTGGCGCCCATGGCGGCAAACTGCTCCATGGTTTTGGCCTTCATACCCTCCATGGTGGAGACGATGGTCATAACGGCGGCAATACCGATGAAAATAGAGAGAATGGTCAAGGCGCTGCGGCCTTTTTTCCCGCAGATGGACCGCCAGGCCATCTTAAATGCCTGCCCGATGTTCAATACCAATTCACCTCCTGGGGGTGATCCTCGATGATCTTGCCGTCCGCGATCCGCACAATGCGCCGGGCCGTGGCGGCGATCCCGTTGTCATGGGTGATGAGAATGACGGTGCTGCCCTCCTTGTTCAACTGCTGGAGGAAGCCCAGCACCTCGTGGCCCGTCCGGGAATCCAATGCGCCGGTAGGCTCATCCGCCATGATGATGGGCGGATGGGTGGAAATGGCCCGGGCGATGGCCACACGCTGCTGCTGGCCGCCGGACATCTGGGTAGGCTTATGCTGCGCCCGGTCGGCGAGACCCACGCGGGTCAGCGCCTGTATCGCCAGCTCCCGCCGGTCAATGGGATCGATGCCCTGATAGATCAGCGGCAGCTCCACGTTTTCCAGCACCGTCAGGTTCTGGATCAGGTTGTACTGCTGGAAAATGAACCCGATCTGCTTGTTGCGGATGCGGGAGAGCTCCTTGTCGGAAAGCTCCCGGACATCCACGCCGTCCAGACGGTAAGTGCCCCGGGTGGGGATGTCCAGACAGCCCAGCACGTTCATCATGGTGGACTTGCCGGAGCCGGACTGGCCCACCACCGCCACGAACTCGCCCTTTTCAATATCCAGCGAAACGCCGTCCAGGGCCCGGACCTCGCTCTCAAGGCCCTCGCCGTAGATCTTATAGACATCCCGCAGTTCGATCAGTTTCGCCATGGCTTAACCCCACGCCTGATCGGTTATCATCTGGGTAAAGACGGTGTCGCCGTCATTTACGCCGGACTTGATCTCCACGTTATATGTATCCTGAATACCGATCTCCACCTGAACGGGATAGAAGCCGCTGGGGATCTCCTCGTCCTGATAGGGCAGCTCCAGCGCGTTGTCCGGCCGGCTGTCTGCCTGCACATAGACCACGGTGGCGGAAGAACCATCCTCCAGCCCCACGGTACGCACCGCCTGGATGGGCACCATCAGGCAGTTGTCGTTCTGGCTGGCCTGGATCTGATAGTTCACATAGCTGTTGACTTGCAGGTTGCCGTCCGTGTTGTCCGCGGAGATGGTGATGGGATAGGAGGCCACGCCGTTATTCACGGTGCTGGACAGGCTCACCGTCTCCACCGTGCCGAAGGCGCTGGTGCCCCACTGGTCCAGGTTCACGGACATTCCGGTCTTGATATAGCTGATGTTCCGCTCGTCCACCGTGGCGCTGACGGTCACGGTGGAGGTGTCAGAAACGGTCACAAGGGTGCTGTTTGCCTGAAGTTCCTGCCCCGGCGTCACGGACAGACCGATAACCTGACCGGAAATGGGAGCCACCGCATTGCAGTTGTCCAGATTCTTCTGGGCGGCCTCCAGCTTCTTCTGGGCCTCTTCCAGATTCTGCTGTGCGGTGAAGATCTCCGTCTCGCTGTCCTCGCCGTCAATCCGCACCAGAACCTGACCGGGCGTTACGGCGAGATAGTCCACCAGATTACTGGAGATCACCGTGCCGCTGACGGTGGAGTTCAAATCTCCCACCCGGTAATATTGCAGCTTAGCGGCTTCGTAGGGATACACGGTATCGCCGTTCACAATCGTAGTGGCAGTAGCCACCATATCCTTGGCCAGCACACCCTCGTTGGGGATCACGATCTCGGCGGAAAACAGCTTAGAACCCTCCGGCGTGATGCGGCTGACCATGTGAACAGCCTCCACCGTGCCTTCCACGGTGGTCATCAGGGCAGGGATAGAGACCTGCACCTTCTGCCCCGCCTTCAGCTCCCCGGCGTAGGCGTAGCTGTAATACTGCTCCAGCCGCATCCGGGTATCGTCCGCGAGGACGGCGACCTTGGTGCCCTTGCTAATCTCGTCGCCGGGGTTCAGTGTCACAACATCCATCAGTTTTCCGGCGTAGGACGGAGAAAGATTCAGCCCCGCAATGTCCTTTTGCAGCGTATTGATCTGCTTCTGATAGCCCTCAACCTCATCGCGGGCCTTCTGGACCTCCGTGGCAGCATTGGGGGAATCAATGGTAAACAGGGGGTCCCCCTGCTCCACTTTCTGTCCCTCCTCCACGAATACATCCATCACCGTGCCCGCAGTGGTCAGGCTGATAGTCTCGCTGTTCTTGGCCTTTACCAGACCGCTGCCGTCCACCTCGGAGCTGATAGCGCCGTAGGACACCGTCGCCATGCCTACCTCGCTGCTGCCGTCCTTCTTTTTGAAGAATTTCACGCCGCCTGCGATCAGGGCGGCCACGACCACCAGCGCAACGATCCGCCGGATCGTACGCCGCCGCTTTTTCTTGTCTGCCGTGCTTTTTTCCGGCTTTTTCGCCGGGGTCTCCGGTGACGCCGGAGCGGCTGTCTCCGCCGGGGTCAGCTCCTTTTTCTCTTCCATGATCTCTGCCATGACATATTCTCCTTTTACGATTCTCCGGGCTGAGGCCCGCTTGTTTCCGATCCAGTGCTGTCAGCGCCCAAACAGGGCTGCCGACAGGCATATTCACCTTCGCTCACTGATGTTAATATAGCCAATAGGGTAAATCAACAACAAAACAGTAACAAATTCCATCAAAACCGCTTTCATTTGTAATAGACGGATTCAACTGCGAAAAGGTTTCCTTTTTTGCAAAAACTTTTTGATAACAGCAGACCGCACCGCCCGGGATCGTGGGCAGTGCGGTCACTTTTGTTGTTTTCAGGAGATCAGGCAGCCAGCCGCCGGGCGCTCATGCGCTGGATCAGCACGATGCCGCCGACCATCACGAGGCCAACCACATCCGATGCGGTGCCGGGGATCATCATGCACAGACCACCGGCAGCCATCGCCAGACGGAACAACATGGGGATCTTCTTATAGACGAAGCCGTTCAAAGCCGCAGCCACACCAAACAGACCGATGAGGGCGCTGACTACGATCTGCACCACTTCAAATGCGCTGCTCACGTTGTCAAACAGCATAGCGGGGCTGTACGCAAAAATGTAGGGCACGATAAAGGCCGCGATGGCCAGCTTGGTGGCGTTGATGCCGGTTTTCATAGGGTTGGCCTTGGCAATGGCGGCGCCGGCATAGGCAGCCAGAGCCACCGGAGGCGTAATGTCCGCCACGATGCCGAAGTAGAACACGAAGAAGTGGGCGGCCACCAGCGGGAAGCCCAGCTGAATGAGGATGGGCGCGCAGGTGGAGGCCATGATGCAGTAGTTGGCCGTGGTGGGCACGCCCATACCCAGGACGATACAGCACAGCATGGTCAGCACCAGGCCGACGATGGTGGCGTTGCCCGCCAGCTGGACGATGGCGTTGATGAGGATGGAGGCCAGGCCGGTGACGGTGATACAGCCGGCGATGATGCCCGCCATGCTGCAGGCCACGGCCACGGTGATAGCGCCGCGGGAACCGGCTTCCAGAGACTCCACCGCGGAGAAGAAGGAGCGCTTGCCGGCATTACCCAGCGCCTTGCCGGTTGTCATGGGCTGGGTGTCGCCCTCACCGCGCTTGCCCTGCAGGAAGAAATTGACGAAGCCCACGGCAATGGCGGCCAGAATGGAATAGGCCGCGGAGTGGGACATGGTCTTGCTGCCGGAGGACACCAGCCACACCAGCAGGATCAGAGGAATGATGAGGTAGCAGTCCCGGGCCAGCAGCTTCCACGCGGGCAGCTCATCACGGGCGATGCCCTTCAGGCCCAGCTTCTTGGCCTCCAGATGAACGGCGATAAAAATACCGGTGAAATACAGGATGGCGGGCAGGATGGCCTTGACGGCCACCTCCGCGTAGGGCAGCTTCATGTACTCCGCCATCAGGAAGGCGGCAGCGCCCATAATGGGCGGCATGATCTGTCCGCCGGTGGAGGCGGCAGCCTCCACGGCCCCGGCGAACTCCGGCTTATAGCCGGTCTTTTTCATCATGGGGATGGTGAAGGAGCCGGTGGTGACGGTGTTGCCCACGGAGGAGCCGGACACCATGCCGCACAGGGCGGAGCTGATGACGGCTACCTTGGCTGGGCCGCCGCTTGACCAGCCGGCGATGCGGTTGGCGAAGCTGATGAAGAAGTTGGCGATGCCGGTGCGCTCCAAGAACGCGCCGAAGATGATGAACAGCACGATATAGGTGTAGCACACGTTGATGGGTGTGCCGATCACGCCGGAGGTGGTGTAGAACAGCTTGTAGATGATGGTCTTCAGCGCGTCATACAGCGTGGCGGCGTTGACGCCGTCGGCGTAGCTCAGCTGGTTGATGAACGCATAGACGATCAGCACACCGGCCACGCACAGGATGGGTACGCCCACGCAGCGGCGGCACAGCTCCATCAGGATCAGGATGCCCACAGCACCGATGATGACATGTACCGGCTCGATACGGGTGGACAGCCGTACCAGTGTCATGGCGTTCAGCGCGAAGTAGAAGAAGCAGCCCGCGCCCACCAGCATCAGCACGATATCGTACCACGGCAGGTAGTTCACCCGCACATGGTGCTTGCTGGCGGGGTAGGTCAGGAAGCCGATGATCACGATGCAGCCCACGAACAGCGTGAGCCGAATCTCCGGCATATCCTTGGAAAAGAGGGTCATGACGATGCAGAATACGCCGAACAGGGCCATCAGCACACGGATGACCATCTGGGGCGTACCCTCCCACATACGGGTGGCGGATTCGCGGTCGTATTTCCGCATCACCGCGTCCAGATCCGTGGCCTCCCCGGCAGCGGTATCCGCCCCTGCCGCCGGACTGGTATCCGGCTTTTTCTTCTCTATGCTCATAGTCGTTTCTCTCCAAATTCGTTCAGAATAATGCGAGGGCTACGGCGGGAACCCCCGCCGCAGCCTCGAAAAGTGCTAAATCCGCGTTAAGGATCAGTCGCCGAAGTACACATCCTTGGCGATGACGGTCTTGGTGTAATAGTCGGAAGTCTCCAGCAGCTTGGCGACATGCTCATCGTCCAGGCTCACCAGATAGGTGTCCTTGGTGGTGGCCAGATCGGTGACGGCGGTGGTAGGCGCACCGGCCACGATGAAGGCGGCGTCGATCTGACCGTTCTTCAGGGCGTCGGCGCTGTCGCCGAAGGACTGGTAGGTGGGCTTGATGTCGTTCTCAGTCAGGCCGTAGGCGCTCAGCACATCGATGGCGTTGAAGTACACGCCGGAGCCGGGAGCGCCGATGGACACGGACTTGCCGGCCAGATCAGCCACGGTCTTGATGTCAGGGTTGGTGGTGACGATCTGCACCTGCTCCATGTACAGGGCGGCCACCGTGGAGAAGCCCTCCACCTTGGTGTTGAACAGGTTGGTGCCGTTGTAGGCGTAGGCCATCACGTCGGACTGGCAGAACGCGAAGTCGGCGGTGCCGTCCACCAGCTCCTGCACGTTGGCCTGAGAGCCGTTGCCGGACAGGCCCACCACCTTGACGCCCGCATTGTTGGAGGCGTGCTGGGCGATGACGGAGCCGAAGGCGTAGTAGGTGCCGGACTCGCCGCCGGTGACGAAGCGCAGGGTGCGGGAAGCGCCGGTGCCGGCGCCGTCCTTGACGGCGGCGACCTCATAGCCCTTCTCGGCGAAGTACTTGGCAGCGCCGGGGTGATAGGGCACGGAGGTGATGGACGCGCCATACTCCAGGCTCAGCTCGCCGTACTTGGCGTGGCTGGTCACCAGAGACTCGGCGTTGTCGAAGATGTCGGCCACGAAGTTGTACACGTCGTCCTCGGCCACATCGTCACGGGCCAGGATCACCGCGCCCACCGCCACGGTGGTGGTGTCGCTATGCTCAGCCTTAGCGGTGTCGCCGCTGCCGCCCTTGTCGCCCTTGTCGCCGCAGGCCACGAGGCTCAGTGCCATGACCAGGGCAAGGATCATGCTCATCAGTTTTTTCATAGTAGTCCTCTCCTTATCGGCCCCTCCGCTTGAGGGGCTTTATTCTTACCGTGCCATTATAACGCTCCCGTTCTCATTTTGCAACATCAAAATATATAAAAATTCATTTTATGCAAAACATTTTTACGCCCCCTCCGCCGTTCTGCGCTGATTTACACCGCATTTTCTGTGCAGTTTTTATAATTTGCCGCATATTTTATAATACCGCCACCACCGCCTTATAATATGGTAAATCGTTGTTTTGCAGGGTAATCCTGCAAAATTGCAGGAGCTTTTTATATTTCCTGCAAATCTGCCGGTCAAAACGTGAAAAGAGAAGCATCCCGGCGGGGATGCTTCTCTTTCTGTCAGATTGTCAAACGCTTACTGGCGGGCCTTGCTGTCCACCACGCCGCGCAGCATGGCGCCAAAGTCCGTCAGAGACATGGCGCCCAGATCCTCACCGGCACGGGTGCGGACGGAGACGGTGCCCGCCTCCATGTCGCGGTCGCCCACCACCAGCATGTAGGGGATCTTCTCCAGCGTGGCCTCGCGGATCTTCTTGCCCACCTTCTCGTTGCGGCTGTCCACCTCCACGCGGAAGCCCTCGCTGTCCAGCTGGGCGGCGGCGGACTTGGCGTACTCGGCGGCGCGGTCGGTCACGGGCAGGATCTTGACCTGCACCGGAGACAGCCACGCGGGGAACGCACCGGCAAAGTGCTCGGTGATAACGCCGATGAAGCGCTCGATGGAGCCCAGCAGCGCACGGTGGATCATAACGGGGCGGTGCCTCTCGCCGTCCTCGCCGATGTACTCCAGCTCAAAGCGTTCGGGCATCTGGAAGTCCAGCTGGATGGTGCCGCACTGCCAGGTGCGGCCCAGCGAATCAGCCAGATGGAAGTCCAGCTTCGGGCCGTAGAACGCGCCGTCACCGGCGTTGATGACGAAGTCCTTGCCCATCTCGGTGATGGCCGCCTGCAGCGTATCCTCGGCGAACCTCCAGTCCTTCTCGTCGCCCATGTGGTCGTCGGGCATAGTGGACAGCTCGATCTGATACGACAGGCCGAACGTGGAATAGATCTCGTCGAACAGCTTCACAACGTTCTTGATCTCGTCCTTCATCTGGGCAGGGGTCATGAAGATGTGCGCATCGTCCTGCGTAAAGCAGCGGACGCGGAACAGGCCGTGCAGCGCGCCGGACATCTCGTGGCGGTGGACAAGGCCCAGCTCCGCCATGCGCAGGGGCAGGTCGCGGTAGGAGTGCGGCTCGCTCTTGTAGACCAGCATGCCGCCGGGGCAGTTCATGGGCTTGATGGCGTAGTCCTCGCCGTCGATGACGGTGGTATACATGTTGTCCTTGTAGTGATCCCAGTGGCCGCTGCGGTGCCACAGCTCCTGATTCAGGATGATGGGCGTGGAGATCTCCACATAGCCGTAGCGCTTGTGGCACTGGCGCCAGTAGTCCAGCAGGGTGTTTTTCAGCACCATGCCCTTGGGCAGGAAGAACGGGAAGCCCGGACCCTCGTCGGCCATCATGAACAGGCCCAGCTCCTTGCCGAGCTTGCGGTGGTCGCGGCGCTTGGCCTCCTCCAGGCGCTCAAGATAGGCGTCCAGCTCCTCCTTCTTGGGGAAGGCCACGCCGTAGATGCGCTGCAGGGTCTGGCGATTGGAGTCGCCGCGCCAATAGGCGGCGTTGCAGGCGGTCAGCTTGATGCCGTTGCCCTTGATGCGGCCGGTGGAGTCCACATGAGGGCCGGCGCACAGGTCAACGAACTCGCCCTGCTTGTAGAAGGAGATATGGGCATCGGCGGGCAGGTCGTTGATGAGCTCCACCTTGTAGGGCTCCTCCTTCTCCTCCATGAACTTCAGGGCTTCCTCGCGGGGCAGCTCGAAGCGCTCCAGCTTCAGCTTCTCCTTGCAGATTTTGCGCATCTCCGCCTCGATCTCCGTCAGATGCTCCGGCGTAAAGGCAAAGGGTGCGTCCAGATCGTAGTAAAAGCCGTTGTCGATGCTGGGGCCGATAGCCAGCTTCACTTCCGGCCACAGGCGCTTCACGGCCTGCGCCAGAATGTGGGAGCAGGTATGCCAGTAGGTCTTGCGGTACTGCTCGTTTTCAAAGGTGTAGTTTTCTTCGCTCATGATCGTGTCCTCCTTGTTGTTGGGGGCGGGCATAAAAATAACCCCACCCCTGATGTGTGTCAGGGGTGAGGTAAAGTGACTTTACTCCACGGTTCCACCCTGCTTACGGCATACGCCGTCGCTTTCGATCTCTGTAACGGGAGATACCCGTCCTGCTCCTCGCAGGCCGCTCGGGAGTGGTACAGACCGCGCTGTCAGGCGGGACGCTTTCAGCCGCGGCGTCCCTCTCTGCTGCCGTTGGCAGCGGCTTCTTCTCCGTCATCGCTTTTTCGATAGGAGACAGTATAAACCTGTTTGCGGCGTTTGTCAATCCTCCCGCCGTCGGTTTACAGCAGTTTTGCCAGCAGCTGCTCCGCCGTGTCCACGATGTCCGCCGCGCCGCTCTCTGCCAGCGCCTGACGGCCCCGGAAGCCCCAGCTTACCGCCGCCAGCGGCAGTCCCGCGTTCCGGGCCGTGGCCACATCCACCTCGCTGTCGCCCACATAGACGGCGTCGGCGGCGTCCTCCCCCAGCGTCTCCAGTGCGCGGAACACCAGATCGGGCGCGGGCTTGGGCGGTACATCGTCCCGCTGTCCGAAGGCGGGCAGTCCCGGGAAGAACCGGGCGGCCAGCGCTTTGGTGGTGGCGTCCGGCTTGTTGGACACCACCGCCGTCTTAATGCCCGCCGCATCCAGCGCCGCCAGCACCGCCGGAATACCGGGATAGGGTGCGGTATCCACGCAGTTGTGGGCCTGATACCACTCCCGGTACTCCGCCAGCACCGCCTCGAAGGCGCCGCCGGTGACGTCCGGCGGTACGGCGCGCTCCATGAGCCGCCGGGCGCCGTTGCCCACGAAGGCCCGCACCTCCTCTGTGGTGCGCCGCGGCCAGCCGTGGACGGACAGGATGTGGTTCACGGCGCTTACCATGTCCGCCAGCGTGTCCAGCAGCGTACCGTCCATATCAAACAGGATCGCCTTGTATCTCATGTGACTTCTTTCCTTTCATCAGGCGGGGCCGCAGCAGACCGGACAGGATCAACGCAATGCCCGCCGCAGCTCCACCCGTTTTTCCGTCATACGTTCCCCTCCCCGTCGTCTTGCCGGAGAGCGCATCCCCTTGTTTTTCCCTGTCGTAAAGGGGGAGCCTTCGGGTAATAAATATTGGTGCGCGCTTATATTAGCACGAAACGCCGTCTATGACAAGAGGGATGAGTCGCCTCATCCCTCTTGCCATATAGCCGCCAGCACCACCGTGCGGGCATCCGTGTACGCCGACGAGCAGGTGGACAGCGCCAGCACCTGCCCCGGTACCGGCGCACCGGCCCG
>OLSA01002672.1_pt1 | contig 13099 bp, 6 predicted proteins | sample 1672731 | NCBI WGS metagenome assembly OLSA01 (sample SAMEA3136718, study PRJEB25190) | human gut metagenome | biome: human gut; feature: human-associated habitat; material: faeces | place: Austria | collected 2013
TTGCGTGTTCGGAGATGCGGTACGGTTGTTGTCGCCTCCCCGTCGGGTAACAGGCAGTTTAAGGTTGTATAACATTTTAAATATGAAAGAGATGTCAGAGATTGTAAGTGTACATGCAAGGGAGATAATCGACTCCCGAGGAAATCCCACGGTAGAGGTCGAGGTGACGACGGCCAGCGGTGCTTTCGGCCGTGCTGCGGTTCCGAGCGGTGCCTCCACGGGTGAACATGAGGCGCTGGAGCTGCGCGACGGAGACAAGGGGCGTTACCTGGGTAAGGGCGTGCTGAAAGCCGTGGCCAATGTAAACGATGTGATTGCTCCGGAAATTATCGGAATGGAGGTTACCGACCAGGTAGGTATCGATAAGACGATGCTTCAACTCGACGGGACTCCTACCAAAAGCAATCTCGGGGCCAATGCGATACTCGGTGTTTCGCTTGCTTGTGCGCGTGCGGCGGCAGACCTGCTCGGCATGCCGCTCTACCGTTATATCGGCGGGGTGAATGCCAAGACGCTGCCGGTTCCCATGATGAACATCATCAACGGCGGCTCCCACTCCGATGCGCCCATTGCGTTCCAGGAGTTCATGATACGTCCGGTAGGTGCACCCTCTTTCCGAGAGGGACTCAGGATGGGGTCGGAAGTATTCCACAATCTCAAGAAAGTGCTGCATGAACGCGGCCTGAGCACCGCAGTGGGTGACGAGGGCGGTTTCGCCCCGGCACTGAACGGTACCGAAGATGCAATCGAATCCATCATAGAGGCTATCAAAAGGGCAGGTTACAAGCCGGGACGCAAGGAGGATGGCGGCGATGTGGCCATTGCCATGGACTGTGCGTCGAGCGAGTTCTATGCGGACGGCATCTACGATTACACCAAGTTTGAAGGTGCCAAGGGTGCCAAGCGTACCTCGGCCGAGCAGGTGGCTTATCTTGAAGAGCTCGTTGCGAAATATCCGATAGATTCGATAGAGGACGGTATGAGCGAGAACGACTGGGAAGGGTGGCAGCTTCTTACGGCGAAACTCGGTGGACGCTGCCAGCTCGTGGGCGACGACCTCTTCGTGACGAACGTGGAGTTCCTCAAAAAAGGAATCGAGATGGGGTGTGCCAATTCCATCCTTATCAAGGTGAATCAGATAGGTACGCTGACCGAGACGATGGACGCCATCGAGATGGCCCACCGTGCCGGCTATACCAGCGTGACTTCGCACCGTTCCGGAGAGACGGAGGATGCAACCATCGCCGACATTGCGGTGGCTACGAACTCCGGCCAGATTAAAACCGGTTCGATGTCGCGTTCCGACCGTATGGCCAAGTACAATCAGTTGCTCCGTATCGAGGAGGAGCTCGGCGACGAGGCGGTTTACGGATACGCCAAAATTTACAGAAAGTAGACGGTATCCTGCCCCTCTCCTTTGGGGAGAGGCAGGAGCATCGGTAGGCTGTGTGCAAGTCGGCCTGCAATGTGTGAAAGCGGGGAGGAGAGTGATTTCTTTCCCGTTTTCTTGTTTGTATTGGAGGGTGTTTAAATAGTTGCAACGGAGGTGTCCCGGTGGAAATTTCCTGTGCCGTACGCTCCTGCCGCATCGGAGAGCGGTTCATACAGATACAGAAAAAGGGAAAAGTGTAATCCGTTCCGTCCTTCCTGCAAACGCAATTCGAATCGATTCAACCTTCCGTCTCCGAAGTTCATGCCGAATTTCAAAGTACTTGGCTGTCGCATTTTTTCGTCAAATCTTCCTGGGCTGTCGCTTATCCTTTTTGTATTTTCCCCGTGTAGGCGGCAGTGTCTTACCGCGGCATAATCTCTGGAAAAGAAAAAGGGGAGGAACCATGTTCCTCCCCTTTTTCCCACTCTTTGCAACGGTTATTTCGCTTCTGCGTTTTCCGCCATCGCTTCGTACTCCTTCTGCGAACCCACGAGGATGTGGTCCCAGTCGCGGACACCCGTACCGGCAGGTATCAGGTGACCGCAGATGACGTTCTCCTTGAGGTTTTCCAGCGGGTCCACCTTGCCGTGGATGGCCGCTTCGTTGAGCACTTTGGTCGTCTCCTGGAAAGATGCCGCCGACATGAAACTGCTCGTCTGAAGGGCCGCCCGAGTGATACCTTGCAGGATCTGGCTCGATGTGGCCGGTACGATATCCCGTACCTCGACCAGTTTCTGGTCCTTGCGTTTGAGGATGGAGTTCTCGTCGCGCAGCTTGCGCATCGAAATTATCATGCCCGGCTGTACGTTCTGCGAATCTCCGGCATCGGTTACGACCACCTTGTCGTAGAGGGAGTCGTTCTCCTCCATGAATTCCCACTTGTCCACGATTTGCTCTTCGAGGAACCGCGTGTCGCCCGGGTCCTGAATCTGCACCTTGTTCATCATCTGGCGCACGATAATCTCGAAATGCTTATCGTTTATCTTCACGCCCTGTCCGCGGTACACTTCCTGTACTTCGTTTACGATGTACTCCTGTACCTTGGTCGGGCCCTGAATGGCGAGGATGTCACTCGGGGTGATGGCTCCGTCGGAGAGCGGCATGCCTGCTTTCACGTAGTCGTTCTCCTGAACAAGTATCTGGCGCGACAGCGGCACGAGATACCGGCGGATATCGCCGCCCTTGGAGGTGATGATAATCTCGCGGTTACCACGCTTGATTTTGCCGAACGAAACCTCGCCGTCGATTTCCGACACGATGGCCGGGTTCGACGGGTTGCGGGCCTCGAACAGCTCCGTAACGCGGGGCAGACCGCCCGTGATGTCGCCCGCCTTGCCGAAGGCACGCGGTATCTTGATGAGGGTATCGCCCGCCTTGATTTTGGCGTTCTCCTTCACCACGATGTGTGCGCCTACCGGCAGGTTGTACTGTTTCACTTCGTTGCCCTCGTTGTCGAGGATGCGGATGACGGGGTTCTTCGTCTTGTCCCTGCTTTCGATGATGACCTTCTCGCGCAGACCGGTCTGTTCGTCGGACTCGTCGCGGTAGGTGACGCCTTCGATGATGTTGTCAAATGCTATCTTACCGTCGTGTTCCGATATGATGACCGCGTTGAACGGGTCCCATTCGCAGATGACGTCGCCGTTCTGGATTTCGTCCCCGTCGAACTTGAAGAGGTGCGAACCGTAAGGCAGGTTGTGCGTGTAGAGCACGATATCCGTGTGGTTGTCCACGATACGCATTTCGGAGAGACGGCTCACCACGATGTTGACCGTTTCGCCGTCCTTGTCCTTGTGCTTGATGACTTTCAGGTCGTCGATTTCCAGACGGCCGCCGTAGCGTGCGACGACCTGGTTGTCCACCGCCGAACCGCTGGCCACACCGCCGACGTGGAATGTACGAAGCGTCAGCTGCGTACCCGGCTCGCCGATACTCTGTGCGGCGATTACGCCGACCGCTTCACCCTTCTGAACCATGCGGCCCGTGGAGAGGTTGCGGCCGTAGCACTTCGCACATACGCCGTGGCGCGATTCGCAGGTGAGTGCCGAACGTATTTCCACCTGTTCGATGGGCGATTTCTCGATGATTTCGGCGGCTTCCTCCGTAATCTCCTCGCCGGCACGCACGATGATGTCGCCCGTGAGCGGATGGATGACATCGGTAAGTGCCACACGCCCCAGTATCTTCTCGTAAAGTGTCTGCACGACGGCTTCGTTCCGTTTGGTCGCCGTGGCCGTGAGTCCGCGGAGCGTGCCGCAGTCCTCTTCGTTCACGATGACGTCGTTGGCCACGTCCACCAGACGACGGGTGAGGTAACCTGCATCGGCCGTCTTCAGTGCGGTATCGGCCAAACCTTTACGCGCACCGTGCGTCGATATGAAGTATTCCAGCACCGAAAGACCCTCCTTGAAGTTCGAAAGAATCGGGTTCTCGATGACCTGACCGCCTTCCGCACCGGATTTCTGCGGCTTGGCCATCAGACCGCGCATACCGGAGAGCTGACGTATCTGTTCGCGCGAACCGCGGGCGCCGGAGTCGAGCATCATGAATACCGGGTTGAAACCCTCCATGTCGGCTTCGAGTTGGCGGGACACCGTTTCGGTGAGCTCCGAGTTCACGCGCGTCCAGATGTCTATGACCTGATTGTAACGCTCGTTGTTGGTGATGAAGCCCATGTTGTAGCTTTCGTACACCTCGTCCACCTTTTCGTAACCTTCCCGAACGAGCTGTTCCTTTTCTTTCGGTATCAGTACCGCGTCGAGGTTGAACGAAAGGCCGCCCTTGAAGGCCATCTGATATCCGAGCGCCTTGATGTCGTCGAGGAACACGGCGGCCTTGTCGGCGCCCGCTTTCTTCATGATGACGCCGATGATGTCGCGCAGGTTCTTCTTCTTCAGGAGGGTGTTGATATATCCCACCTCCTTCGGAACCACCTGGTTGAAAAGGATACGGCCGATAGTCGTCTCCTTGATGAGTTCGCGTTTCGGGTTGCCCTCCTCATCCACCGTATCGACCATTACGCTTACCTTGGCGTGCAGGTCGGCACGGCCCTCGTTGTAGGCGATAATCGCCTCCTCCGGGCCGTAGAATACCAGCCCTTCGCCTTTGGCGCCGGGGCGCGATTTGGTGATGTAGTAGAGGCCGAGCACCATGTCCTGCGAGGGAACGGTGATAGGCGCTCCGTTGGCCGGGTTCAGGATGTTGTGCGAACCGGTGTCGGCTGCGTCGATGACCACCTCCTTGTCGGCCGCATAGATTTCGTAACGGTTGGTGCCGTCGCTGAACTGCTCCTGTTTCTGGAGCTTGATGCGGTAGCGGTCGCCGCTGACGAAATAGTTGCCGCTCATGTTCCCCATGCCTTGGGCCGACACGGTGAAACGTACTTCGTAATTGCCGTACGAAGCGAAGGTTTCGGCAATGTGGCGGAGGATGCTTTCGCTTGTTTCGTCGGCTTTTGCGGACGATGCCGCTGCGACCAGTGCGGCCGCTATCAGGATGAATCTTTTCATGGTATCGGTATCTGTTTGTTGCGTTGTACGGCAGATTCCTGCTGTGTCCCCTCTCCGGAGAACGTAGCATTCGTTCGGTTATTGTGTCTGCTGCAGTGCCCTCATACGTCGAGCTCCTCGTCGTCGTAGGAGAGAAGGATGTCTTCGAGCTGGCGCATGTCGGTCACGATGACCTCACGCGGCTTGCTGCCGTCCTGCCTGCCTACGATGCCCATCTTTTCCAGTTTGTCCATGATGCGGCCCGCCCGGTTGTAGCCGAGGCGGAAGTTGCGCTGAATGGCCGATGTGGAGCCCTGCTGGTTCTGGACGATGAAGTGGGCCACCTGTATCAGCATGTTGTCGGAGTCGGCCGTCTCTTCGCCTCCTCCTCCGTTGCCGCTTCCGGTCGTCCCTTTGAGCTCGAAGAAGGGGAGTTCGAAAGGCCCGTCGTATCCCTCCTGCTGGCTGATGAAGGAGGTGAGGTTCTCGATTTCGGGCGTATCGAGGAAAGCGCACTGCATTCGGGTAAGCTCTCCGTTGAGGTAGAGCAGCATGTCGCCCATGCCGATGAGGTTGTTGGCCCCCGGCTGGTCGATGATGGTACGTGAATCCACCATGGAGACCACCTTGAAGGCGATGCGGGCCGGGATGTTGGACTTTATCAGCCCGGTGATGACCTTCACGTCCGGACGCTGCGTCGCCACGATGAGGTGGATGCCCACGGCGCGCGCCTTGGCGGCAAGCCGCGTGATGGGGATTTCCACTTCGCGGCCGGCGGTCATAATCATGTCGGCGAACTCGTCGATGACGACCACGATGTAGGGCATGAAGCTGTGACCGTCGCGTTTCTTGAGCTTTCCGGCCTGGATGCGGGCGTTGTAGTCGGCGATGTTGCGTTCGCCCGCCCGGTTGAGCAGCGTGTAGCGCTCCTCCATCACCATGACCAGCGAGTTGAGCGTGTTTACCGCCTTGCTCGTGTCGGTGATGATGGCGCTCTCCTCGCCCTCCATTTTGGCGAGGAAGTGCCGGTCGAGTTTGGCGTATGCCGACAGCTCCACCTGTTTCGGGTCGATGAGGACGAACTTCAGCTCGGCCGGGTGTTTCTTGTAGAGCAGCGAGGCGATGATGGCGTTCAGACCGACCGATTTGCCCTGTCCGGTGGCGCCCGCCACGAGCAGGTGGGGCATTTTGGTAAGGTCGCCGATGTATATCTCGTTGTATATCGTCTTGCCCAGAACGATGGGAAGCCGGTACTGGCAGTCCTGGAACTTGACGGACTTCACGACCGAAAGCATCGACACGATTTCGCGCGTGCTGTTCGGTACCTCGATGCCTACCGTACCGCGGCCCTGGCCGAGCGTGACGATACGGATACTCTGCACCTTGAGTGCGAGGGCGATGTCCTCCTCCAGATTGCGGATGCGCGATACCTTTACTCCCTGTGCGGGCTCTATCTCGTAAAGCGTCACCGTCGGCCCTATCGTAGCCTTTATCTTGTCGGTTATCCGGATGCCGAAATCCTCCAGCTTCTCGCGGATGATGTTCTTGTTTTCGCGTATCTCGTCTTCCGAGATACGGATGCCCACGCTGTGGTCTTTCAGGATAACCCATGAGGGGCGTTGGTAGCGGGGCAGGGTACGGGTGGGGTCGCGGAAATCGTCGGCCTCCTCCTCTGCTTCGGTATCCTTGTAGTCCGTCTTGACGATTTCGATGCCCTCCTCGTCGCTGACCACGACACCGCCGGCGCCGAGCGTGGCCGGCGTGCGTGTCGGACGCAGCGTCGAAGCCTTGATGCGTTCGCCCTGTTCGTCCACCACGATGAAGTCGTCTTCCTCCTCTTCGATGAAGGGGGATTCGGCTGCGTCGTTCCCGTCGTTTCCGGCCGTCGCTCCGGTATGTCCGGCGGGTAGTTCTTCGTTGTCCGTCCGGTCGCCGTTGCTGACGAAGATGCCTTCCGCCTCCTGTTCATCGGAGGGATAGACCGTGAGGGTCTCCTCGGTTCCGGATACGGCCGTCCGCTCCGTTCCGGCCCTTTCGGCGGATTCCGTTCCGATTGCCTCTGACGCGATGTCGGATGCGGCCTTCGCGGCGGGTACGGTATCGGGCGTATAATAGTAGTTGGCCGCTTCCATGTCTTCACGCAGCCGCTCCTCTTCGGCCTGCCGCTGTGTGTCTTCCTTTCCCTTGAAGGGATGGACGGGAATTTTCCCCATGAGGTCGGTAGCCCCTTTGGCTACCGACGAACCTACGCGGTTGACGACCTTGATGGTGCTGCGGTTGATATAGACCGCGATGAGTATCCAGCAGACTGCGAGCAGCAGTCCGAGCCCGGCCGTCCCTATCACCGAACGGAGCCAGTCGGCCGCGGCGATACCCGCTTGTCCGCCGAGTCCCGTGCCGAAGATGCCCCAGCGTGTGCCGAAAAGATAGCCGAGCGAGAGCGAGCCGAGTATCATGACGATGAGCGTCGTCCGTACCGAACGGTTCAGGAAGAGCGGCCGGACGCGCATGATGCGCAGCGAGAGAATGAGCAGTACAACGGGAATGCCTATGGCGAAGACACCGAACCACTTGCCGACGAGTGCCGAGCCGGTGATTGCTCCCAGCTTGCCCGCATGGTTGGCGACGTTGTCCACCGCGCTCCAACTGAGTCCTTCGCGCAGGGCGGCCTGGTCTTCGCTCCAGGTGAAGTAGTAGCTGACGACGGCGAGCAGGAAGAAGAGCGACACGAACAGGAGCAGGAATCCGTATATCCAGCGTTCCGTTTCTCCTATTTTCCTGCCTGCGAACAGCCTGGCGGCTGTTCCGGTACTTTTCGCTTTCGTCTTTTCCTGTTTTGCCATGGTGCGGCTTTTCTGCTGTTCGGACAAAGATAATAAAAATGTGCGAGGGTGCTGCCGGCCTGTCGCGCCGGGTGCGGTGTCAGAGCCGGGAAGCCCGTTCCCGGAGCCGTTCGGCATAGGGAACTCCTGCGGCCGAAAGAAAGGTATAGACCGGGACATGTCCTCTTTCGGCCCGCAGTCCATGGCGGTCGAGCAGCGATGCGGTTCGTCGGGCGATGGCCGGTGCGGGGTCGATGATTTCGATTGCGGCGCCGGCCTCGTCTGCGATGACCTCGGCCAGAAAAGGATAATGGGTGCAGCCGAGGACGATGCGGTCGGCGCCCGCTTCTACCAGCGGCGCGACGGCCCGGTGTACGAGTTGTCGGACGGCGGGCGTGTTTTCCTCGCCTCTTTCGACCGCTTCCACGAACCCCTCGCCTACGGCAGGCAGTATCCGGACGCCGGCGGCGTATTTGCCGCTCAGTTCGCCGAACCAGTCGCTTCCCAGCGAAGCGCGTGTGGCGAGCACCCCGATGATGCCGCTGCGGGTGGTAGCCGCGGCCGGCTTGATGGCCGGCTCCATCCCGACGAAGGGAACGGGATAGGCTGCCCGCAGCCGTTTGACGGCTATCATCGTGGCCGTATTGCAGGCCAGTACGATAAGTTTGGTTCCTGCGCCGAGCAGCGTGCGCACGGCATCGTCGATATAGCCGGCCACCTCTTCGGCGGGCTTTTCGCCGTAGGGGCAGTGTGCCCCGTCGCCGTAGTAGACGACCGACTCCTCCGGCAGGGCTTTGCGCAGCTCCCGCCAAACGGAGAGGCCGCCCATGCCTGAATCGAAAACACCTATCGGGGAATTGTCCATACGGTACAAAGGTAGGGATTTTATGCGTGCGTGGTACCGGGAAAACGGCGGTCGTTGCATGCCGTCGGGAAAGGACGGCCGTTGTCCCGTTCGCTTGCGTTACGATGGCCGGGCGGGGTATTCGTTCCTTCTGTCGGGTCTCGGCGTATGCGGCGGACGCTTTGCGGAGACGGGGCGTTGTGCGGGCGGGCGGCCTGACGATTGACGGCATGATTTTGAAAGGCCGGCAACGGGGATTGTCGTCCTCCGGCTATCTTAATTATGACAGCGTGGCATGCTGCGCAGGCGTTGGCTGCGTGGCCGGAGAGGTATTTGTCATCTGACGGTGCGCGGCAGGTACGATGCCGTGGTGTTGTACCGGATGTTATTTGTATGGGGTGGCGGGAGTTGTGAGTCCAGCAGATGCGCAGGGCGACGAGGAGTGCACAGCGTTGACGGCGTTGTCGCTTTTCGTCGGGGAAGCGGTGTGTTTGCCCGGCACTTCCGGACGGTCGTCTGCGGCGGTTACGGCCCGGATGGTGACGGGTTTTCTGGGGTAGGTGTCCGGCACCGGGTCGGGGCTGTGAAACGGTGGCTGCGATTCGGCAGTTCGCGCGGAGCGCCGTATCGGCGTATCTCTTTTCGGTGCGGAGAGGGGCGGTTATCGGAGCTCCTCCAGCGCGCGGACGTAGGCGATGATTTCGTCGGCGATATGTCGGCTGTCCATGCCGTCGCAGATAACCGTCCGGTCGGCCTGCGCATAGTAGCTTTCCCGTTGGGCGAGCGTGGTGCGGACATACTCTCGGATGCCGGCCTCGTCGAGTCCCGCTATCCGGGGGCGCCGGTCGCGGCGGCAGGCGAGCAGAATATGCACCAGACGTTCCTGAGAGGAGGCGAGATAGACGATGCGGCCCCGCTGCCGCATGAGCGACAGGTTGCGTTCGCTGCACGGCAGGCCGCCGCCCGTGGCTACGACGGTATTCCCTTCCTGCGGAATGGCGACGAGCGCTTCCGTCTCCAGTTGCCGGAACACCGTTTCCCCCTCCTCGGCGAAGATGCGGGCGATGCTCTTCCCGGCAGTCTCCTCCACCAGACAGTCGGTATCGGCGAAAGTGTATCCGAGGGCCCGTGCCACGCGCCGGCCCGTTGAGCTTTTGCCGCATCCCATGAAGCCTGTGAGATAAATGGTCATCGTATGGTGTGCTTCGGTCAGAAAAGGTCAAGCTGTTGGATGTCGGGGTTGCGGGTTTCGTCCTCCTCCTCCGGCCGTTCGATGATGAGGTCGTCGTCAACCGCCGTTACGGTGGTGCGGCGGATACTCCGGTTGCCGTTCTGCAGGGCATCCTGTTCCCCGTCATCGCCGTTGGGGTCGGGGGTCGTCGGCTCCGTCGTCCGGCCTGCGGCATCTGGAACCTCCGGCTGCTCCCCGTTTTGGGACGCATCGTTTTTCTGGTCACCGCTTTCCGGCGATGGGGCCGGCGTGTCCGGCAGGTCGTTCGCTGTGCCATCTGCCTCTCCGTTCCCGTTGCCTGCGGATGTCTCGTCGGGGTCGGGTCGGAGCGGTTCGGTAAAGCGGAGCGCCGCCACGTCGTAGGTGGTGAGCCGTTTTCCCTTCGCCCGGTGGCTCTTGACGCCGATGAACTGCTCCACGTCCACCAGGTCGGCGGGACGCGTACGGTGGGCGCCGCCGTAGGTGATTTCCAGCTGCGGATAGCGGTCGGCCGACAGGGCTGTCATCCGCGAGCGGGGGTTGGAGTCGTCGATGAAGGACTGCATACGGTTGTCGCTCGCTTCGGCAGCGAAACGCTTCAGGTAATAGTAACGGCTGTCGGCGTCGTAGTATGCGACGCTGTATATCCGGTCGGGTGCGTACTTCTCCACCCGGATGGTATCTTCCGGGAAGTGGTGGCCGGTGTCGTATCCGGTGGTATAATATTGGCCTTTGGACGTGAAGACGATGATTTTGTCGTCGCCCTGGAACTCGCCCAGCAGGCGTCCGCGGCCGTCGGTATTGAGCCGCATCACGTCCTCGTCGAACCAGATGTTCTGTCCGGCGAGGGTGGAGGCGCCTCGCTCTTTCACCTGTATCTTGTGGATGGCGTAGCGCGAGAAGAGATTGCCCTGCGAGCTGCGCCCCTTGATGGCGAGCTTGCTGAAGTCGAGGTCCACGATGGCCTTTTTCAGCCGCGTACGCTGTTTGAACATGATTTTGAGTACCTCGGCCTCTCCGTTGGGATTCACGCTCATGTAGAGGATGCGGCTGCCGGGCGTGCCTTTGGTGATGGCGTATTCGCGGTCGCGCGTGACGCCCTTGATGGCGCAGCGCTTCATCATGATGGGGCCCTTCTCGCCGTCGCGGTAGAGGACGTTGTAAATCGTCCGTTCGTCGTTGCGCTTGAAGACCCCGATGTACTGGATGCCGGGGGCATAGAAGGCCTTGTCGCTCACCTTCGTCACCAGATAGTTGCCTGCCTGGGTGAAGACGATTACCTCGTCGATGTCGGAACAGTCGCAGACGTATTCGTCCTTCTTCATGGCGTTGCCGATGCCGAAAAAGCCCCCTTCGCGGTCCACGTAGAGTTTGGCGTTGGCGACGACCACTTTCGCCGCCTCGATGCTGTCGAACTCCCGCAGTTCGGTGCGCCGTTCGCGTCCCTTGCCGTACTTCTCCTTTATCCGGCCGTACCAGGCGACGGCGTAGTCGGTCAGGTGTTCGAGGTCGTGGCGGACACGCTCCGTCTCCTCCTCGATGCCCTTTATCTGGTTGTCGGCCTTGGCGGAGTCGTATTTCGAGATGCGGATGAACCGCAGCTCGGTTTACCACGTCCTCGTGCGTCACTTCGCGGCGCAGCAGTTTCTTGAAAGGTGCGAGCCGTTCGTCCACCGCCTCGTAAGCCTCTTCGCGCGATTTCTTGCCTTCGATAGCCTGGTAGATTTTGTTCTCGATGAAGATGCGTTCGAGGGAGGCCATGTGCCACTCCTCGTCGAGCTCCCCGAGGCGGATGCGCAGCTCGGTGCCCAGCAGATGTTTGGTGCGTTCGGCGCTCCGGCGCAGGATTTCGCTGACGCCAATGAAGTGCGGCTTCTCGTCGGAGATGACGCACGAGTTGGGCGATATGGAGACTTCGCAGTCGGTGAAGGCGTAGAGCGCGTCGATGGTCTTGTCGGCCGATTCGTCGGCGCTTACGTGGACGATGATTTCCACCTTTTCGGCGGTGTTGTCGTCCACTTTCCGTATCTTGATTTTTCCCTTTTCGTTGGCCTTGATGATGGACTCCTTGATGGACTCGGTTGTGGTGCCGTAGGGGATTTCGGTAATGGCGAGCGTGCGCTTGTCGATTTTGGAGATGCGTGCGCGCACCTTCACTACGCCGCCGCGCAGTCCGTCGTTGTAGCGCGACACGTCGATGAGGCCGCCCGTCTGGAAGTCGGGATAGAGCGTGAACGGTTCGCCTCGTAGACAGGCTACGGAGGCGTCGATGAGTTCGTTGAAGTTGTGCGGCAGGATTTTCGAGGCGAGGCCCACCGCGATACCCTCTACCCCCTGCGCCAACAGCAGCGGGAACTTCACGGGCAGCGTGACGGGTTCCTGGTTGCGGCCGTCGTAGGAGAGCATCCACTCCGTGGTCTTGGGATTGAACACCACGTCGAGGGCGAACTTGCTGAGCCGGGCCTCGATGTAACGCGGCGCGGCGGCCATGTCGCCCGTGAGGATGTTGCCCCAGTTGCCCTGCGTGTCGATGAGCAGCTCCTTCTGGCCGAGCTGCACGAGGGCGTCGCCGATGGAGGCGTCGCCGTGGGGGTGGTACTGCATCGTCTGGCCGATGATGTTCGCCACCTTGTTGTAGCGTCCGTCGTCGATTTTGCGCATGGCATGCAGAATGCGTCGGTGTACAGGTTTGAGGCCGTCCTCCACATGGGGTACGGCCCGTTCCAGTATCACGTACGACGCATAGTCCAGAAACCAGTCCTTGTACATGCCCGTCAGACGGTAGCGGGCCGTACCCGTTTCCGTGAGGCGCACGTATTTTTCGGACATCCGGCCTCGGCTCTCCGGCACGGCGTCCGTATCGTCCGCGTCCGTCATTCCGTCGTCGCCGGCATCCGTTCCGTCGGTCTCTTCTCCGAAACCTGCGGCGTTGCCCTCTTCGTCCGTATCGTCCGTACTGCCGGCCGCCGCCGTTCCTTCCTCTTCCGGGTCCGTTGCCGCCCGTTCCTTGTTCCTTCTCTCTTCGCTCATCGTATCTTGGTTGGCCTGCGGCAGCCGGACCGCCGCAGGCTTTCGTTATGTTTCCGCGGGCGAAGGAGGGATGTTATCGCTTCCGGGAGATGTCCGGGGAGCCCGTCTTGTTGGGATTCTCCATGTCGGAGAGCCCGTTCTCGTCCCGGCGGAAATCCTCCGTCGCCTCTTTTGTCCCGTCCAGCGGCCCTGTTTCGTTCATCAGGCGTTCCGTATCCGCCTTTTCCGCTACACATTCGTTGGGGAAGTCGCCTTTGTACTTCCTGAACGAAT
>OLSA01002689.1_pt1 | contig 13055 bp, 15 predicted proteins | sample 1672731 | NCBI WGS metagenome assembly OLSA01 (sample SAMEA3136718, study PRJEB25190) | human gut metagenome | biome: human gut; feature: human-associated habitat; material: faeces | place: Austria | collected 2013
TTTAAAAATGAATATATAAAAAATGGATACTTATATAGTGGAAGTTTTCCAAAAGATTCGATTTTAATAAGAGATATATTTAAAGGAACTAATAAAGAAAAATTAATTTCTAACATGTTAGAAAACAAGATTTTACAAGTTAGAGAGTGTAAAGAACCAGCATACGAATTAACATATAATATAAGAAAAACTCTAATAGATAAATATAACTTGAAAGAAAAATGGTTAGAACATACTCCTCAATTCGTAAGAGAAACAGAAAATGAAATTCTTACAGTAGAAAAAAATGTAAATAATAATGAAAATATTAATTTAGGTAATTTAGAGGATATAGTAACAATACCTACATGGGTAATTTTTTATGATATTTATATTGATTATGATAAATCAAAAACTATAGATAGAAATGTTGAAGAATTTTTAAATAAACTTAATAGTGAAACAAATGAAATATTTGATGCATATTATTTTGAAGAAGATGATGACGATGATAATAAAATAAGAGTAGAGTTATGTTGTAGGACATATAATGTCGATATTCCAATTTATCATAAAAAAGAAATGCTACGTTCTATAGTAGAAATAAAAATAGATAAGCTATTAGATGAAATAAGTAATGAATCTGGCATAGAAATAAAGGCAAAAGAAGTAGGTATTTCAGACTACCCACAATATTATTTGAATGAAAAACAACTAAAAAAATATAATGATTTTTTTGAAGAAGAAGAACAAGAAGAGATATAATTTCAAAAATGTTTCAAAAAACATTCATTGACGTATAAAAATATAAGTGATAATATTTTAGTATCAAAAAATATGAACAGGCGATAATTAGTTATAAAAAAGCTAATTGTCGCTTATTTTTTATGGAGGCAAAAAATGGTAAAGAAAATTTTAAAATATGGAATTGGAATAATTGTTATAGTGATTTTATTAATACTTGCTTTAATATTTAAGCCAAGTCCACAGAATGAAAAAGATTCTAATACAGAAGAAAATAAAACAATAGAGGAACAAGTACAAGAAACACTTTCTCTTGATCCTAATGATGAAAATATTATAGGTTATATAACTATAAAAGATTTAGGAATAGAAAAAGCACCAATAGCAGACGGAACAGATAATAAAACAATAGGAAAATATGTAGGACATTTTGAGGATACAAGTTATTTAGAAGGAAATGTTTGCTTGTGTTCTCATAACAGAGGTAGCAAAGCAGCATTTTTTGAAAACTTAAAAGATGCAAAAGAAGAAATGGAAATAGAGTATATAACAAAGTATGAAACCAAAAAATATGAAATTAGTGAAATTAAAAAGATAGAAGAAACAGACCTAACAGTTTTAAATCCAACAGAAGATAACAGAATAACACTTATAACATGCGTAGAAAACCAAAGAAATTTAAGATTATGTGTAACAGGAGTGGAAAAATGATAGAAAATGAATACAGATATTACATATATGATTTTTTGATAGGTCAACACTTATTAACAATAGATACTGTAGGAAAAAGAAGTAGAATCGATACTTTTAATATTTATGGACAATGTTCAACATTAGATAGAGAGTGGGATAGGATAACAAAACATACAATAAATAGAGCTTTAAGAAGAAGTGGATATGTTTATGATAAATATATATTAGAACATTTTACAAATAGTGAAATAAGTGTAGAAAAAGAACCATTATTTAAAACCAATAATTATAATGATTGTATAAAGTTTTTAGCAGATTATGGTGCTAAAAATCATAATTATATGGATAATACGGAACACATGGATTATTACAAAAAATATTTAGAAGATACAGAGGAAGAACAAGAAGAAATGGAATAGGGGAATTAGAATGAGTTATGAAAAATGTAAAAATATTATATTGAAACCAAAAACAAATCAAATATTTATTACATCAGCAACTAATAACGATAAACCACTTTATTATTATAAGAGTGAATATATAACTAATGAAACATTGAACTTTGAAGATAAGTTACTAAAATTAATGTTAAGCATGTTAGATGGGAATATACAAATTTCACAATTAAATAAACACACAATACCATTTGAATATGCGTTATTAAAACTAAGAAATTATTATAGAGAAAACAACATAGACGAATATGGAGAAAAATATGATTCACGATATGAATTATATAACAAAGAACTTGCTAAATATGTAGATATAAATGATTGGGAAAAACGTCGCAATTTTGAAATTAAAAATAGAGAATTAACAAGTGATATAGAAAAAAATATATACAGAAAGTTATATAACAAAGAATTTGAATTATTTAAAAATTCAATAAAAGAAGAAATAAAAGGACAATATTATTTGAAAGATAAATTTGGAAGAACAATAGAATATATTAAAGAGACCAATCGAGGACATTCTTATAGAGCCTATGAAGAACCAAATAAAGAGTGTTTATTAGATTATAAATTAGCATATATATTGAAAGATAGGATGGGAAAAGATTATGAAATTACTAAGTTTGAAGAAAGACAAGAAAATAGGGAAAACTTTGAAGATGAGGAAGAAGAATATGAATAATAACTTTGACAAATGGTTAGATGATTTAATAGAGAAAGAAAATATTGATTTAATGAATATTTACATTATAAAAAAAGATGGAAAAAAATATGAGGTAATGATTAAACAAATAATAGATTGTTTGAAACTCTTAAATGACGAAGAAAAGGAACAAACAAGAAATACATTAGAAACAGTATTAGAAGAAAAAGGTAAAATATTAGATTGCTTAATATATTTAGGAGTAGGCTGTATGAAAATACTTGATGAAGTACATTCAGAAGAAGATGAGGAAGCTATGTAATAAATTTATATAGATTTAATTTTAAAGGAAGGAGGACAACCTAATATGGATATTAATGTAAAACATATTAATTTAACAAATGATAATAATAACATTACTAAAGGAATTGCAACAATATGTATTGATGATTGCTTTAATATTGAAGGTGTAACCGTAAAAAGAAGCAAAGAGGATAAATTATATGTGCAATTACCACAAAGATCATATTATGATAAAGAAACACAAGAAAAGAAATATAAAGATGCTTGTTATCCTACTAATAAGGAAACAAGAGAACAAATTTCACAAGTTGTTTTAGATTCATATTATGAAAAATTAGAAGAAAAGGAAAAGGCTAAAGAAGAAAATGAAAATCAAAAAAAAACTAAAAAATCCGTAAAGTCAAAAGCAAAAGATGATTTGCAAGAACAAGAGGAAGAAGAAGCAATATAGTTTTTTGCTTACATAAAAATTTTAAAAAAGGTGGACGTATAGCTGATTACACGGTATAATATAGATAGAAGGAGATGATCTTATGAAAAGGAAAATCTTAATAATATCTATACTAACAATAATTTTGATAATTATAATAAGTGTAATCGTTTATATACAAGTCCAAAGCAAAACTAAAGAGGTAGCAACCTTAGATAATAACATAAGTACAGAAGAAGAAACAGAAGAAACAAAAGATGAAAATTTAGTAACCAATGAAGAAGTTTTAGAAAATACAGAAGATAATAATGAAGAAATAACAAATGAAAATGAAGTTATAGAAACAAAAGAAGAAATTACTCAGGTAGCACAAGAAACAAAAGAAGAAAGTAATACAAAAGTTACCAATAAGAATACAAATGAAAAAACAAATGTAGAAACACCAAAGACAAATAATCAAAGTAGCACAAGTAGTAGTAATAATAAACCACAAGAACCAACAGAAGAAACGAAGCAGGAAGAACCTGTAGAAGAAGTTAAAAAAGTTGACCTTTCAAAATATAGTAGATATGAAAGTGCTCTTAATGGTGGATACAAAGCATATATGAAAAGTGATAGTGAAATGACTAAACTAAGAAACTTAATAGATACTTGTATAAAAGAGTTTGGATATACCAATGTTAAAGTAGTACCAAGTAGTTCTATTGTAGGAAGTACACAAAGTTTTACAGCAAATAAAACAAATGTAGAAAATAAAGTTTATAATAGTGAATATTTTACTATATATTATTATGCAGAGGCTGAATACCACATAACAGCAAATGGTGATGAAACCATATTTCAATATAGGTCATATATAAAAGTACAGTAAACTTTCAAAAATGCTTCAAAAAACATTCATTGACGTTTACAATTCAAGATGATACAATTCTAATATCAAAAAATATAAGTATGAAAAGGAACTAGCAGATTTTCCCCTTTCAAGCTAGTTCTTTTTTTGTACTTATTTTTAATTTGAAGGAGGTATGTAAAAAATGACAAAGTCAAAAAGTAAAATTTTAGCAACAATTTTATTGACAATAGTTATAATGACAAGTATTTTACCAACAGGGGCAAGTTTAGCAGCCAATATTGGAGATTCGATAGGATTAACGAGTATTGGTACAGTACCCTATCATTTAAGAAGTTCAAGTTTAGGTGGAAATTACATTATAACACATTTAGCAGGTTATTATGAAAATGGAAACTTTTATCCAGCATACTGTTTAAATGTTGATAAACCAGGAGTAGAAGAAACAGAAGGATATGATGTAACACTAACTGAAATTTTGAGTGATCAAGAAACTTACAATAGAGTATGGAGAACAGTTGTAGCAGGTTATCCATATAATTCTCCAGAAAGTTTAGGGGTAAGTGATTGGAGATATGCTTATCAAGCTACAAAAATGGCAGTATATTGTGCATTAGGTCAAAGTGATGTAAATAGTTTTTATGCAACAGACTCAACAGGACAACAAATAGTAGATTTAATTCACAGATTAGTAAATGAAGGACAAAATGGAACATCAACATACAGAACACCAGTAGCAAATATTGATAAATCAGGAAATATGGTATTAGAAGGGGATTACTATATTCAAAATTATACTGTAAGTTCAAATGTTGATATTAATGGTTATAATGTTGCAATAGCAAACTTCCCAGAAGGAACACTATTAACAAATACAGCAGGTGGAGGACAAAATTCTTTTGGAACAGGTGAAACATTCCAAGTTAGAATCCCTAAAAATACAGTAGAAACACAAGATATTAATGGAGTAATAAGGGTAGATGTAAATTCTAAATCTTATGCTGTATTTTATGCGACAAGTTATAATCCATCTTTACAAGACTATGCAATAACAGGTGATCCGATTTCTTTAACAAGTGCAACAAGTAATCTTACACTAAAAGCAAATACAGCTAGTATAAAAATTCATAAAGTAGATTCAGAAACTAATGAACCAATAAAAGATACAGTTTACGAATTAACAAAAGAGGATGGAACAGTTATTGGTAGAGGAACAACAGATAGTGAAGGAAATTTAACATTTTATGAATTGTATCAAGGAAATTATGTGTTAAAAGAAGTAAAAAGTAATGATAACTATATAATATCTCAAGAAAGTGTTGATATTAGAGCAACATACAATAAAGTAACAGAAGTAGAATTAGAAAATGAACATAAAAAAGGTAATCTCAAAGTATATAAAGTAGATAAAGATAACAATAAAGTTGCATTAGGAAATGTGGAGTTTGACCTTTATAGTGAGGAATTTCAAAAAGTTATAGGTACATATACAACTGATGTAAACGGAGAAATCTATGTAGAGGACCTAAGAACTGGCGATTATAAATGGATTGAAAAGACTACAAATAAGTGGTACAACCTAGCTGGCGATACTGAAATAAAAGTAGAATGGGATAAAACAAAAGAATCTGTAATAGAAAATGAATTGAAGAAAGGTCAAATAAGAGTAATAAAAGTAGACCAAGATAATAATGAAATAAAACTAAAAGGTGTAAAATTCAATGTATTAGACGAAAATAATAATGTATTAGAAACAATTATTACAAACGATGAAGGAGAAGCTGTTACATCAAGATATGCAGTAAGGGACTTTGAAAAATTAACATTACAAGAAGTAGAAACATTAGAAAATTATAAATTAACAGAAGAACCACAAACAATAAAATTAGAAGCAAATGAAATAGTAGATGTAGTATTCCAAAATGAAAAGAAAAAAGGACAAGTAAAAGTTATTAAAATAGATGAAGATAACAATGAAATTCGACTTGAGGGAGTAAAATTTAATGTTTACGATGAATCTGGAAATATTGTAGATACTCTAACAACAGATAAAAACGGAGAAGCAGTAAGCAAGAGACTACCAATAGACCAAACATATACAGTTCAAGAAACAAAGACTTTGGAAAACTATGTATTAACAGAAGAACCTCAGACAGTTGTTTTAGAACAAGACCAAATAACAGATTTAACATTTGAAAATGAAAAAATCAAAGGAAAAATAGAAATTACAAAAATATCTGCAGATGATAATGAACTAACAGGAGAAAAGAAAGGCACAAAATTAGATGGTGCAGTATTTGAAATTTATAATGAAAAAGACGAACTTGTAGATACAATAACGATAAAGGATGGTATTGGAACAAGTAAGTTATTAGAATATGGAGATTATTATATAAAAGAAGTAAACAGTGGTTCAGACAATTACTTATTAAATACAGAAAAATTTGATATAGAAATTAGAGAACACATGAAAACTATACCAATTACTATTGAAAATACAAGTGTAGATATTGGTTTAGATATAGACAAAAATGGTGTAGAGCAAGCACAACCAAACGATGAAATTAAATATAGTTTTAATAGCCTAAAAAATACTTCTAATGTACCATTAGACAATTTCACATGGACAGACAATTTACCTTATGAATATGTAAGAATCACAAAATTATTCACAGGAACATATAATGAAGATTTAGATTATGTAGTAAAATACAAAACAAATAAATCAGAAGATTATATAGAATATGGAACATATAATACTCAAAAGAATAATTATATAGACTTTACTTCTGTAGAATTAGAAGATGATGAATATATTACAGATTTCAAGGTAGAATTTGGAACTGTAATGCCTGGATTTGAAGCAGTAGAAAAACCATTTATATTTGCAAAAGTATTGCCAACAGTTGAGCCAGATGACAGATGGGTAAACTATACAAGCCTAACAGGAAATTATAAAGAACACGAATTAGAAGATAAAGCAGAATGGCCTACAATTTCTTATGGTAAAAAATTAGAAATTAAAAAACTTCCAAGAACAGGATTTTAAAATAATTTAATAGTAATTGATTCAAAGCCAGAGTAGTTTTTTAAAATTACTTTGGCTTTTTTTGTGCAATTTTTAAAATTATATGTTATAATGCAACATGGAGGAAGAAGAAAAATGACGATGCAGTTTGTAACTGATTATATTGACAAGAAAATAGCTGAAAACAAAGAATTTATAAGATATACTTTTTTTGAATTAAGAGTGGAACATAATTTATCGGAAAAAGAAGTTGACGAGTTTTTAAGAATAAATAGAGATTATTTTGAAAACAAAGATTATAATGTTTATTTTACAAATGCTAAATATACATATAAGAATGAAGATAAAATAGTAGAGCCAAATGAACTAATGATAGCAATAAAAGAAGAATAGAAAGGAATAAAAAAATGAGCATTGAGGATTTATTTAATAAAGAAGAAATAGAATTAATTTCTAAAACTACCAAAATAGAGAATAGAGTTTATACTAAAGATGAACTTAGACTAATTAGGAGTAATATAATTGATGGTATATTTAGCAGAAGTTCTAAAAATGGCGATTTACAGAAAGCTAATGAAGAATTTTATGATATAATTGAAAAAATTGATAAAGTATGTAGATAAATGTATTTTATTTAATTAGAGGTGCTATATGAAAAGAAAAGTGTTTGAAGTAATTAAACTAAAAAGTGGAGATATGGCAACATTTATAGTAAATCAAATTATACAAAATGCTATTAAATACTCTAAAGAAAATGATAAAAGAATAGAAATTTCCTCAAAAGAAAAAAATGATAAAGTAATTTTATACATTATAGATAATGGAATAGGAATAAAAAAAGGAGAAATTACAAGAGTATTTGAAAGAGGTTTTACAGGTGAAAATGGAAGAATTATAGGTCAAAAATCAACTGGAATTGGCTTATACTTATGTAAGAAATTATGCGATAAATTAGGCTTAGGAATAGAACTAAATTCAGAAAAAGGTGAAGGAACAGAAGTTAGAATAATATTCCCTAAAAATAGTTATACGAATTTTAAATAGCTCTGTGATAGGGCTATTTTTTCTTATCTTACAAAAATGTAAGACAAATGTAAGATTAAAAAATGGCAAGGGAATTTTATATGTCCTATAATAAATTTAGAATATAGGAAAGGAGATTTTATAATGAGTAATGTATTAGAGGTAAAAAACATTGAAAAATACTATGGAAATAAATCAAATTTAACGAAAGCTATTGATGGTATTAGTTTTAATGTTGGAGAAGGAGAGTTTGTTGGAATAATGGGAGCATCTGGTTCTGGAAAGACAACTTTGCTAAATTGTATTTCAACAATAGATAGAGTAACAGCAGGAAAGATTATTATAAATAATCAAGACATTACAAAGCTAAAAGGTAATAAACTAAATAAATTTAGAAGGGAAGAACTAGGATTTATATTTCAAGATTTTAATTTACTTGACACATTAACAGCTTATGAAAATATTGCATTAGCATTAACAATACAAAAAGTAAATCCACACGAAATAGACAAAAAGGTAAAAGAAGTAGCAGAAAAACTAGATATTTCAGGAATATTAAATAAATATCCATATCAAATATCTGGAGGACAAAAACAGAGAGTGGCAAGTGCAAGAGCTATTATAACAAACCCTAAAATAGTCTTAGCAGATGAGCCAACTGGAGCATTAGATTCAAAGTCAGCAAGACAATTACTAGAAACATTTGAACACTTGAATAAAAACTTAGGTGCAACAATCTTAATGGTTACTCACGATGCTTTCACAGCAAGTTATGCAGAAAGAATTATATTTATTAAAGATGGTAAGATATTTAATGAATTAGTAAAAGGTGAAGATACAAGAAAACAATTCTTTGAAAAAATAATCGAGGTGCAAACACTTCTTGGAGGTGATTTGAACGATGTTATTTAAGTTATCTTTTAGAAATATGAAAAAGAGTTTTAAAGATTATGCAATATACTTTTTAACATTAGTTTTAGGTGTAGCAATATTCTATATGTTTAATTCTTTAGATAGTCAACAAGCAATGCTTGAAGTATCACAATCTACAAGAGATATGATTCAATTATTAGTTCAAATGCTTGGTATGATTTCAGTTTTTATTGCTATTGTATTAGGTTTTTTAATAGTATATGCAAATAACTTTTTAGTAAACAGAAGAAAAAGAGAATTTGGTATATATATGACACTTGGTATGGGCAGAAGGCAAATTTCAGCTATCATATTATTAGAAACTATATTAGTTGGAATATTGTCTTTAGTTGTTGGTTTATTTATAGGTGTATTTGCCTCACAGTTTATGTCTATATTGGTAGCAAAGCTATTTGAAGCAGATATGAGTGAATTTACATTTGTATTTTCAAAAGATGCTTGTATAAAAACTTGTATATATTTTGCAGTAATGTATATAGCAGTTATTATATTTAATACTTTAACAATTTCAAGATACAAATTGATTAATTTATTAACAGCAGTAAGAAAAAATGAAAAAGTAAAAATAAAGAATCCTATTATCTCCGTACTTGTATTTATAATTTCAGCAGTAATATTAGGATATGCTTATTATCAAGTAACTGGTGGAGTGAATGAGTTAAATACAGATGAGAAATTATTACCACCAATAATTATGGGAATAGTGGGAACAATAGGAATTTTCTGGTCTCTATCAGGTTTTATATTAAGAGTTATACAAACAAGAAAAAATATTTACTTAAAGGGAACAAATATGTTTGTATTAAGACAATTAAATAACAAAATTAATACAAATATAGTAAGTATGAGTATAATTTGTTTAATGTTATTTATGACAATAAGTGTATTATCTAGCAGTTTATCAATTAAATCTTCATTAGACTCTCAATTAGATAAATTTACACCAGTAGATGTAAATCTATATAAAACAGCATATTTACCAGAAAGTTATGTAAGTTCATATAGTGGAAAGACAATATATAATACAGAGGAACAAATAGAAGATTCAAAACATCCAGTAAGCTATACTCTTGAAACAAATGGATATGAAATGAACAGTTTGAAAGATATAGTAGAGATACCAATTTATGCAGTACCAGAATGGACATTAAAATATAGTTTAGGAAACTATTTTGAAACTGCTAAATCACAAAATTCAAATCTAACTTATGATTTACCAGAAACTATAATAAAGGTTTCAGACTATAATAAAATTGCAACACTTTATGGAGAAGAACAATACAGTCTAAATGATGATGAATTTATGGTAATTTGTGATTTTGAACAAATGTCAAATATGAGAAATGAAGCATTAAAACAAAATCCTAATATAGAAATAAATGGAAAAACTTATCACTCTAAATATAATGAATGTCAATATGGATTTATATATATGTCAGTAAGTGAGATGAATGGAGGAATTATAATAGTACCAGACAGCTTTGAATTTAAAGATGAAAACATTGAACAATACTTTTTAGCTGCTAATTATAATGCAGAAACAGAAGAAGAAAAGGTAAAATTAAATAATGTTCTTGTAGAAGAAGATGATAGTGAACTATTTAATAACTTATCAGATAAAGGAATTGATCTTGAAGGAAGTACAAAAATTAGTTTAATAGAATCAAGTAAAGGATTGTCAACAATTATTATATTCATATCAATTTATCTAGGTATTATATTCTTAATTGCAAGTTCAGCAATACTTGCACTAAAACAACTTACAGAAAGTTCTGATAATAAACAAAGATATACAATCCTTAGAAAAATTGGTTGTGATGAGAAAATGATAAATCAAGCACTATTTAGACAAATATTCATATTCTTTATGATGCCACTTGCCTTAGCAATAATACATTCAATATTTGGAATTAAGTTTATATTATCAATGCTAGCTGCACTTGCATCACCAGATGAATTACTACCTTCAATTATAGTTACAGCAGTAATTATAGGAGCAATATATGGAGTATATTTCTTAGCAACATACTTTGGAAGTAAGAACATCATTAAAGAGGAGGAATAGATAATGTTTGGATTCTTTAAATTAATTTTATTAGCGATTGTAGGAATTGTAATTGCAGGAAGTATGTTCTTCTATAATTTTTTTAATAATGACACTATTTCTAAAGAAGATATTGTGAATGGTTTTGGCGATTTTTTACAAGATACTTCAACTAATGGTCTTACAAAAGATGACAAATTAGAAGGAAAAAGAGAATACGGAATTGATGAATATGTAGGAACTTATACAGCTTATTACAATAATAAAACAAAAGAAGAAACAGTATTTGGTGGAACAGTTTTAGAAAGAAAAAATGGAAATACAATAAAATTAAAAATAAAAGTAGAAAAGCAAAATGGTAATATTCAAATTATCAGTAACGAAGGAACTGAAAACGAAATTTTAATAAATGATACTGGAGAGATTGAAAAGACAGTTGATGTTAAAGAAAAGAGCTACTATTTAAAAGTTAAAGTTACAAACTTTACTGGAAATGTAGAAATAGTAGCAGAATAGGAGGATTAGAAAATGGAAGATTTTAAAGAAAAAATACCAATTATTATAGCTGTAATTATTGTGATAGCTTTAATGGTTGGAGCATATTACTTTTTGGTAATACATAAAGACCAATATTATACTCAAATTGATAATACTAAAATAGAAGAAGTTTCTGGTTCAGGAGATATGAAATATCAATATACATTAACAGCTTATAATAAAAACGGAAAAGAAAAAGAAATTAAATTTAAAACAAGTAGAGAGTTAAGAGAAGATGCTTATTTAGAATTAGAGGTAATGCAAATTCGTGGAGTTGTAAATTGGAGAGAAGTACAACAAGATGAATTACCAGAGGATGTTAAAACAGCAATGAATATAGAATAATTAAAATAATAAATGTGAAAAGAAATGAGGTGGTAAAATGAAAAAGTTATTTAAAGTATTAATTTTCTTATTACTGATTGGAATGAGTATAGCTTTGCTATTTATTGGCAATGGCTACAATATGTATAAAGAGGCAATAGAAACCACACCTCTTGAAGAAAAAGTTGAAGAAATAAGAAGTAAAGAAAATTATGCAGAGTTTTCAGAATTACCACAGATGTATGTAAATGCTGTAATTAGTGTAGAAGATAAAAGATTTTATAAACATAATGGTATAGATATAATTGCAATATGTAGAGCAGCAATAAACGATATAAAAGCAATGTCTTATGTAGAAGGTGGAAGTACAATAACACAACAATTAGCGAAAAATATGTATTTCACACAAGAAAAGAAAATTGAAAGAAAAATTGCAGAGGTATTTATGGCTTGGAATATAGAATCACATTACTCAAAAGAAGATATATTTGAATTGTATGTAAACAACATTTTCTTTGGAGATGGCTATTATACAGTAAAAGAGGCTTGTAGAGGTTACTTTAATAAAGAACTAGATGAGATGACAGATTACGAATGTATATTACTTGCAGGTATTCCAAATGCACCATCAGTATATGCACCAACAAAAAATCCAGAACTTGCGAAACAAAGACAAAGACAAGTAATGGAAAAAATGATTGAAAATAAATATTTAACAGAGGATGAAGCAAATGAAATATTAAAACAAGAAGATTAAAACTACTGTGCTAATTGTAGTTGAAACAGTTAGCACAACATCCCCTTTATTCTGGAGAACTGCTATAAGGGTAGTTCTCCTCGACATATTTATAGAAATTTAAGAATTTACAGAAACAAACAGAAAAAGAAACATTCAACAGTAATAAAATTATATATTATCTAAAAAATTATCCAATAGCTTAAGGTTGCAGTAACAAATTCAATCAAAAGAAAATGAATTTACAAAGTTAGCATAATTTTTTCTAAAAGTAAATTGCATAATATGAATGACTAATTGATAATAATTATTATTAATGGTATTATTATACAAATA
>OLSA01002700.1_pt1 | contig 13014 bp, 9 predicted proteins | sample 1672731 | NCBI WGS metagenome assembly OLSA01 (sample SAMEA3136718, study PRJEB25190) | human gut metagenome | biome: human gut; feature: human-associated habitat; material: faeces | place: Austria | collected 2013
AGGCTCAAAAAGTAATCTGCAAACAACGGTTCGATGATTTTCCCGTTGTCGCCCACCCAGTTTCGGGCAGGTGCGCTATGCTGCTTCTTCGGCTTCCTTGCATCGTTCGATTGCTTCTCCAAGGGCGGTCACTTCCTTTCCGTTGAGTAGTTGTTGTTTTTCATGCGAGCTTCCCTGCAAAAGAATGTCCAGCAGATACTGCACACGGTCTGCGTAGTGTATGCTTGCGATGAAGCAAGGATGCAGGGGATCTTCTGGATTCTGCGGCGCGTAAGTTATGCGCCAATCTGCCAGCAGGGAACGATAGTTGCACAAGATTTTGTAGAGTTGCTCTTTGGGATTTGATGACTTTTCCACAAGTTTATAGCGTATCCGTGAAAAGTCATCCGTTCCAGAAAGCCCAAAATCTGAGGCCAGCTTTTCCGCCGCTTGCCGCAAGGACAGTTGAAACAATTTTGCGGTAAAGTCGATTACATCGCCATCCACTCCATAGCCAAAACAGTGAAACCGAGAGTCCACTTTCATGCTGGGATTACGGTCTGCATGGAATGGACAGCAAATCATGCTGCTGCGGTTTGGACGAAAACCATAGGCTTCTGCGGCTTGTCGGGCGGTAATATTCAGCTTTACGACTTCAAATAAATTGTTGTTCTTGAAGATTTTCCTCCTTTACAGTTCCATGCCATGACTGCGCTTCTTCGGTTTGGTGCATGTCTGCTCACGCTGATTGATTTCTTCCTGCCTCTGATGCAGCTTTTGTAGAACAGACGGACGAGTATTTTCTTTGATTTGCTCGATGGCAGGCTTTTTGATTTCCGGCTTTATAAGGACAGTTGTCAATCTTGCGGTAATCCTGTTTACTGCTGCAATAATATTTTTCCGCAGCGTTGTGATTTGATATGTGGTGTAGTCCAATGTTTCCTTGCTTGCCGTTCGCCCCGGCTCTTTCAGCCAGTCCAAATATATATCGACCTGTTCTGTGCTTGCTTTCAAAGCATCGTTCACAGCGTTTTCTGAAACAACAGCCACAGCTTTGTCGTAGGCAACCGCAGAAATCTCATCCAACAAGTTCTCGGTATCTTCAATCTTCTGAGAAAGTTCACTTAACTGTTTTTCCTGCTTTTGAATTTTTTTATCGTTGCTCAGAAGTGTCAGGGACTGATAGGTTGTACGGCGAACCTGCTGATGCTGTGCTTTCTCATTCTCTTGTTTCAAATTTTCAAGCTGAGCGGTCTGTTTCTGTACGGCTTTTTCCTGTTGAGCAAGTTGTTCTTTTTGCTTTGCCATGATATAGTCCCGCTTTTCCAGATAAGCCCGTCCGCCGTATTCCGGCACTTCGTCCAGTTCCAAGCCGTGGCGTTTGGCAATCTCGAATAGCATCGTGCGGCAGGCTGCATCAAATGTGATCTTACGATTGTTGTAGCGACCAAGGGGCTTGTCTGGTTTTGGCAGTTCAAAACCCAGTGCTTCCAATGCCTTTTCCTGCTGCGGAGCAATCTCTCCATACTTATTTTCACAGTCAAACACATGGCGTTCGTGGATGTGCGGCGTACCTTCATCCAGATGCAAGGCCCAATCCAGAATGTGAACGTGTTTGCCGAAACGCTCATGGAACTCATCCATAAATTCTGTGGCGATTTGAAAAAGCTCTTTGGGCGAAGCGTGGCTCTCCAGCGTTCCAAGCTGATAGATGCTTTCTTCGGGGCAGGTTTTCTTGCTGGTAAGCAAATCTTCGGGAGAACGGTTTCGTTCCGTGTGCCGGATTTTGGCGTTGCGCTCATTCTGCTTTTCGGTGAAGTTGGTGTAATGCAGTTTGTAGTAGAGCTTTTCAACTTCTTCAAAAGTGTCAGCCAGACTTTCCTCACTCTTGGGCTGCAGAGCAGAGCGGATGCCGTTGTAGCAATCCCAATAGATGTTTTGCTGGACACGTTCCGGGTCGATATGCTCGCTGTTGGCAATTTCAAAACTGCGGTCATTGTGCTTTGGGTTATAAGTGCCGTGCTTTCCGGCGCGGCCATTGTGTCGGGTCAGTTTCAGCGACCATCTCTCCTTTCTGGGGTCACGCAGAGAACGCCGTGCGCGGGGTAGAGGAAACGCGGTGCAGCGAAGCTGCAAATCTGCCGCCTGCTATGCGCCAGATAATACCCAGTAGGATATGACGCAGGGCATCACATCCACTGGGCAAGGCTGCCGCCCTTGACCCGCGCAAAGAGCTGCGCTCTCTGCACTCTTGCGCCGAACAACCTGACAGACAAGACTTGTGAAGTCCTCTCTGCCAGCTTGCCCGGTTCTTCCTCGGTGTCGGTCTGCCTGCAAGCGGTTCCTGCCCGATTTCCTCCGGCGTATGGCTTTTTCTTGGTGCGCTCGTGTCGTGGCGGCACTTCCCCGAAAAAGCATATTAACTTGCAGCCGATCATGTGGTTTTCAAGGTGCACTGTGATTTTGTAAGAAGTTGAGGGCTTTCAAAAATGCGAGTAAGACTGCTTTTGAAAGTAGTTCCCACACCTTATACAAACTTAAAGGGGTGTTTTTAAACAGGGGGCTTATGAAAATTCTGAAAATTTTCACTTTTTCAAACAACCACCTATACCTATAACATTCTAAAATGGGTGTTTGGCATACAGATTTTCAAATTTTGTTGAACTGCCTAATTTTAGAATATAGATTTCGTTCATTATCCACTTATAGAACTAGCGGAAAGCCGTTTTACAAAAGATTTTGAAAGCCTCTACACTAATAGGAATCCGCAGGACCGTTTTGGAATACAGTTTTGAAAATTTCACAATTTTAGACAAAAAGAAAAACGGCAAAGCGGATAAAATCCACTTTACCGTTTTAGAAGATATTCTATTACGCTGCGATTGCGTTGGCGTTGACCTGTTCAATGGTCTTGCGAATACCAAGCCATACACTCAAATCTGTAAAGACCTCTACGATGCTTCCCTGATCTGTAAAAGGCGGCTCCTGCAAAACAGAGAGGTCCTTCATCGTGCCATTGTGTACGATGTACTCGACAATCTGGTTGACAAAGTAAATCTGTCGGCTGTCGAGGTTAGCACCATCCAGATATTGCGAAAATGCAGCTTTCGCCGCAGCCATATCAAGGCCAACAATTTCCCGCACGAACTCGCCCAGAGGCTTTGTGCCATATTCGGCTTCATAATCCTCTTTTGTGCCGACCTCACTCCAAAGAATTTTTTCGAGTTCTTTGACATCTTCGGCAGTGAGCGGGATGTTGCCTTTCAGTTTGGCGATAGCTGAATTATCCTGATGCTGCCGGACATAATATTCGGCTTTTGCCTTATAATTTTTCAGATCATCGTTTTCCAGCTCGGCTTCTTTCCATTCTGTCGAAAGAATTTCGTCAGAGAAATCTGTGGTGTACCGTACACGCTCGATGGGAATGTACTTGATCAGGTCACGCAACTCTTTTCGGATGTGCTCAAACTCGTTCACATCGGCAGTTTTGATATAGTCGGTCTGGATAATTTTTTTGAGCAGCGTGCGTTTCTGATCGATCTCCGGAATGTTGGACACACTCGCAACCGCTTTTGCTTTTTTCAGCAACTCACTGCGTCCACGATTATACGGCTTCCCGGCAAGATATGCCAACTCGATGCCATACAGCAATGTATCAAAACGCAGTGCTTTCGGGTCGTCCGGCTCCGGTTCGATCAAGGGGGCAAGTTCTTCCCGGGCAATCAAGGTATCTGCATAGGTCAGCGCATTGTAACTGTTCTTGTCCGCATACAACTCGACATATTTCAAATGTTGCTTGACCGCAAAATTGTCACGATTCAGCTTCTGCACCTGACTGACCATGTGCTCCACCAGTGAAGTCCGGAACGCTTTCAGTTCTTCGGTCTGGAACTGCATATCCTGCAATTTATACGCAATTTCAAACTGCAGGCCGAAAATCGCGCCCTGAACGGCAATCATGTTCGGGGTAGCGTTTCCTTTGTTCATGCGGAAGAACTCAAAATTTCCGCAGAAGTCAAAAATGTAAAACTTCTTCTTGTCCTCACCATCCAGAAGCCCCGGACACAGGCGGGTTCCGCGACCGATCATCTGCCAAAATTTTGCCTTGCTCAGAACCTTTTTGAAAAAGACCAGATTCAGTACCTCCGGCACATCGATGCCGGTGTCCAGCATATCCACCGAGATGGCAATCTGCGGCAATTTCTTCGGGTCAGAGAATTCGTCAATGGCACTCTGCGCATAATTGAGCCGATTGTCGATCACCATAGCATAGCCGTTCATGTGCGGATATTCCTGATTGAACACTTTGAGGATCTCTTCTGCGTGGTAGTGGCTCTTGGCAAAAATAATCGTCTTACCAATTTTGCTGCCGTAGTCGATTTTCAAGGCGTTCTGCATAACGACATTCAAGACCTGCCGAATGGTGTCCTTGTTGAACAACCAGCTGTTCAGAGCAGATGCATCAATGCTGGCCGGCAGGTTGCCGTTTTCATCCTCAAAGGTGTTTTCGTAGGCTTCCCGTTCTTCGTCCGAAAGCTCATCGTAGGTGATGCCGTTCTTCATGAACTTGACTTCGCTTTCCACCGAGAGGAAATCAACCAGAAAGCCATCCTTGACGGCCTGCGCCAGCTCATAACCATAGGTGGGCACGCCGTTTTCGAGGTCAAAGATCTCGTAGGTGTTTTTGTCGATCTCATCCTTGGGTGTGGCGGTCAGGCCAACCAGCGGCGCATCAAAATAGTGGAAGATGTCGCGGTATTTATTGTAGATGGAACGGTGTGCTTCATCGCAGATGATCAGATCAAAATGGCCACAGGTGAACAGCTTGCCCTCTGCATCGTGAACGGAATCAATGCAGTTCATCATGGTCTGATAGGTCGAGAACACGCAGTGTGCTGTAAAGTTGTCTTTGTCCTCGCAGAGATTCGTTACGGAAAGCTCCGGCAGGAGGTTGACAAAGCTGCGCTTTGCCTGGGTCACAAGGCTGTTGCGGTCAGCCAGAAACAGCACGTTTTTGACCCAGCCATGCTGCAATAATACATCCACCAGTGCAATGACGGTACGGGTCTTGCCGGAGCCTGTTGCCATAACAAGCAGAGCCTTGCGGCGGTTCTTGCGGCCAAAGCTGTCACAAACAGCCTTGATGGCACCCTCCTGATAGTACCGTCCGGCAATGTTTTTGTTTACATCCACATTGGCAAGGCTAGTGCGCATTGCTTGCAGATTGAACCATTTTTCAAGGTCGCGCTTGGAGTAAATGGAAGCGACCTTGCGCTCGGGATAGATATTGTCCACAATGCGGGTGTCGAAACCGTTGGTCAGGAATACCACCGGGCGGCGGCCAAACTGCTTTTCGAGAATATCTGCATACAGCTTTGCCTGCTGACGGCCTACTGCAACATCCTTACAGGTGCGCTTTGCTTCGATCACAGCCAGTGCACGGCCATCATCGCCGTACAGGACATAATCTGCATAGCCGGTGCCGCTCTTGTTGGGCATCCCGGGCAGAGGGACCTCGTTGACCCAGTTTTTGCCCTCGACCCACCCGGCATCGGTGAGCATGGAGTCGATATACAGTTTCCGGGTCTTGTATTCCGAAAGTTCCAGCGGCTTGGGTACATAGGTGGGCTGCTGCGTTTCGCGGCGGGCGGTCAGCTGCGCCTTGAGCTCAGCGTTTTCTTTGATAAGTGCATCCAAATCCACATCCGGCAGGGCGGGCTGTGCAACGGGTGCAGCAGGCTGTTGTGTGAGCAGGGAAGCGTCAAATTTCTTTTCCTGATAGCTTGTTCCATAGCAGTACGCTACGAAATCAAGGAACAGAAACAGGTTTTCGAGGCAAAGTTCCGCCTGTTCCCGGCTGATGCTGCGGCTTCCGTGGGCGGCATCATTGCCGCGCTTGCGAATAAAATCCATCCGCCGCCACAAATCATCGTCTACAATGTCGTGAAACTCTTCTGTACTCATCAGGCTGATGAGCTTATCATCCCACGGCTTGACGAGGGAGCTGTCCACCGAATACATCCATTTGACTGCAAATTCCATGGCACGGCGGCAGTCCAGCACAGCGGTGGCCGCATCAATGGGCAGAATCCTCTCCGCAGCAATCGCGGCATCCGCAAAGCCGGAAAATTGCGGGTCATCCTTCAGAAAGTCAAAGTTGGTCATGGTGGGGGCTCCTTTTTACAACTTAATTATTGAATTGCAAATTTTTTGTCCAATAGATTAGGAACTTTTTCCCAGTCCACTTTTTTATAAATCATGCTATTATAAAAATCTATTTCTGGCGTATGAACTCCAATTGCTGGAATCCCATTTGTTTCATATGCAAGTTTTTTCAATGTTTCATTTTTTAGAACGCTACTATTGACAGCTGGTGACATAAAAATATTTTCGGTATACTCAAAAGCCAAATAGCATAAATATCGTTCTTTTTCAGTTGCATTCAATTTTTCAAACTCTCTTTTGAACGTTGAGTATCGCTTTTGTGCAGTTTCAATACAGAAAAGTCCAACTACAGTATAGTCTCTTAATGGAAAAATATATAGGTGCAAATCTTTTACTAAATTGGATTTCTCTATATTGTAAACGTCATTTACAATTGCTCCACTTATTGACCTATAAGGCACAATAGATGATTGACATGCAAACGGTACTTTATGTGGAATCTTTTTCCAGAAAATGATTTTATATCCTTCTGAGCTTTTTCCTTCGATTATCCGCTTTGCTCTATTTAACATTGTTGAATAGTCGACGATATCATGTTTTTGTGCCGCTTGTGTATATGATATATTCGCTCCATTCCACATTTCATGAACTTTTTTGCAAAGGACAGTCTCATAGTTTCTCTTATAAAGCATCATCAAAAAATTCTTGACTTCGATCTCAGCCATCATTTTATTTGTAGGTCTTTCTGAAAGACGAATTGCATTTTCATAATCCGAAAAATATTTACTGTCACAGTCTCTACAAATAAATTGGAACGTTCCCGAATTCTTGATACCCCTTTCTCCACCCTCCAATTCTGATACAGGCATCCATATATTGGAAGAAAAAGTGTACAGTTGAAGCAACATCCCATTACATGCGATATTTTGCAGAACAAATTGAGGAATTGAATGTGAATTACAAAAGCTCGTTTGTATTTTTCCGCAAATCGGACAAGATTCCATTTTGGCTGTTCGCTTACTCTCTTTTACTATATTTCTGATAAACTTTACTTCATTGATGTTTAATTCACCCATTGATTACGTCTCTCCCAGTGAAATTTTATGCTCACTCAACTTATTTGAACTCTAAGTTTTATTCAAAAATTGCCGAAGATTATCAGAAAGAAAATTCATATAGTTATATAGAGATTTAGTTGTTCCACCCAAGTTCAAAAGCTAATACTGCTAAACAAGCATAAAATGCTTGTTGCTGATGTTTTGAATCCAAATTACGAGCTGCTTCAATCAAATCGTGTGTTGCGTTCACAGCCTTTTGAACTTGTGCATCTTGATTCTGCTGGTACTGCCACATTGCTTGTGATTGAATCGACTGATAGTAATTCGGGTTCACATAAGTTGGGTTAAACATCTGATTGCAAAATTGATTCATCGTAAAGGCTCCTTTCATATTGTATAAATTCGATTTTTATCATTATATCATGAATTTTATCGTTATACAACATTTTGAACAAAAGGCGACATGGTTCAATAAAATATACCGGCTTTTTGCTGATTTTGAAGAGATTTTCTGTCGTCAAGTGGAAATTAAGGCTTGCATTCTTGCTTTTACGGTTAGGTCGATGGCCGTACAGACACCTTGAAAATTTTTCTCAACTTCCAAATTGGAAAAACGAACGACTTTTACACCGTATTCTGCAAAAATTGCCGACCGTTCTTTATCGTATGCCAATCCCTGCTCATCATAATGCTGGGAGCCATCTAGCTCTATAACCAATCGTGCTTCATGGCAGTAAAAATCTGCGATGAACGAATCAATCGTTTTCTGCCGCTGAAATCGAACGGGATAATTGTGTAGAAAGTCATACCGTAGATGGCTTTCCTGTTTTGTTGCCTTTTTTCTCAACTCTTGTGCGCGGGGAATCAGCTTTTTCTGATAGGGCAAGGACATCTTGGAAATCACTCTTTCCGTCACAACTTGCGCTGTGCCACCTCCCTCAAGGAGGTAGGCTTTTGTCTGACCGCCACGTTTTAAGGCTCCCTCTTTGAGGGGGCTGTCGCCGTAAGGCGACTGGGGGAGTTACCCAAAATACTGTTGCATCAGGCTGTCAAAGAGTAATTGTGTCTGGTCAAGGGCTTTCTGCACTTCAACTTTTGATTTGTCTACCTCGGCTACAAAGGCGGCAAACTGGTTTTGGCATTCGATTGACGGAAATGGAAATTTAATTGAAGAAAGTTGACTTTTACTCAAGATACCTTTAAGTGCCATGTTGATGGTTTTATGAATGGCAGGTTTTGATAGAATCATTAGCCAATAAAGATATAAAACATTATCGCAAGTTGGGGTAATCGCATTGATTTGCTGATTGAATGCAACTCTTCGATTAGTTACCGCAACATTTCCAATGCAGTTAAGACTTCCTGCAATGCACGTCATAAGTAGGCTGCCTGATTCGACAAAACGACATTTCTGGAAACCAACTTCTGATAAGTACTCTTGAGCCGGAGTGAGGAATGTTGATGGAGTGTTAATATTATCTGACTTTATCCATTCAATAAATGTCCCGTAATTTTCTGGCTCTGCGCGAGATGGCGTATTTCCAGTTATTATTTCACACCGTTGCCCAAGTTCAACAGTTGGCCAATTAAAAGGATTGGTTACGGGGTCACCAAACATCTCCACAAATCGAGCTTTGATAAGTTCATCTAGCTTGGTAAGCTGCGCTTGACGGCTATCCAAAGCATTTTTTGCATGGTGAATCGTTGTCAATGCCAACTTTTGCTGCTCGATATCAGGAAGTGGGACATCCAACTCCAACAGTGTCGAGGTTGGCAAACTTCTTCTGCGCGCAGTTGAACCACGCAATTTTGCCTTATAATAGTCAATCGCACGATTGCAGCGTAACGCATATTCCAAAAATTCAGGGATGATTTTTGTCTGGTCAACATCCCAGATGCCATAGGCAGGGCTTACAATTCCGGCATCTGTGATCCGCTGCGTTGCGAGAACGCCCTCGTCAATCGGAAAGCCGATAACAAGCTGATTGCGATGCACAACTTTATAAGTGGATTTATCCTGCGATGCAACTGATTTCTTGAACTTGTCACTCTGGAAAACCAAGCCATTGTGCATGGTCATCGAAAGCACTGGATAATTGTCATTTCCGCACTTTTGGAGCTTAGCAGGCTTTATCAAAGTGCCGAGTTTCACCATTTTTACTGTGGTCATCGTTTCCTCACCAAATTAGAATTGTTTCATTTCAAAAGTTCTTCCAAAGCGTCCATCTCTGCGTCAATCTTCTTTTGCAAATCACGCAGCTGTGCCATAATTTCCTGTGTGGAAGGATACTCCACCGGCACATACTCGGTCTTTTTATACTTGTTGATGGACAAATCATAGTCGTTGCCCGCAATCTCGTCTTTCGGCACAAAGAAGCTCTGTTCCGTGCGCTCACGGGTGGCTTCAGCCTCCCGGTTGTGGAAGCGAGCGATAATATCGGGGATGTCGTTTTCCGTGGTTGGACTGCGCTTATCATCCAGAGAGAAGCCGTCGGCCTTCATATCATAGAACCAAACATTATCCGTACCGCCGTGGCCGGTCTTGGTGAAAATCAGGATAGCGGTAGAAACGCCCGCATAGGGCTTGAACACGCCGGAGGGCATGGAAATTACGGCTTCCAGACGGTTGTTCTCGATGATCTCCTTGCGAATCGCCTTGTGTGCAGTGGAAGAGCCGAACAGAACTCCATCCGGGACGATGCAGGCACAGCGTCCGCCGACCTTCAGCATTCGCAGGAACAGGGCGAGGAACAGCAGCTCAGTCTTTTTGGTCTTGCAGAGCTTGAGCAGGTCGGTGGAAACAATGTCGTAGTCCAGACTGCCCTTGAATGGGGGATTTGCCAGAATCAGGCTGTATTTGTCCTTGTCGGGGTTCTGGTCGCTCAGGCTGTCGCGGTACTCGATGAACGGGTTGTCCACGCCATGGGTCATCATGTTCATAGCACCGATGCGCAGCATGGTGCGGTCCATATCGAAGCCGTGGAACATGTGGTTCATGTAGTGGTCTTTGTTTTTGCGGTCAAAAAACACTTCCTGCTTGCGATTTTCACGCAGATATTCGCCAGCGGCCACAAGGAAGCCAGCCGTGCCGCAGGCCGGGTCGCAAATCACATCATCAGCGCGGGGCTGCATCAGGTCAACCATCATGCGGATGATGTGGCGCGGCGTGCGGAACTGACCGTTGACACCCGCCGTTGCCAGCTTGGAAAGCAGGTATTCGTAGATATCGCCGCGAATGTCAGTGTTGGAAAGCTGCGCCGCCTGCTCATACATTCCGTCCATGGCGGTCACGATTTTATCCAGCATCAGCGGCGTGGGCACTTTGAAAATGGCATCACCCATGTACTTGGCGTAGGCACTGTCCTTGTCGCCGTGCAGATTCTTGATGAAGGGGAACACCATCTCCTGCATGGTGGAGCACATTTTGCCTGCCGGGAAATCGTGGAAAACGCTCCATTTGAGCTGTGTACCGTCCACAGTACGCTCCCCGACCTGCACCTCGCCCGCAAAGATGCTCTTGTAGGGCAGACCCAGCATAGCGGCTTCTTTGGCGTGGGTGTTGTCGCTTTCATCGAGGTCGTGAATGAACATCAGATAGGTCATCTGCTCGATCACATCCAAGGGATTCGTCAGGCCGCCCGTCCAGAAAATTTCCCACAGGCTGTCAATTTTGCTTTTCAGTTCTCCGGTTACCATGTATGTTCCTCCTGCGTGTCGAGAAAATAAGCCCGACAAACAATAATTTGTTATACTGTTATTATACCGTTTCTTCGGGATCGGTTCAATCTGCAAAAGGGGGAAGCCCGGAGTTTTCTACATTGTATGAATTTGATGTTGAAAATTCGATGTTTCGTCCTATTGACGGTTTTGTGCAGAGCAGCTATAATATAATTGAAATTATCATAATTCAAATTATATTAAGCGAGAGGTACACGGTATGGACTTCATCGGCAGAACATCCGAACTGGCAACGCTGAATGCGGAGCTAGAGCACGGCAGCGGCTTTGTGGTGATTTACGGCAGGCGGCGTGTTGGAAAAACGACGCTGATCAAAGAGTTTATCAAAGATAAACGCGCGTTCTACTTTTTGGCAACCACAGAAAGTGAAGCCCAGAGCATGAAGCGGTTTGCCGGAGTGCTTTCCCGCACTACTAAGAACCCCATGCTCAGCAAGGTCACATTCACCGACTGGCTGGATTTATTCCAAGTGGTAGCAGATGACCACCCGGACGAGAAAAAGGTGCTTGTCATTGATGAATTTCCGTATCTGGTCAAGACGAACCCGGATTTCCCGTCCATCTTGCAAAACGCATGGGATGAAGTGCTGAAAGACCATAACGTGATGCTGGTTCTCTGCGGTTCCCTCATCAGCATGATGAAAAAACACGCTCTGGCATACGACAGCCCGCTCTATGGCCGTAGAACGGCACAGATTCGGCTGATGCCGCTGCAATTTACGGATGTGTATGCGGCGCAGAACCTGTCGTTTGAGCAGGCTGTGGAGCAGTATGCCATCACGGGCGGCGTACCGAAATATATGGAGTTTTTCCAGACGGACGAGCCGCTGGTGGAGCAGATTCGGCGTGTGGTACTGTCGAAAAATGGCTTTTTGTATGAAGAACCGGATTTCTTGCTCAACGAGGAAGTGCAGACGCCTATCAACTATTTCTCCGTGCTAAAAGCGATTTCGGACGGCAACCACAAGCTGAGCAAGATCGGTATGACGATGGAGCAGGACACGTCAGCTATTACGCCGTACCTGAAAACACTGATCGACCTTGGTTTTGTTATCAAGAACGTTCCCATCACCGAAAAGAATCCAGAGCGTTCCCGGAAAAGCCTGTACTATGTTTCGGACAACTTCATCCGCTTCTGGTTCCGCTATGTGTACCCGTTCAAGGGAGAGTTGGAACTGGATAACCAACAGATCGTGCTGGACGAGATGGGCAAAGACTTCAAGCAAAAATTTGTGGCTTTCGCTTATGAGAGCATCTGCCGGAATATCTTTGCGGAACTGTGCCGAAAGGGGCAGATCGAATTTGCGCCCTCACGCATTGGCTCTTACTGGCGAAATGATAATGAGGGCGATACGGAGATCGACGTTGCTGCGGTGGATAATCAGCATAAGCGGCTGTTCCTCGGTGAGTGCAAGTACCATGCGAAACCTGTGGATGTGGCGGTCTACTCTGCTTTGCAGGAAAAGGGGCAGTCCAAAGAACTTACAACGGCGTTTAAGGGCTACGAAATTGTGTACGGGCTGTTCTCCAAGAGCGGCTTTACAGATCGACTGGTGGAAATGGCAGCGGAGAATTCCAACCTGATTCTGATTCAGGAAGATGCAGTTTACAAGAAATAATATAATCCGAATTATCATAAGTTTAATTATATTATTGCGGGATTTTCTGTGCGCTATGTTTAGCGACCTTGGACTAAGATGTAGCATCCTTTGCGCAAGGTTTAGCAACCATACCTCAAAAAAGTAGCAACCCCTGAAAAAGTTTGGCAGGTGTTCATATCTCATGGGGTACGGAAAGTGTGGAAAGTGCGGAAACTTGCCATATAAAAAAGCAGAAACTTCTTTCCCCAAATGGCAACCTTTATGCTAAAAGAGTCAACTTCATCTCAAAAACTGGCAACCTCCATGCTAAAAGTGGCAAGTGACATATACAAAATGCCATTATACAGAACTGCCCACTCCCCTGAGAACTCCTCAGACGAGTGGGCATTATGCTTCCCGTATTTCTGACTTACCCTTGCGGTCACTCAAATCGCCACCAAGTCATGGATCAAAAATCATCATTTTTTATTTGTC
>OLSA01002703.1_pt1 | contig 13002 bp, 7 predicted proteins | sample 1672731 | NCBI WGS metagenome assembly OLSA01 (sample SAMEA3136718, study PRJEB25190) | human gut metagenome | biome: human gut; feature: human-associated habitat; material: faeces | place: Austria | collected 2013
AGGAACTCGGCACTGCGCAGGAAGGGGCGGGTGGTCTTTTCCCAGCGCATGACGCTGCACCACTGGTTATACAGCTTGGGCAGGTCACGGTAGCTGTGGATGATATGGGAATAGTGCTCGCAGAACAGCGTTTCGCTGGTGGGGCGCACGCACAAGCGCTCCTCCAGCTTTTCCTCGCCGCCCATGGTGACCCAGGCGACCTCCGGGGCGAAGCCTTCCACATGGTCCTTCTCTTTTTGCAGCAGGCTCTCCGGGATGAGCATGGGCATATAGACATTCTGGTGACCAGTCGCCTTGAACATGCCGTCAAGAATATGCTGGATATTTTCCCAAATGGCATAGCCATAGGGGCGGATGATCATGCAGCCGCGGACGCTGCCGTAATCGACCAGCTCGGCCTTTTTAACGACATCGGTATACCACTGCGCAAAATCGTCCTCCATCGAGGTGATCTCGGCTACCATTTTCTTTTGATCTGCCATAGTATTTCTTTCTCCCTTTCAGTAGGATATATACCTTTATATTATACGGGTTTTTGCGTCATTTGCAAGGGATTGCGGGGATTTTGTGGGGAATTGGGAGGCGGGAGGCCAAAAGAAGCGGGCGGGGGGAGGTACGGCCCGGACACGGCAGAAGCTTGCGGAGGATGCCGGCAAAAAACCCGCCGCGGGCAGGGGCTTCAAAATTTATTTACAATATTTCACCTTTTCGTCACGGCATTTTTACCGACCTTAAAAAAACAGGTCAAGCATTGTTCACAATTTAACGGTATACTAGGAAGCAGTCAAGGGGCCAGGCACCCCACAGAAAGGCAGGTCAGTTCCATGACATATCCGAACGACAACTTTAATGACCGCAACTTTACCACCGGCAATACCGATCTTCCCACCGGGGAGTATCGCTATGATAAAGACAGCATCCATCAGGATGCCGCGTCCGGGCAGGCGCAGCAAACGGCTGCTTCGGGGTATCATCCCTCGGACGCAAACAAAAAATCCACAGGACGGGGCAAGAAAGGGACGGCGCTGCTGCTGGCAGGCTGCCTGGTGCTCTCGATGGTGGGCGGCGCAGGCGGCGCTGTGATCGCTGCCAAGAGCGGCCTGCTGGGCACCGGTTCCACCGTTCTGTATCAAGGGGTAGAGGTCCCTTCCACCAACGGTTCCACCGTCGGCGTCAGTTATTCCGGTGTGGTGCAGCAGGTGGAGGACAGCGTAGTGGCCATCACCACCGAAAGTGTGGCGACCAACTACTTCTTCCGGCAGTATGTCACCCAGGGCGCAGGCTCCGGCGTGGTGCTGACAGCGGATGGCTACATTGTGACCAACTACCATGTGATAAAAGGCGCACAGCAGATCACCGTGACTGCCAATGACGGCAGCACCTATGCCGCCACCCTGGTGGGTACCGATGAGGATAACGACATCGCGGTGCTGAAGGTGGACGCCAAAGACCTGACCCCGGCTATTCTGGGCGACAGTGACACCCTGAAGGTGGGCGACGCCGTGCTGGCCATCGGCAACCCGCTGGGTACCCTTTCCGGCACCGTCACCGATGGTATCGTCAGCGCGCTGGAGCGCCAGGTAACGATAGACGGCAACAACATGACCCTGCTGCAAACCAGCGCGGCGGTCAACCCCGGTAATTCCGGCGGCGGTCTCTTTAATGCCAGCGGAGAGCTGATCGGCATTGTCAATGCCAAATCCACCAGCGATTCCAGCGGCAATGCCGTGGATAACATCGGCTTTGCCATTCCTATCAACAGCGTCAAGACCATCATCGAGGATCTCATCAGCCACGGCTATGTGACTGGTCAAATCGTGCTGGGAGTCAGCCTGGTGGATATCACCGATGAGCGCACCGCCCGCTACTACGGGCTGGACAGCACCGGCGTGTATATTCAAAGCGTGGAGTCCGGCTCCATAGCGGATAAAGGCGGCCTGCAGGCCGGCGACCGACTGCTGAGCTTTGGCGGGGTGGAGGTTTCCACCGCGGATGAGCTGAAGGCAGCGCTGGCCAGCCACAGCGTAGGCGACCGGGTGGAGATCAAGGTCTCCCGCAATGGCCGGGAATACACCCACAGTGTGGTACTGACCGAATATGTACCCAGCAGCGCCACCAATTAACTTGCCAACTTCTCCATACTCCTTTTCAATATCACAGCGAAGCCTCCCCCGTGAAGAATGGGGGAGGTTTCGCTGGATTTTGTACTTTTCCTCGGCAAAAAAATATGTTAGAATAGAACCAGAAGAAAGAGCTGCCGTGCGGCAGCGCAACGATAGGAGGAATCCCCCATGAGATTTTGCCCGAACTGCAACAGTGCCGTATATGATGACCGGGCGGAGCTTTGCCCAGAGTGCGGCAAGCCGATGAACCAAAATGTATGCCCCAGCTGCGGCCGGCGGCTACAGCCTGGCCAGAAATGTCCCCACTGCAGCGACTGCCGCGCCCACGGCGAACGCTATACCGTGCGAAACCAAAGTCCCGAACAGACTGTCAGCGGCGGACTGAGTATGTGGGCCTACATGGGGCTTATTCTGCTGGCGATGGTGCCGGTCATTGGGCTTATATTTATGATAGTGTGGGCGTGCGGCGTGAGCAGCAACCCCCAGCTGGCCCGCTTTGCCCGCGGCATGCTGCTGGCCAAGGCCGCGCTGTTCCTCATCGGGATCATCTTCTTTTCTGTGATGATGGCTGCCATGCAGCCGCTGCTGAATGAGCTGGAGGACTGGCTGAGCTACTACGGCGATGAATACGGCTACTATGATAACTTTGATGATTCCTACAATTACAATTTTGGCGATGACTATAATGCTGGTGATAACGGCGATCTCTTTGGTGATGACTGGCCCGATTTTTACGGGGAGGAGGCCCCGGCTGCCAATGCCGCGTAAATCATAAAGCAAAAGCCCCCCTCCGGGTGTACCGGAGGGGGCTTTTTTATGTGGGATCACTTTTTGATGGTCTCGCGGCTGCCCTTCCTGGCAGCGGCTGCTACCAGCCCGCCCAGTGCTACGATAGCCAGAAAGTTGGGAATAACCATCAGCTGGTTAAACATATCGGAAAGCTCCCAAGCTAGGTCATTGGATACGCAGGAGCCGAGGAAGATGAGCGCCACGGCAATAACGGAATAAACCGGAACCGCCTTCTTACCGAAAAGATACTCCACATTGATGCGTCCAAAGAAGTTCCAGCCCAGAATGGTGGAAAACGCAAAGAACATCAGGCAGATGGCAACAAAGAGGTTGCCGGCAGTACCGCCCATAATAGTGGAGAAAGCGATCTGCGCCATATTGGTCTTGCTGACACCTTCGGCTGCGCCGGAGGCAAGGATCCCGTTGCCGGCATACAGGGTGGAGATAACGACCAGAGCGGTCATGGTGAGGACGACAAAGGTATCAATGAAAACGCCGATCATGGCCACAACGCCCTGCTCGTGCGGGCAGCTTACCTTAGCCATAGCGTGGGCGTGGGGAGTGGAGCCCATACCGGCCTCATTGCTGAACAGACCGCGCTTGACGCCCTGGCTGATGGCCTGCTTGAGCGCAAAGCCGAAGCTGCCGCCGATGATGGACTGCGGCTGGAACGCATAGCGGAAAATCATACCAAAGGTCTCCGGGATGAAGCGAATGCGGGCCAGCAGCACCACCAGACCGCCAATGAGGTACAGACAGGCCATCACGGGGACGATCTTTTCAGCCCAGGAGGCCACCCGGTGGCTGCCGCCCAGGAATACAAAGGCGGAAAGAGCAGCCACAACAATACCGATGACCCAGGTGGGAACGCCGGTGGCATTGGAGAGCGCCTCACCGATGGAATTGGACTGCACCATGCTGCCGATGAAGCCCAGCGCAATGATGATGGCTACGGCGAAGAAACCGGCCAGGAACTTGCCGAAGCCACCCTTAAAGGCGCGCTTGATGTAATAAACCGGGCCGCCGTGGACGCTGCCATCCGCATTGACCACACGGGTCTCCTGCGCCAGCACCGCTTCCGCATAGATGGTAGCCATGCCGAAGAAAGCGATGATCCACATCCAGAAGATGGCGCCGGGCCCGCCGATGAGGATAGCGCCGCAGGCGCCGACGATATTACCGGTACCTACCTGCGCGGCAATGGCCGTGGCCAGTGCCTGGAAGGAGGAAAAGCCGCCCTGCTGCTTTCCGCCATGGAGATTGATGTTGCCGAATACCCGGCGCATCCCCTCGCCAAAGCAGCGCACCTGCACAAAGCGGGTACGGATGGAGAAATAAAGGCCCGCGCCCACCAGCAGGATGATGAGGATATAATCCGAGAGATAGCCGTTGATTTTTTGTACGATGTTGAGCAATGCTGCTTCCATTTGTTTCACTCCTGATTAAAATATTGCAGTGAAAAAAGGATAATAAAAAGGCTGCCCGTCTTTTTTAAGCGGCAGCCTCTGAAGAATAGCGAGCGATCAAACAAAAGATGCTTTGATGACCGCTCTGTCCTTTTGCCTGAGAGATTCGGCGGAAAAACCGCCTTGCACCTTCGGCACTCAACTCAATGAGATTCTCCAGAGCCCCCTCCATATTCAGTCTCTTACGATTCTGAATGTTTCTGCGGGGTCGCTATCGTTATTCACTTGATGCTATTCTACACCATTTTGCAGCTTTGTCAAGAGAAAAATGCAAAATGCGTTATTCTTCCGTGCGGATGCACCGCACCGTTACTCGGGCACGGCCATCGTAGGTGCAGGTAAACAGGGTAAGATCCCACTCCCCAGCCCGCATTTCCTCCACGGCGGTCTCCGGCAGGGTCTCCACCCGGTCCACCGTATAGCGGTAGGTCTGCCCGGCTGCATCGGTAAATAGGACGGCATCCCCGGGACGCAGGGTGTGCAGCGCAGCAAAGTGCCGCCGGTAATTGTGCGCCGCTATGATGACATCATCCCCGGCCAGGGTACCGGCATAGCGGCAGGGTGCCTGGCGCAGAAAATCCATCTCCCATTCGGCCCCCACCGGCAGCTCCAGCGCCAGGGTAGGTAGAGAAAGGATGCCCAGATACTCCTCCCCCTCCAAAGAGACCGTCAGCTCTCCGGTGGGCAGGGTAGGCATCGGCGCTGGAGACTGTCCGATGCTATGTGCCACAGCAGGCAAAATCCTTTGGGTGGCCGCCGCGGCACGGCGTTCCTCCCGCAGATTAAACCCCAATAGGAATGCGGCGGCCAAAATGCACAGGCCGCCCAAAATGATGCAGAACCGGCCGATACGCTCTCGTGTCATGTCGGTTTCCTCCGGCGGCGCAGGCGGCAGCCCACCGCCACCAGCAGCACCCCTATGGCTGCCAGCAGCGTGATAGGCCATTGCAGCAGGCCGGTCTGCGGCAGCTTATCCCCTGGGGTGGGGGCCGGGTTATCCGGTATGATGATGACCGGCGGTTCGGGGGTACCGGAGCGCTCCAGCTTGGGCTCTACCGTTGCAGCGTACTGCCACCCGCCGCCCGCCTGTTGGGCCGGCAGCTCCAGCAGCACCGGGGTGGTGGTATAGGTGCAGCCGCTCTTTTGGTAGGGAGCCGCGCACAGCAGATACAACCCGGTGGGCAGCCCCTCTAATGCAGCTTTGCCATCAGCCGCGGTGGTAAGCTGCTTTTCTGGGGAAATGCTTTGCTGCTCCACCCATTGGTCCAGCAGCCCGGCCGCCTGCCGCCAGTCGGCGGCATCCCGCAGGTTCCCCAGCACAATACCGCTATCCTCATAGGCCGGCAGCAGGGTGTGCTCTCCCTGCGGAGAAAGCGCCGCCACCCGGTACAGCGAAAAGCCCATGCCGCTTACTGGCTTATTCTCATAGTGACAGTCAATGGTCAACGCGCACAGCGCGTCAGGATCGGCTGTCTGTGCTATCGCGGGGAGACACAGCAGTATGATCAGGATCAGGGCCAGAACGGCTCTGAGACGCTTTTTCATCAGTTCTCCCCCTTTCTATCACATTGCCCTCTTCGGGCCCGGTTTTCTTTTTCTTGCGGCGCAGCAGCGCCAGGATGAGCAAAATAAGCAGGAACAGCAGCAGCGCGCCGATCAACAGCTTGCCCTTCCAGCCCAAGCTGTGTACTACCTGCTGGGTCACGGTCACTTCCACCGTTTCCTCCACGGTCTCCAGCGGGATGCGGTGCCCGCGCACCAGCAGCCGGTGGGTATTTACGCCGTAGGGCGTACAGGTCACCAGGGTAACAAGGTCCTCCCCTTCCACCGGGTACAGGTCCTTTACCTCATCCGGCTCCACCACCAGGATCTGATCCACCTCATAGAGGAGCTGCTCCCCCAAAATGCGCAGGGAAAAATGGTCGCCCAGCTGCATTTGGTCCAGATCGGAGAAAAGCAGCGCCGAGGGCAGCCCCCGGTGGCCGGAAAACACCGCGTGGGTGCCCTCTCCGCCCACCGGCAGGGAGGTACCGCCTAGATGCCCGATGCCATGCTGGAGGACCTCCTCCGTGGTGCCGTGGTAGATGGGCAGCCGCACGCTGATGCGCGGGATCTCGATGTAGCCCATAATGCCGCTGCCATCGGGATCCAGCAGGCCCCAGTAGGGGTCCCCCGCGGGCAGCTGCCGCCCGGTAAAGGCATCCCGGAAGGTGGGACTGAGGTTTTTATTGTATTCCTGCGCCGCTTCCCACAGCGCGGAGTGATCCTCCGGGGCAAGGGTCGTGGTGCTTTGGGTGTAGTGGGAGATCAGCTGGTTCTGCCGGTGCTGGTTCCACAGGTCGCTGGCCACCGGGTAAAATAGAATCCCCAGCCCCAGCAGAAAAATGAGGATGGCCAGCACGGTGCCCAGCCGGTTTTGTCTTTTTTGTTTGGCTTGTTTTGTTGTCACGAATGGTACTCCTTTGGCAGTAATGCAGCAGGGAAAAAACCGCAAACCGTTGCAGCGGGCTTGCGGCCTTTTCCTTGCCGCCCATCCCGCCGGGGAGAGAAAGAGGAAAAACCCGGCGGGACGGCAAGAAAATAAGGAGGATGGCAAATTACAGGGTGGTCTTATTCTGCTCCTGCTCGTCCTCACGGCGACGGCGGGCAAACAGGAAGAACCACAGCGCCGCACCCATGCACAGCAGGCCGATCACCGTGAACATCACGGTGCCGACACCACCGGTGGTGGGCAGTACGGGAGTGGAGCTATTGAGAAGGTCGGCTTCAAATTGATTCAGCGTCTTATTTACTTCGTCACGCTGAACAAGCGCACGGTCCGCCTCTTTTAGATCGCTGAACCCGCCTTTTGCAAGGGTCTTGACCAGTCTCCCGTTGGCATCCCGCTCTGCGGTCAGATCCAGCTTAAAGATGCCCTTGGGGGCATAGTAGCCGGAAGGAGTCTTGGTTTCCTTCACATAGTAGGAACCGACATCCAGGCCGCGGATGGAAAGGGTATTATTATCATTGCCCATATTGGCATCCATTTCGGTCACAATGCCGGTACCGGCATTAATCTCCGTAGCGGTAGCGGGACGATAGTAGGCATCGGTCGTGGTAGTAGCATCTACCTTAACCATGCTGACGGGGGTGTTCATCGCTTCATCGGCATACAGGATGAAGCCCGCACCGGCCAGGGGCCGGTGGCCGGAACCCGCGTTACTGGGATCAATCAGCTCATTGGATTTCTTAAAGAGGGTAAAGTCATAATTATAAACCGCAGCGGTAGAGTCGGCGGTCGTTTTGGTATTGCCCGCCTCCATGGAGAATACATATTCCAGCCTGGCAGTTGCGGAAGCCTCAGATTCTGCAACTGCATCCGGGGCTACGGTGGCCTGGAAGTGGAGATAAATCAGCCCTCTGCCGGTGGCAGCATTGCGGATCTTGCTGTAATCCAGCTCAACGGTCAAATTACCGTCGGCACCTACGGTAGTCCCTTTAATGGCACCCTCTACGGCATCGCTATCCGCTTTGGGCAGGGCAGTCGGCTTCATGCTGCCCTCCACATAGTTCAGCCCGGCCAGCTGGCAATTTGCAGTCAATTTGGTGATGTTGAAGGAGTTATCGGTGTAGGCCGGAGTGGAAACCTCCATATAGAAATCCATCGGTTCGCCAACCCGGCCACCGGCGGTTTTCTTCCAGTCATCTATATCGCGGCTGTTATCATTTACCCGTACATTGATAGCTGGACCTTCCTCGTGCTTAAATACAGCGGTCAGGTCATCGGCGAGCTCACTGCCGGCGGCATACACCTTTACATTCCCGTTCTTCACCTGCACAAACACGGTAACAGGCATATAGGTACGGTTATTCGCAGCAGTGGTAGATACCAGCAGCAGATAATAGCCGGGCTCCAAAGTCATCTGAACCTTGTTGCCGGCATCGGCAACCTTTGCCACCGGATTGGATGGCAATGTAATAATAGGACTATCCAGAAGTGAGTGACCATTCATCAGGACATAGCTAGCCATCATGCTGGTCAAGCCTTCCTTGGTGGTATCCTTCAATATATTTTCCGGCAGCCTATCGGGCTCCTGATGTTGCAAAAAGGTTATAAATCCATCGTGAAATATGTATTTGTTGTAGTTTTCATCATACCACCCCAGCTTGTACGCCTTCACGGTATCGCCCTCGGCCACCCCGGTAAAGGTGATGGTTTTGTCGTAGGGGGTGGCCGCAGCGGGGACCGCCATGGCCAGCAGCATGGCCAGCGCCAGCAGCAGCGTCAGGCACTTTTTCATTGTCTTTTTCATGTTACTTTCACTCCTTTGGTATCATTGTTATCCACAGCGGCTTCCCCTTGGCAGGGGGCGCGCTTATTTCACTTTCTTTCGGCCTGGCAGCAGTACCGCTACGGCCATCAGGGCCGCGCCCGCCAGTGTAAAGGGCACCGTTCCGGTGCCGCCGGTGCTGGGCAGGATATGCAGCTCCTTCAGCTTCAGGGTCAGCAGATAGGTGTATTCCTCCCCCTCGCACTGTTCCAGCTGCCATGCGGTATTCGCTGTATCCAAATAGGTCAGCGTGCCGTATTCGGCCTTTAGGTTGGGGGCGCTGTCCTCCGGCACATAGCCCGTGGGGGTGCCCGCCAGCTGGATGATATAATCCCCGGCAGGCATCTGCTCCAGCAGGGCCGCGCCGGCTTCATCGGTTTTATACAGCATCGGGCTACCATTATCCCGCGTCACCCGCAGCACCGCCCCGGGGAGTTCCTCTCCCAGTTGGCCCAGCACTCTCAGCTTCAGCCGCAGCCGGGAGGTATTCTTCACCTCGGTAACGGTGGTGCCGCCCGGTGTAGAAACGGTCGCCTTCCCCGCCGCGATCTTCACCGTCCAGGTGAGCTCCGCCGCAGTGTAGCCCACAGGGGCGGTGGTCTCCCGCAGGTAATAGGTGCCGGCCGGCCACTTATCCTCAAACTGCACATCGCCGTTTTCATCGGAGGTGGCTGTTGCCAGCCGCTTGGTACATTCCACATCAGCATACAGGGTAAATTCCGCGCCCTTTAATGGGTAGCCCTTTTCATCCACCTTTTCAAAGGCGATCTCGCCCCGGATGCCCTCATTATTGACCACCAGCAGAGCCTCCCGCGCAAAGCATTGCGTTCCATCGGCCTTCTGCCACCAGTGCTCCTCCCGGTATTCCTTATCCTCGGCCTGCCGGTACAGGGCCTTGGCATAGGTCACCAGGTAATCCGCGAAGCCATCCTCGGCCACACCGGGGTCACGGTAGGTGTCCCCTATTTCGATTTCCCGCAGCGTGTAATCAGCCACCGTGCCATCCGTAAAAAGCGGCAGATTTTCCCAGGTGTATTGCCATTCGTTTTCCTTGTTCAGCTCCACGGTATAGGCATCACCCGGCAGCGGCGCGCCATCGCGCCACAGCTCCACCGTCACAGGCAGCTTATCCCCCGTGGCGGGCCAACTGCTGCGGGCCGTCACACTGATGAGCATTCTGGGTACATTTAGGATGACCACATTGTCGGCATCGGCATTCTGCAGCCAGCTGCCGGTCGAGGGTGTTATCCCTTCCGGCAGCGCTTTTGCCTCCGCATGGTAACTGATATTCCCTCCAGTATTTTGGACGACCGTCACCTGCACAGTACCGGGGCCAAAGTACCCCGTCGGCAGCGTTTCGGTCAGGGTGTAGGTCCCTTCCTCCAGCCGGATGGTAAAAAAACCGCTGGCATCGGCAATGATCTTGCAGTCGGCGATCTGCTCGGTATAGCCCTCCTCCTGCACCACGCTGTAAAGGGTGGTGTTCGGCTTGCGGTACAAGACCACTTCAGCGCCGCCCGGCCGGGACAACTTATACTCTACCTTTGCCAGCCCGTTGCCGGTAATGGAATCCTGCGTTTTTACCGTCAGGGTACCTATCCCCACATATATGTTCTGCAGAGCCACGGTCTGCACCGCAGTGTTCGGCACATCGTTGCCGTAGGCCACCGCCGTAATAGTAATGCCACTTTCCTCCGGGTAGTCCTGATATCCCCCCGAAAGTCCCTGCGGGTGATTGCGGATGAGATAGCGGTTGTTCACCCGCCATTTGTCACCCTGCAGCGTATGGCCGGTTTCTTTTATCGTGTAGTCCCGCCGCTGCTGGGCCGGGACTTCCCAGGTGTAGGTATCGGCCTCGGCATCATAGCGGGTATAACCCAGCTTGCCCTGTTCCGTTACCGCCTTCGCAGGCTGCGGCACCAGGGTAAAATCGGTCACGCTGCTGCCGTTTTCGGTGTGGGAGACAGTAATGAGGAACTTATCCCGTACCTGTTTTATCGCCTCAGCATCCCCCGCAAAGGTCTTTGTCACAAAAAAGCGGGTGCGCTTGGCCACCAGCACACCATCGATATGCCAGCCATCGGAATGCTCAAACTTGACCATGTTCCAGCGGATCTGGAAGTAATCCGAATTGAGCATCTCCGCGGGGATATCCACTCCGTCCACCTTCATGGTAATGGTATCGCTGTGGGCCCGCAGGTAGGCAAAGATCGTTTCCTCATTGGGGAGATCCTCCAGCCTACCGCCCTGCACCGGGTTATTCACCATGTTGCGGATCGTGTCATCCACCGCGTAGGCATTGTCGCCATTGGTTGCCCGCGCTACCAGCGGCTTTACCACACCCTCCGCATTTTTATTGGAGTACTCCGCCGGGATATTGTCCGCCCCCAGCATCCGGGTGGTATATAGGGCGGGCGTATAGTCCTTTTGGTCCTCCCATTGCACACCGTCATCCACCGAGCCCCTGATCTCTCCATTGAGATGCAGGAAAAAATGTGTGGTAATTGGGCGTTTCAGCTTATCCTCGCCGCTCCATTTTGCCCGCAGCGTCACTTCGCCATCGCTGCCGGTATAGTGCTGCAGGTCTGCGGCAGTCAGCTTTGTACCGGGCTGCAGCAGCACCTCTTCCGTTATATTGGCCACCCGCCAACCTAAAAAGGAATAGAACAGTAAGCGGTTATTGGCTTTTTCGCCGGTCAGCTTTACCTCTATCCGGTCAATATCCGGGGCCAGCAGCGTGTAGTCTCCGTCACCCGGTTCCACCAGCAGGGTTTTTTTGCCCTTTACCATCGCGCTTTGCTGGGGCGCCTGCACCGAAGGCTCAAACTGGCCAATCTTGTGCTGCCAGCCGTCCGGCTCGGCCTCATATTTTATTACCAGGGTATCGGTATGCGGGTAGAAAACCACTGGCTGGCTGATTTCCCCGATGGTATAGGTCACACTGGTTTCGGTCTGCATGGTCGGCTCCAGCTCCAGATGCGTTCCGGTCAGGCCATCCATGGCGTCCCAGGCCATACTGGACACGGTATTTAGGGTAATGCTCACATTCTCCCCATGGAAAGCAATCTTCGGCGCGGGCGGCTCCTGGTACACCCTGTTCAGGTCGTCCTCCACCGTCACCGTGTAGAACATATTCTCCGCCAGCATCGCTGCATCGGTCTTGGACTTGCTGCTATCAAAATAGCCCGGGGAGCCGACCGTATTGCCCGGCAGGTAGTAGAGGTAAATCGGGCCCTGCGTGCTCAAGGGAATCCGCCATGTGCCGTCTGTATTTTTTTGGGGGAGGGCATCCGCCCAAAGCTTGTCGATGCCGTTATTATCGGTATGCGGGAAGAACAGCTCGCCCTTATATTCCGCCGACGAAAAGCCGTACTCGCCGTAGATGCCGTCCAGCTCCGCCGCCATAATATAGTAGCGGGTACTATCGCTGTCGATTTTGTCGGTCTGAACCGTTCCCACCTGCTTCCAGTCGCCATCCACCGCCGCATAGCAGGTCACGGTAACCGCTGTCGCCGTCGGTGCGGCCCGGTCGGTAATATCGTCGGTGGTGCCGTCGGCGGGGTCGTCGGTGGTGTCATCGGCCGGAGGCTCCGGGGTGGGCTCCGGGATGGGCTCCGGCGGGGCGGTCTCGGTGGCTTCAGCTGCCCCCGCCACCGTGTAAAGGCCCGTTGGCAGCATGGTAAACAGCAGCGCCAGCACCACCAATAGCACCGAGACCCTGCGGGCCCGGTGCCGGCGATGTTCCTTTCCGCTGCTGATTTTGGTATGCATTATTTATCCTTTCTGTTCTAATTTTTGTAAACATAAAAGCTGACTGCGTTCTTTTACTCAAGAATGCAGTCAGCCGGTCATGCGGTTTCCCGTTTAGACGCTTTACTTTGCGTCCCTGCCTTTCAGCAGGTTTGCCAAGGATCATTCAATTTATGGGAATCGTTCCTGTTTCCTTAGCGTTATCTTAACATCAACTCGCAAAGAATTCAAGAGAATTTTTCATCAAAATCTCATTTTTCATTATTTTTGTTCAATTATTGCATTTTATTTGCTGGCGCTCATCTTGCAATTGTGTGTTTTTCCTATATTCTCGCCTTTTTCTCCTTCAGATATTGTAAAAAGGAAATAATATCCTTGCAAAAAAGCCCGCGCTCCCCACATCCTCCTCTACAGCAAAAAAGCCGCAAGCAAACCTTCCTCCCCGCAAGGAAGGGGTTGTGTGAAGGGGGAACCTTTGCGGGCCCCCCCTTCGCGTCAAATCAGGGCAGCGGCTCTCGCCCTTTAGAAAAGCCCGCGCTCCCCACATCCTCCTCTACAGCAAAA
>OLSA01002705.1_pt1 | contig 13001 bp, 8 predicted proteins | sample 1672731 | NCBI WGS metagenome assembly OLSA01 (sample SAMEA3136718, study PRJEB25190) | human gut metagenome | biome: human gut; feature: human-associated habitat; material: faeces | place: Austria | collected 2013
TGCGTACTGCCCGAATACATGGACGCAAAGGTTATCGCGCCTCAGTGTCTGGAAAAGAACGTTGCTTACGTTCCCGGCGGCAGCTTCTTCCCTAACGGCGGTAAGGAAAACCACTTCCGTCTGAACTACTCCTGCATGCCTGAAGACAAGATTGTTGAAGGTATCACAAAGATTGCAGAGGTTCTGAAAGCAAACCTGAAATAATTAAGTCGAAATCAGGATTTCGACTGCTCAAGCCCTCCTTTTTGGAGGGCTTTTTTATGCCGAAATTGACAGTCTGTTTCAATGAGAATATAATGGATACAGTATGAAAAAGGGTGGACAGAGGATAGACAAAGTGGACAGAGTGGACAGGTAAAAAACACGAAAAAATTGCGAAAGCGGACAGGCAAAGGGTGGACGGAAGAAAGGAAAATTCCAATGGCAAAAGAGAATTTGTCCATACAGATAGAATACGAAAAAAAAGAGGGCGGCGTGGTGCTGAAAAAGCTGCATGGTCGCTGTGCGGAGCTGCATGTTCCTGCCAAGATTGACGGACTGCCCGTCATTGCGGTTGCCGAAAGGGCATTTGCGGCAGAAAAGGAGGCACCCCATGCGGAAATCGGCGAGGAGAAGGAGGCGAGCCTTTCCTTTGTGACGGAGCCGCCTGCCGAAACCGCGGAGGGGCAGGCATTGCGAAGGGTTTTCCTGCCGGATACGATTGCGGAAATCGGGGCGTTTGCCTTTTCGGGCTGTGCCGCACTGGAGCGGGTACATCTGCCGGAGAGATTGACGGCGGTTTCCAAGCGGATGTTCGATGGCTGCGGGGCGCTGCAGGAAATTTCCCTGCCGAGGGCGGTCAGAAGAATCGGGGATTATGCGTTTTACGGCTGTGAACGGCTGAAGGAGCTTCGCCTGCCGGAGAGCGTGGAAAGCATCGGGCGGTATGCCTTTTATAACTGCCGCAGGATGGAGAAAATCAATATCCCGCTGGCGGCAAGGGAATTAAATACGGGGCTGTTTCTGAACTGCGACAGTCTGAAACACCTTTCCTTCGGGCGTTGCAGACATATCTCCGATTTGATTTCGGGACTGAACCATGAATTGCAGCTGTCGATTGATTTCCCCATCGAGGGCGGCGAAACGAAGCACGCAGAGCTGGTACTGCCCGATTTTCAGTATGAATATATTGAGGATACGCCGGCAAGGCTGTTCCATCAGGTGAATTACGGCACGGGGCATATTTTCCGCCAGTGCATCGGAAATTCCGAGATTGATTTCCGCCGTTATGATGAGATTTTCTATCTGACGAAGCGCGAGGATGCCGCGGAAACGGTGCTTTTGCTTGCCATGAGCCGCCTGCGGTATCCGTATCGCTTGCAGGAGAAGCACAGGGAGGTCTACCTTGATTATCTGCGGGAGCATTTGCTCTGGGCGGCGGCGTATTTCATGGAGCAGAAGGAGGGGGAAACCCTGCGGCTGTTCGCGGATTGGGGACTGCTGACGGCGGAAACCACACCCGAATTGATTGCCCTTGCGCAGAAAAAGGGGCAGACCGCAGTGCTGAGCTTTTTGATGGATTATCAGCATAGGCATTTTGCCGCAACCAAAAAGAAAAAAATATTCGACCTATAATAATACATATTTTTGATACACCGCAGAACCATGAAATGGTTCTGCAAATGGGGGTACAGGGGAATCATTCCCCTGTCAGGGTGTGGGACAGCGTCCCACGGTTTTAGGGTTATAGGAGGTGAGAAGGCATGAACGAAACACATCAAAACCTCATCCGTATCGGTACGGATATTTTAAGCGCATCGCGTAACGAGCTTTACCTTTCCATGCGCTTTCTTGATTTGGCACTCAGCGGTCTTAGGTACGAAATGAACCTTTCCTCATTGTACGTCGGGACAGACGGCGAAAAGATATTGTTTAACCCGCGCTACCTCGTACAGCGCTATCTGAGCGACCGCGTGCTTGTCAATCGCGCCTATCTGCACATGGTTCTGCATTGCCTGTTCCGCCATCCCTTCCATCTGAACCATCGGGATGAGGAGCTCTGGCACCTCGCCTGCGATATCGCGGTGGAATCTATCGTGGATTCGCTGTCTGTGAAGGCGGTGCGGCTCGTTGTCTCCGATAAACGAAACGAAATGTACGATATGCTCCGCAGAGAATTGAAGGTGCTTTCCGCCGAGGGTATTTATCGCGTGCTGGAAGAAAAAAAACTTTCCTTGCAGGAATTCGGTAAGCTACAGCTGGAATTCTGGGTAGACGACCATGTCTTCTGGGAGCATCAGAAGGATGACGAGGACGAGAATAACAAGGACGGAGATAACCAAGATAACAGCAACGACCAACAGCAGGAGCAGGAGGAACAGGACGAAAAGCAGCAGCAGCTGGAGGAAAAATGGACAGAAATCGGGGAAAAGACCGAAACGAACCTTGAAACCTTCTCCAAGGATATGGGCGCAGAGGCAGGGGAGCTCCTGCAATATCTGAAGGTCGAGAACAGGGAACGCTACGATTATCGGCAGTTTTTGCAGAAATTCGTGACGCTCAAGGAGGATATGCGTGTGGATGATGATGCCTTCGATTTTATCTTCTATACCTATGGCTTGCAGATGTACGGCAATCTGCCGTTGATTGAAGCACTGGAATATAAGGAAGTGAAGAAGGTGGAGGAGCTGGTGATTGCCATTGATACCTCCGAATCCTGCGAGGGGGAAACGGTGAAGCGGTTCTTAGAGGAAACCTACGCGATTCTTTCGAGCAGTGAAAGCTTTTTCCATAAAATGAACGTGCATATCATACAGTGCGATGCGGCGGTGCAGATGGATAAAAGGATCACCTCCAAGGAAGAACTGGCGCAGTTTATGGAGGACTTTGAGCTGAGAGGGAGCGGCGGTACGGATTTCCGCCCTGTGTTCCAATACGTTGATAAATTGATTGCCGAAAGGGCGTTTCAGAACCTAAAGGGTCTGATTTATTTCACAGACGGCTATGGCACCTTCCCCAAGCGCAGACCGCCTTATGATGCCGCCTTTGTGTTCTATCATGAGGATTATACGGATGTCGGTGTGCCGCCATGGGCGATGAAGCTGATACTGGGGAAAGAGGATTTGTCCTTGGGACTGCCGTCTCATGGGCGTTAGGAGGATAGCATGAATATTAAAAAAGCGAAGGAAGAAATCAAATATGCCATTCAGGCGTATCTGGCGAAGGACGAGTTTGGGGAATACCGTATTCCTGCGGTCAGACAAAGACCCGTTCTGCTGATGGGCGCGCCCGGTATCGGAAAAACCGCCGTGATGGAGCAGGTGGCGAGGGAGTGCGGCGTGGCACTGGTATCCTACAGCATTACGCACCATACGCGTCAGTCTGCCATCGGGCTGCCCTTTATCAGCAAGAAGGAATACGGCGGGAAGGAATATACCGTAACGGAATACACCATGAGCGAAATTATCGCATCGGTTTATGATAAAATGGAGGAAACCGGTTTACAGGAGGGGATTTTGTTTATTGATGAAATCAACTGTGCCTCCGAAACGCTTGCGCCTGCCATGCTCCAATTTTTGCAGTGCAAGACCTTTGGGGCGCATAAGGTGCCGGAGGGGTGGCTGATTGCCGCGGCAGGCAATCCTCCCGAATACAACAAAAGCGTGCGTGAATTTGACGTGGTAACGCTTGACCGTGTGAAGAAAATCGACGTAGAGCCTGATTTTTCCGTCTGGAAGGAATATGCCTATCAGCAGGGCATCCATGGGGCGATTCTGTCCTATCTGGAAATTCGCAAGGATCATTTTTATGCCATGGAGACAACGGTGGATGGCAAGCGGTTTGTGACGGCGAGAGGGTGGGAGGATCTTTCTACCATCCTGAAGGTGTATGAGGATATGAATCTGCCGGTAGAGGAAGGGCTGATTTATCAGTACTTGCAGCACCGCAGGATTGCGAAGGATTTTGCGAATTATCTGGATTTGTACCGCAAATATCGCACCGATTACCGCGTGGACGACATTTTGCAGGGGAAATATACCAAGCAGGCGGTGACAAAGCTGCAGGATGCACCGTTTGACGAGCGACTGAGCGTGATGGGACTTTTGCTGAGCAGGCTTTCCGAGGGCTTCCGTGGGGCATACGAGGCGGATTTGACCGTAACGGGACTGCATGGGGCATTGCTGGAGCTGAAGGAGAGGTTCAACAGCCCCTATTGCAAGGAAACGCCTTGGGAGAACCTCTTTACAGGACTGGTGGAGGAAAGAGAAGCTGCCTTTGCGAAGGAACGGAAGGCGGGACTTCTGGAGAAAACGGCGGAGCATGCCTGCTTGAAGGAATTGGAGCGGCTGCAGTTCTTCCTTGCGGAGGGCAAGCGGAACGGCTGTCGGGAAAAAGAGGATGCGTTTGCACTGGTGAAGGGACTTTTCGCAAAAGAGGCGGAAGGACGGGAAAACGCCATTGCGGATGCGTCTGCGATGCTGGACAATGCCTTTGCATTTCTGGAGGAGGCCTTCGGCGCAGGGCAGGAAATGGTTATCTTTATTACGGAGCTGACCACGAACTTCTATAGCGTGAAATTCATCAGCGAGAATGGCTCGGAGAAATATTATCGGTATAACGCGGAGTTGCTGTTTGATGAAAAGCAAAAGACGATTTTGCAGGATATTGAGAAGGCGAAAACGGAGTTGAATCTTCTGTTTTAAAGAAAAGAAAAAGGCTGTCATCCCTTTTACTGGAATGACAGCCTTTTTGATTGCTTTCGTTTAATATTTGCTCCAATCCGGCTCTGCGGTCAGTGCTGTCCATGTTTCATACTTGGAATCCTTCTGCTCATAGGTGTGGCTGTTGGTTGCCTCCTGCACAGCCAGATAATACCATGCGCCGGGCTGATTATCGGGCCATTTGGTCATGCTGTCCAAAAGGTCGGCCTTTGTTTCGGGCATACGGCAAAGCACACGGTTAATCAGTGTCATTGCCTCTGCTCTTGTAATCGGGGCATCGGGGTGGAAGCTGCCGTCCGTATAGCCGCTTACCCAGCCAAGGGTGGCGGCACGCTCAATTTCCTTTTCCGCCCAATGACCGGAAATATCCGTAAAGCCGCTGTTTTCCTCTGCTCTGCCGCTGTCAAAGCGGGCGCAGATGGCGGCAAATTCCGCACGGGTAATGGGTGCCTGCGGTACAAAGCTGTTTGCTGTGCGGCCCTTGAGAATATTCATGCCTGCCATGGTGGAAACTGCTGTGTTGTACCAGCTGTCCTCTGTTACATCGGCAAAATCGTTGTGCTTGCTGAGGTTTTCGCTGCGCACCTCCTCCTTCAGCAGGCGGAAGAAGATAGCGGCGGTTTCCGCACGGGTGATGTTGCCCTGCGGCCTTACGTTGCCGTCTTTATAGCCTACAACATAAGCAAAATGATTGCTGCCGTTGAGCAAAGCGGGAACCTTTGTCGGCGTGGTTTCGCCGGTATTGTTGTCTTTGTTGTTATCCTTGTCCTTGTTTTTGTCTTTGTCTTTGCTGTCGTCATCACTGCTGCTGTGGTGCTTTTTGCCGAAGATATAGGTATAGGTTACATTGCCGCTGATACCGTTTTCTTCGGTATTTGGTGTCACATCCCAATGACCGGGGGTATTTTCATAGCCTGCGGCAGGAATCATAATGGTGGGAACATGGCTTGCATCCAATGTGCCGCTTGCAGAACCATTTGCCTGCGGATGCAGTACAACGGTAACCGTTTTATCCTCTGCGGTATTGCCCGACCAATAGCCGTTTACGATTTTGAAGGTGACGGTGGCATTTTTTGCCCAGTGTGCATAAACGGTTGCCGCACCATCGAAGGTTTGGGTTTTAAAATCAATGGGTTTTTCGGAGGAATTTTCTTTACTGTCATACCATCCAAGGAAGGTGTAGCCTTCCTTTACGGGCGGACGCAGGTCATCAATATGGTTTTTGTTTGCAGGTACGGGGACATAGCGTTCGGTAGGTTTGCCTTCCTCAAGCTCCCACTTGCCGCCGTTGGCATCAAAGGTAACAATGGGCCACCATTGTGCCACGAAATTCAAGTCAGACTTTATCGTCATATCCTGAATTGCCTTACTGGTGTAGAAGGTGCCTACTGTGGAATCCTCCGAATAGGCTGCAGGCTTGTCCTGTGTATCCTCCTGCTCTCCCTGTGTATCCTCCTGCTCTTCCTCTGTATCCTCCTGCTCTTCCTCTGTATCGAGGAGAGATGTTTTATAATCATCCCTCCAACCCTCGAAGTAGCAGGTAGCAAGCTCTGTGACGGGTGTGGGAACGGTATCCTGTTCCTTGGTAAGTGTAGAGCCGTAAGGAACGGTATAGCTTATTGAGTAATCATCTGTATTAAAATGCCCCTGTGCAGGCTGGAAGTAGTCCGCATAGAAGGTTACGGTGCAGGGGTCATGTGTCCATTTGCCGTAAAGCGTGAGGTTTTTTGTGTCATTTGCGTTGTCTTCAGGGAAGGTATAATTGCCGCTAATTGCTGTGCCGGTTAATGCTTCGTCTGTATACCAACCGCTAAAACTCCATTTTGTATCAGCAGAGGTTACGGTTGCAATTGTAAAGGTCGGATTTTTGCCGGCACTGCTTTCTTCTTGTTCCTGCTGTTCAGGCAGGCTCACATCCTCAGGTACCTCGCCTGTTACCCAACGATAGGTAATCGTGTAGGTATCCGCCTTGGGGAAGGTGTAGGTATACGCATAGGTGCCGTTCTCGGTGATGGCATCCGCATTGGTATCGGGGGCTTTATCTCCCCAAGTGCCGGGTGCTTTGTAGCCTTTTGCGGGTGTCATATCCTGATTATCTACATGAGGAATCAAATCGGATGTCAGCGTGCCTATGCCGTTGCGCAGGGGAACATTGACGGTAATGGTTTCAGTAGTTGTATCTGCATCTGTATTTCCGATGTTCTTTTTGTACCAAGCACTTTCCGTATTCCAACTGCCGTTTTCAACGGTAAAGGTAACCGCTTTTGTGCCGATTCTCGTCCAACGGCCGTAAAGGGTGGTATTCGCTGTTAGGTCTTCGCCGCTTTCATTATAACGCTCTGTGCAGGCGGAATCCTTATACCAGCCGTCAAATTCATACCCCTCTTTGGATGGTACGGTGGGGGTAAAGGAAGCGGTTTCGCTGTCGCTCAGTGGAAGGGAAACGGTGGCAGGCGGCTCTACGTCTTCGGGGATGACAGAGTCAATCCATTCGAAATTTACATCAATGGAAGGAATCCAACGCCCATACAGGGTTAAATCACTGCCGAAGTCACCAAATACGGTACCCTGATAGGCAACGTATTTTGTTCCGTCATACGTCGTCCAAGTTTTCTTTCCGTCCTCCTCACGGTCAATGTTGTCATCCCAAAGACGATACCAGCCGTCGAATTTTAATTTCTTGGTGTCGAGGGTGGTTTCATTTTGTTCCGGAGTTGTGGGGCTGTGCTTCACGCCACGCGCGGCGTGCTCGTGTTTGGGCGGATTGAAATCCGGTGTCCAACGCCCTGCCCATTCATAGTCCACACATACGGGATCGGTAATGGTAATGACTGCTTTTACGCCGTAGGCAGTCCCTTTTGTGCCTACAGGGGGAATCGGCTGAAGGCTGAGTGCCGTTTGAATACTGTCGCCACTGCCGATATTGGAAAGGCTCCGCTCGATGTGCAGATAGGGGGTTGTGTCAAATTGCGGATTGTTGTTTGCATCATACCCCGTAAAGCGGTAATAATCTACAGAGGCAGTTTCGTTGATGGCACTGCTTGTAAGAATATGGTGACTCTTTTTCAATTCCTTCCATGTGTGAGAGGTATGCGCTGCGGATTTTTCTTGGAAGTTATCCACATTGATATGCAGGCTTTTCGCATTTGGATTGACATTTGCGTCAATCTGAATCAGCAGCTCATTGAGCGCCTCATCAATATCATGCACTTGGCTCAAGCCCTTGAAATAGGGTGTGCCATCCAGCGTGTTGGAATTGCCGCAGATTTCGGCCATGGTTTCATTGAATTGTGTACGCTGTACTTCCTCGGTCATAGAGGTATCCTCCAAGTTCAGCGCACGGAAGTCACCAAAGCCGAAGATGGTAGCGTTATACTTATCTTTCAATTCCTGTGCCGCCTTCTGTGCCGCCTCAGAGCGGAGACTCTGAACGCCTACGCCGTTCTGATAGGGCAGAGAGCTGGCGGCAACAAAGATGATAAGGTTGCGGTCCTCGCCGTTTTCTTCTTCTTTATGTGCTTTTGCAATTTTTGCCAACTGCTCTGTGATTTGCAGACCTGCATCCATACGGGAGGCACCTGCGTGCCAGGATACCATTTTATCAACATCAATGACAGCCTCGGCATCAGAGATGCTCATAAAGACGTTATCGTAGCTTTCATCGGCAAGATAGCCATCCGGCATCTGCGGCAGGGTTGTTTCGCCGTTATTTGGGAGGCTGCTCCATTCTGTCCAACCGCCTTGGGAATGGAATGCAGGTGATTTATCTGTGCCATTTGTGTTACAGGTATAATAGCCTGTGTTCAAGCTGGGGTTTTGGGTTGCAGATAGCCTTGCGCCGGGGTGCTGACTTTCGATGTATGAATCGGATGAGCCGCTGTTATTGATACGCCCAAAGCCTGCGATTGCCACCCGATGTTTGCCGCCTGTGGTGGGGGCAGGAAGATTTTGCAGCAGATTTTCCATGGAATTGAGAATATCCGCTCGCTCCTGCCCATACTGCGTTGTATCGTTTTGCGTATTCATAAAGGTGGATTGCTCTATCAAGAAGATGATATCGCAGGGCGTAACGGTGCGGGATTTGTCTTCCTTATCCGTCAGATAGGCTTCGATTTGCGCTGTAATCTGCCCCGTTTCCGCTCCGTTGCTGTCAAAAGCGTGTTTCACTGTGGCGGTGATGTGCTGCGTTGTGGTACTTTCCCCTTCTGCCAATGCGGAAGCAGGCAAAAGGGCGAGTATCATGGAAAACACCAAAAGATAAGAGAGTATGCGTGTTTTCATGAGATTCCTTCCTTTCTGCTATGAATGATTTTCGATAAAATTTGCTGTTTTTGACAATTTTTATTTTATTATAAGGGAAATACCAAGTCAAGCGGCTGCAAATGATTTCGAGTGATTTTGTATGGATAGAACAATCGCTATCAGGTTATTCTTCTGTCTAAATAAGTCGAAAGCCTGCTTTCGACTTTACTCAAAATGCTCCGGATGAAGCCCCGACCAGCCTGTTTGGGGCATGGTCAGCAGACGATAGATATCCTCCTGTTCTATTTCGAAATCGAAGATATCGAGGTTTGCCTTCATGCGCTCCGGTGCGGAGGATTTCGGCAGGGGCAGGACGTTATTTTGCAGGCAGAAGCGCAGACAGATTTGCGCCGGACTTTTGCCGTATTTTTTCGCAAGCTCCAGAACCAGAGGGTCCTCCAGAAGCCGCCCTCTGCCAAGGGGACTCCATGCCTCCGCCTGTATGCCGCGGCTCTGGCAGAACTGTAATGTTTCATACTGCGGATAGCCGGGGTGGAATTCAAACTGATCAATCATGGGGACAGTATTGGCGGTTTTCAGAACGTGCAGGAGGTGCTGCGGCAGGAAATTGCAGACACCGATGGCACGCACTGCGCCTTCATCATAGAGCCTTTCGAGTGCCTTCCAGCTTTCCGTTACCAGAGGCTTCCAATCTGCGCCGGGGAAGGGCAGGGGCCAATGAATGAGGAACAAATCCAGATACTGCACCTGCAAATCCTTGAGGGAGGCTTCAAAGCTTGCCATGGTCTTATCATAGCCTAAGTCTGTTTTCCAGACCTTAGAGGTCAGGAACAGCTCTCTGCGGGGGATACCGCACTGCCGCAGGGCGTTGCCGACCATTTTTTCGTTTTCGTATCTTCTGGCGGTGTCAATATGGCGGTAGCCGGATGCTAAGGCATCCAGAATGATTTTTTCTTCCTTTACAAGCCAGGTGCCAAAGCCCAGAAAGGGCAGCTCCGTCCCGTTTTCCAGAACAAATCCTTTTTCACTAATCATGATTGTTTCCTCCTTATAATTCTTCCAACAGCGCAAGTGCAAGTGCTGTCAGCGTTTCTTTTGTGTTTTTTTCGGGCGCACGCAGAACGATATCCAGTAGCTCCGCAAGGATAGTGCCTAGAATTTTGCCGTGCGGCGCACCGAGTGCCATCAAGTCCTGTCCCGTTAGGGCAAGCGTTTTCAGAGAAAGACAATCCCCTGCCGCAAGGATTTTTTCCAAGGCGGTTTTTGTCTCGGCGTGGGGAGAGGCAGGGCGCAGGATGCTTTGCAGAAGCAGAAGCTGCTCTGTTGCCTCCTGCCCGATGGTGCTGAGCTTTTTGCGGAGCGGATAGGGCTCTGTCGGCAAATCCGCGGACAGCTCCTCCAGAAGCAGGGAAATCCGCTTGAGGGAGTGGTTATCGAGCCGCATACCTTTTAAAAAGCCCTTCACCTCGCCGATGGGGTAATGCTGCAAAACAATGCACCACCGCAGAATACTATCCTTCGGGCAAAGGGAAATTTCCTCCAAAAGGGTCTGGCTGTTTGCGATAAGGCTTGCGGAAAGGGTCGCATCTATTTGTGCGAGCAGACCGCTTTCCCAGAGCAGGGGCATTTTATTCGCAAAGGGCGCAAGCCAGAGCTTTTGCAGCTCTTCACGAATTCGCTCCGCACTGATTTTCTGAATCAGCGCCGTATTGGCGCAGAGCGCCGCCCATGTTTCGGGGTCAATCGCAAAGCCAAGCTGCGCTGAAAAGCGCACACAGCGCAGCATCCGCAGGGCATCCTCCTGAAAGCGCCTTGCCGGCTCACCTACGCCGCGAATGATGCTTGCGGCAATATCCTCCTGCCCATGGAAGGGGTCGCGAAAGCCCTCCTTGGGGTGATAGGCAATGGCGTTCATGGTAAAATCGCGGCGGAGCAAATCCTCATTCAGCTTTTTGGTGAAGGAGACCTCGTCCGGATGGCGGCAGTCGGCATATTCGCCATCGATGCGATAGGTTGTGACCTCATAATTTTCATGATGCAGGACGACGGTAATGGTGCCATGCTTGATGCCCGTATCAAAGGTATGGTCGAAGATGGTCTTGGTTTCCTCGGGCAGGGCGGAGGTGGTGATATCCCAATCCTGCGGCATGCGCCCCAGAATGGAATCGCGGACACAGCCCCCGACGATATACGCCTCATGACCGCCCTCATTCAGTTTATTCAGAATCCAGACCGCGTCCTGCGGAATGGCAATATTCAGCTTCTGCAAGGCTTCTCCTCCTTTTCGGAAATTTTTATAAATGAATTATATCATAAAATTATGATATGGACAAAAAAAGAACATCTGCGGAGAACAGATGCTCTTTTTTTTATAGGGGAAATAATACAATGGATTTCGGGAATTATTTCTTATCGTAAGGCTTTACCGTAACCTCTTTTTTATCGAAGTCGATGAAAATCTGATACGCGTAGTTATCCTCGCTGGTATCCCAGACCTCAACGAATTTCGGGGTTACCTCGATGATGATTTCGGAATCCTCGTGGCTGTATTTATTGTAGCTGCCCCAGAGGTGCTTTTTATAAAGGCCTTCAAACACTCTGCCGGGTTCATCTACAACCAGACCGCAGTTTTTCGCAGTCCCTTCCACCTGAATGCCGCCATAGCAGAGGGCAACATTGGGGTTTTCGTAAAGCTGCTTTGTTTTGCGGAAGTCCTTGTCTGTTTTGAAATAGATTTTGTCATTGTAGAACAGGCAGCTGACGTTGCGCACCATAACGTAATCGTTTACGCTGCTGGCAAGCGCCATAATCTTCCAATCGCCCAGCTGTTCAAAGAAAAGGGCTTTTGCCTGTTCAAAGGTAAGGTTTTTGTCTAAGCTGAATTTCATTTCGGTTTCTCCTTTACTTCTCCGTGCTTTTTATACTCAGATTTTTGTTTCGTCCGCTTTCTTTATGGTGCTTGCCTTTTTATTTTTTGCAGAGGCATTGCCGTGGATGATGGGGCTTAAGTGCTTATACAGCAGCATTGCGCCAACGGAGTTGATGCCGCATTTAATCAGGTTGAAGGGCAGAATCCCAAGGATTGCCAGTGTGAATACATTGGAAATCAGAGGGTTGACCTCGGTACACATGGCTACGAAATAGCTCATATCCTGTCCCATCAGTGCCATATAGAAGGGAATGATGATATATAGGTTGGTAAAGATGGCAACGATGCCTGTGAAGACAGAGCTGATTGCCATACCGATGATTGCGGTTCTTTTAGATTTTTTCTGGTGATACATGATAACGGGAGGCAGCACATACGCACAGCTGAGCAGGAAATTCTGCAGCTCGCCCGTAAATGCGGAGGAGGTACCCTCGGTTGCCAGCTTCAGCAGGATTTTTACCAGAATGATGCAGACTGCCTGCAAAGGCCCCATGGCAAAGCCGCCGATGATTTCTACCAGACCTGCCAGATCAAAATTCATGAAGGGGGGCAGGAAGGGAAGCGGGAAATCAATATGCAGCAGGATGCAGCAGATGGCACCCATCATGGCAATCATGGTTAAATCTCTGGTTTTGAATTTCGTTTTCATGTTTCATTCCTCCAATTTTTCTGATTGGATTCTTCTTAAGACTTGCGATTGACACTGCATTTTTGCAATAAAAAAGCCCTCGGAACACATTCCAAGGGGCATTGCATGCGCAAACAAATTTTCATGCGAGGTACGCATGAACAGCATCAAAGTTTCTTCTCTCATCCGGACTGTTACCGTCGGTCATGGAATTGCACCATATCAGCCTTTTGTATCTTTCGGCACTTCGCGCTTTAAGATACTGGAGGGTCGCGGACTTTTACCGCCGGTAGGGAATTGCACCCTGCCCCGAAGAATCACGTTATATTTTTCACATTCCAACCATAACACAAAAGGCTGTTGTGTGCAAGAGGGAAATGTAAAATTTGTGAAAAAATTATTTTTTAAAAAATTTGAAAAATGTTGTTGACAGAAGAATAAGTTCGTGATAATATATCTCTTGCAGTTAGGAATTGCAAAA
>OLSA01002706.1_pt1 | contig 12999 bp, 12 predicted proteins | sample 1672731 | NCBI WGS metagenome assembly OLSA01 (sample SAMEA3136718, study PRJEB25190) | human gut metagenome | biome: human gut; feature: human-associated habitat; material: faeces | place: Austria | collected 2013
TTGCAGTAGGCGCAGTGCTTTTCAATGTCCTTGCGGAACAGATGGAACATGGTCTCCCTCCCCTTTCTTTTACAGGCTGCGGACAACGAGCTTGCCGTCCTCCACCGACGCATGGATCTGCGTGACGGGGTGCTCGTAGGAGTCGATGATCTGCGCGGCCATGACGTCTTCGAGCTCTTTCTGAATGGTGCGGCGCAGATTGCGCGCGCCGTAGGTCGCGGAGTAGGACTTCTTGACGAGGTAGTCCTCAACATCCTCGTCCCACGTAAAGTGCAGGCCCTTGTCCTCAAGGCTCTTTTGCAGCTCATCGAGCATGATGTGGGCAATGCCGGCGAAGTTCTTCTCGTCAAGGCGGTTGAAGCAGATGACCTCGTCCACACGGTTCAGGAATTCGGGGCGCAGGAACTCGCCGAGCGCCTTCATAGCGCGGTCGCGGTTCTGCTCGTTCACCGTGTGGCCGAAGCCGACAGTGCCCTCCTTGCGCTCGCTGCCCGCGTTGGACGTCATCACGATGACGGTGTTTTCAAAATTGACCTTGCGGCCGTGGGAGTCGGTGATCTCGCCGTCGTCGAGAATTTGCAGCAGGACGTTCATCACGTCGGGATGCGCCTTTTCGATCTCGTCGAAAAGGATGACGGCGTAGGGCTTGCGGCGAATCTTTTCGGTCAGCTGGCCGGCTTCATCATAGCCGACATAGCCCGGGGGCGAGCCGACGATGCGGGAGACCGAGTGCTTTTCCATAAACTCGGACATGTCGAGGCGGATCAGCGCGTCGGGCGAGTTGAAGAGGTCCTGCGCCAGCTGCTTGACAAGCTCGGTCTTGCCGACGCCCGTGGGGCCGACAAAGATGAAGCTCACCGGCTTATGCTTGGGCGAAATGCCCACGCGGTTGCGGCGTATCGCCGCGGCGACGGCCTCGATGGCCTCATCTTGGCCGACGATGTGTTCCTTGAGGCGCTTGTCAAGCTCGCTCAGACGGCGGAACTCGTCTTCACGGATACGCGAGGCGGGAATCTTCGTCCAGAGCTCGATCACGCGGGCGAGGTTGTCCATCGTGAGCTGCGGGTCACCCTGCGCGCAGAGCTCGTCGAGCTCGGTCTGCGCCTTGATGGTAAGGCTCTTGAGCTCGGCCAGACGCTCAAAGTCGGGTTCTTCTGCGCCCTGCAAAAGCTCGCGCTCCTTGTCGTAATCCTCGATCTCGCGGCGCAGCTCCATGCGGCGGTTGATGTTCTTGTCGTGCAGATTCAGATCCGAGCACGCCTCGTCGATGAGGTCGATGGCCTTGTCGGGCAGGAAACGGTCGGTGATGTAGCGCTCGGATAGCAGCACTGCCTGACGCAGGATACCCTCGGGAATTTTGACACCGTGGAACTGCTCGTAGTAGTGGGCGATGCCCTTCAAAATTTTGAGCGTGTCCTCCATGTTCGGCTCGTTGACCGTGACCGGCTGGAAGCGGCGCTCGAGCGCGGTGTCCTTTTCAATGTGCTTGCGATACTCGGTGAACGTCGTCGCGCCGATGACCTGAATTTCGCCTCGGGAAAGCGCAGGCTTCAAGATGTTGGCGGCGTTCATGCTGCCCTCGGCGTCGCCCGCGCCAACGATGTTGTGCACTTCGTCGATGACAAGGATGACGTTGCCCATCTTGCGGATCTCCTCGATGAGGCCCTTCATGCGGCTCTCGAACTGGCCGCGGAACTGCGTGCCCGCGACGAGCGCGGTCAGGTCAAGAAGATAGACCTCCTTGCTTCTCAGCTTGAACGGCACGTCGCCCGCGACGATACGCTGGGCGAGGCCCTCGGCAATGGCTGTCTTGCCGACGCCCGGCTCACCGATCAGGCAGGGGTTGTTCTTCTGGCGGCGGTTCAAAATCTGGATGACGCGTTCGATCTCCTCCTCGCGGCCGACGACCGCGTCGAGCTTGCCGTCGCGTGCGCGCTGGGAGAGATCGATGCAGTAGGAGTCGAGGAATTTGTGCTTGCTCCCCTTTTCGACCTTCTTGTTGCTGCGCGGGCTCTGCGTCTGCTCGGCCTCGTTGCCATTTTGTGCGTCGTTCGCAGCGGGATTTCCGCCGAAAAAGCGACTCAGGAACGGGAACGTGGCGGTCTTGCCGTCCTCGTCCTCGTTATCGGCGTCCGGATCGTCGGCGTCGGTCAGACCTTCGAGGTTTTCCACGCCGCCGAAGGCGCCCATCATTTCATTGGAGATATTGTCAAGGTCCTCATCCGTGATGCCCATGCGGCGCATCATCTCGTCCACCTGCGGCAGTCCGAGATTTTTCGCGCACTTGAGGCAAAGTCCTTCGTTGACGTTCTGCCCGTTTTCCTGACGGGTGATGAACACAACGGCGATATTCTTTTTACATCTGGAACAAAGTTGCGGCTGCATAGTATTTCCTCCTTGGGGTAAAGATCAGGGTAACAGCGCGGCGACAAGCCCGCGCGGAGTATGACTCATAAAAAACGATAACAGATACGTGCCCTCGTAGTCGGCAAAGGCCTTGACGCCGAGCTTCGGTGCGACATCGCAGACGAGAAACAGCAAAAGTGCACCCTCGATCAGGCCCAGCGCGCCGCCGCCGATGGTGTTGAGCGCGTTCAGAACTGGCAAGTCTAACACCTTGTCAATGCCTCCCGTCACTAAGCGGAGCAGCAGCGTGAGCACCAAAAAACACAGCACGAACACGAGTGTCCTCACCACGCTGCCGAGCAGCGTCCTTACGGCGGCAAGCGCTGCGTCGCGCGCGGCATTTCGAAGCGACTGACGCACCGCGCCGTCGAAATCGAAGCGCAGCAGCTTTTTGAGAAGGCCTGTCACCACGAGCGGCGAATCGTCCTGCCAAACGTTTTCCGCGTCCTGCGCGGCGTCGCCGTTTGGCGTTTCACCCGAGGCGTCGCTCTCTGCCGGGGTCTCCCCCTCGATCTGCGGGACATCCCCCTGCGGTGTCTGCGATTCGGTATCAAACCACTCCTCCACGCTCTTTTCAAGGCGCGGCATCAGCATGTCGGTCACGGGCTCGGTCAAAGCGTCGGTCAGGAGCGACGCGCCGATCAGCGCGAGCACGATCGCCGCCAGCGCCATAAAGCTGCGGAACAGCCCCCGCCTGGCGCCGAACACGACGCTTAAAATGAGCACGAGCGCGAAGACTGCATCGATCATAAGACCATTATTCACGTTTCCCGCGCTCCTTTCAAGTCATAAATTGTAACATTTTTAGCGTTTTACAGAAATTACGGAATATAAAGCCAGGCGGACGACGAGCCGATCAGCACCGCCGTACCATCCTCGCGCATGATGACAGAGCGCGCGTACTCCGTGGCGTCCAGCCGCGCGTATTCCTGCAGCTGCGGCGTGTAGAGCACCAGACTGTCGCTGTACAGCACGGCGATATACTTCCCCGCTGCGGACATGGACAGAACCTCCTGACTGCTGTCGAGACTTGCCATCTCTGTACCGTCGGACGAGACAGTCACGAGCTTCATGGTGCTGCCCGAGCGGTAGCGGCTCAGCAGCAGCGCCGCGTAGTTGTCGCCGCCCATGCTCGAACCGCGCAGATACGGGTATTCGTAGCGATAGCTGCCGGAAAGCGTACCGTCCGATGAAAAGAGCGTCAAGCTCTCGTCCGTCAGGCACGAGAGCGTACCTGCCACGCTGTCGAGCGATAGCAGGAGCGAGCCCGTGAGTGTGTTGACCGAGTCCGCCTTATCGCTGCCGAGGGAATAGATGCTCACCGTGTCGGCGAATGTGCCGTCCGACTCGCCGAGCGTCACCGCCGCCATGCGCTTGCAGTCGCGCATGACGACCGCGTCGATGACATAGTGCTCCGAGGAGTTGAAGGCAAACGTCTTCTCGCCCGAAGCGTCGTACACCGTAACAGCGGACTTGTAGCCGCTCTTTTCGGCGTTGAGCGCCAGATAGTCCGAGGAATTGACGCTGACCGACAAAATATTGCCGCTGCACTCGCCACTCATATCGCGCACAAGGCCGCTTGCAGAGTAAACAAGAAGCGTCTGCCCGCCGATATCATAGACCGCGGCGGTCTGGCCGCCGACAGCGATGGCGGGATTCGTGAATTTCACACTCATGCTGTCTGCCACGCTGCCGCTGCTGCTGTAGATCGACACCCCCGTCGTCGAAGCGACGATCAGATGGTCGCCGAGCAGCGCAAAGGTGTTGCTGCGGTCGTTGCTGAACGAGTACATTTCCACCTTGCCCTGCTCATCCTGCGTGACCTTATTGTAGGAGAAAAGGCGGCGCACACTGTCAAGGCTGCTCAGGTCCTTCCACGCCGCGGCGACGACCACGGCCAGCACGACCACAAGCGCCAGAATCACCATCAGCGTCCGCTTGAGCCCGCCGCCGGAGCGGCGCGGGGCCGCCTGCGAGCGCCTCAGTTCCTCGCGTGTTCCCTTTTCCTCTTTGAGATCATTCATTGAGCCGTTCATCCTCATACCAAAGTCTCGTCATGTACAGTCCGCCCGGCGGCACCGTGGGGCCGGCGAGCGAGCGGTCGCCGGAGGCCAGGATCTCGGGGATGTCCTCTGGCGTGAGCTTCCCCTCGGCGGCGTAGAGCACCGTGCCGGTGATCGCCCGTACCATGTTATACAGGAACCCGTCCGCGCAGACCTTGAGTTCCAAAAGATCACCCGAGCGCGACACGCGGCAGTAGTGCACGGTGCGCACGCTGGTCTTCGTCTCCGTGCCGACAGAGCGGACGGCGCGGAAATCGTGCGTGCCCTCAAAGGCGCGCGCCGCGCAGTCCATCACCTCTTCGTCGAGGTGCTTGGGGTAAAAGTAAGCCCTGTTGACATAGAACGGGTTTTTGATGCGGGAATTATAAATACGGTAGGTGTATTCCTTTTTTTGACACGAGAGGATCGCGTTGAAATCCTCCGCCACCTCAAGCGCCTCGCGCACGACGATATCCTCCGGCGTGTGCGTATTGATGGCAAACGGCAGGCGCTCGACCGGAATTCGCGACTCGGTATGGAAATTGGCGATATATCGCTCGGCGTGCACGCCCGCGTCCGTGCGGCCGCAGCCGACGAGCTTGACGTTCCCGCCGCAGACCTTCGAGAGGCCCTTTTCCATCGTCTCGCAGACGCTTGAGACCGTCTTCTGCACCTGCCAGCCGTGATAGGCCGTGCCGTTATACATGAGCTTGAGGGCGATGTTTCGCATAAAAGCGTCCTTTCTTCTTATCGCAGCGCGATGACCGCGGCCACGAGCACGGCATAATAGCCGAGCACCAGATAGTCGCGCGTCTGGTAGTGCAGCACATTGAGCTTCGTGCGGCCTTCGTCGCCGTGGTAGCAGCGGCATTCCATGGCCGTCGCCAGCTCGTCGGCGCGGCGGAACGCGCTGACAAACAGCGGCACAAGCAGCGGCACGAGCGCCTTGGCGCGCTGCATAAGGCTTCCGGTCTCAAAGTCGGCGCCGCGCGCCTTCTGCGCGGACATGATCTTATCCGTCTCTTCGATGAGCGTCGGGATGAAGCGAAGCGCGATCGACATCATCATCGCGAGCTCATGCACAGGGACCTTGATCTTCTTGAGCGGGCCCAGCAGGCTCTCCAGACCGTCCGTCAGGCGGATGGGAGAGGTCGTATACGTGAGCAGGAACGTTCCCATGATCAAAAGCGTGATGCGCAGCATCATCGTGATGGCGGCGCGCACACCCTCGATCGTAATGCGGAAGATCCAAAAATGGCACAGCTCCGTGCCGGGGGTGTAAAAGAGGTTCAAAAGCGCCGTGAACGCGATAATGAACAGCACCGGCTTTAATCCCTTGAAAAGCGCCTTCGCGCCCACGCGCGAGATGCGCACGGCGACAATCAGCGTCAGAATGAGAACGCCGTAGGCAATGTAGCTCTTCGCCGTAAAGAGCGCCACGACGTAAAACACCGTGACGAGGAGCTTTGTGCGCGGGTCGAGCTTATGGGCGAGCGTGTCGCCCGGGAAAAACTGGCCGAGCGTGATATCCTTCAGCATTTTTTGCCGCCCCCTCTCTTGAGCGCGACAAGCTCTTTACTGAGCTCATCGACGGTGTAAACGGCGGGGTTGATGGCAATGCCTTTATCGCGCAGCGCCATCGCGACGCGCGTGACCTGCGGCACGTCGAGGCCCGCTGTCATCAGCTCGTCGCCGCGGGCGAAGACCTCGCGCGGCGTGCCGCTCATGAGCACGTGGCTGTCCGACAGGACAACGATGCGGTCGACGTTTTTCGCGATCTCCTCCATGCTGTGGCTCACGAGCACGACGGTCGTGCCGCGCGCGCGGTGGAATTCGCGGATGTTTGAAAGCAGCTCTTCCCTGCCCTGCGGGTCAAGGCCCGCGCTCGGCTCGTCGAGCACGAGCACCTCGGGCTCCATCGCAATAACGCCCGCGATGGCCACGCGGCGCTTCTGTCCGCCGGAGAGGGCGAACGGCGATTTTTCCAGCAGATCGTCGGTAAGCCCCGCAAAGTGCGCGGATTCACGCACGCGGCGGTCGATCTCGTCTTTGGATAAGCCCATGTTCGTCGGGCCGAACGCGATATCGCGGTAAACAGTCTCTTCAAAAAGCTGGTATTCCGGATACTGGAACACGAGGCCCACACGGAATCTCACATTCCGAATCTTCTTTGGGTCGGCCCAGATGTCCTCCCCGCCAAGCAAAATGCGGCCGGAGGTCGGTTTGAGCAAGCCGTTCAAGTGCTGGATCAGCGTCGACTTGCCGCTGCCCGTGTGGCCGATGATGCCCAAAAATTCGCCGCGATAGATCGCGAGCGACATATCCTGCACCGCACTGCGGCAAAAGGGCGTGCCCTCCCCGTAGGTGTGCGTCAGGTTTTCTACACGAATGATCTCTTCCAAGGTTACAGTCCTCTTAGGTAAAATTTTTCGCAATGACGTCTGCGCATTCCTCTACGGTGATGGCGTCCACGGGGACGTCCATGCCCGCCTCGCGCAGGGAAAAGAGCAGCGAGACCGTGTCCGGCACGGCAAGGCCGATGTCCTCCAGCTCTTTTTTGCGGGTGAAGACCTCGCGCGGCTTGCCGTCCATGACGACAAGGCCGTCGTTCATCACGATCACGCGGTCGGCGTGCTCGGCTTCGTTCATGTGGTGGGTGATGAGGACGACCGTGATGCCCTGCTCACGGTTGAGCTTTTCGACGGCCGCGAGCACCTCGCGCCGGCCGATGGGGTCGAGCATGGCGGTCGCCTCGTCGAGCACGATGCACTCGGGCTTCATCGCCAGCACGCCCGCGATGGCGATGCGCTGCTTCTGTCCGCCGGAGAGCAGGTGCGGCGCGTGCTTGACGAACTGCGTCATGCCGACGGCCTCGAGCGCGTCGTCCACGCGCTTTCTGATCTCGGCGCTCGGCACGCCCAAATTCTCGGGAGCGAACGCGACATCCTCTTCGACGACATTCGCCACGATCTGGTTGTCCGGATTCTGGAACACCATGCCCACGCGCCTGCGAATTTCAAGCAGGAGCGATTCGTCCATCGTGTCCATGCCCTCGACATAGACCTTGCCGCCGCTTGGCAGCAGGACTGCGTTGAAGGTCTTGGCAAGCGTCGATTTTCCGCTGCCGTTGTGGCCGAGGATCACGACAAAGCTGCCGCGCTCGATGGTCACATCCACCCCGCGCAGCGCGCGAGTGTTCACCTGGTCTTCCGTGCCCGGATAGGTGAAGGCCAGGTCTTGGGTCTTGATCATTTCCATAAAAGTTGCGTTCCTTAATCGTTATCCCGAAAGAGCCTTCGGGGATTCATCGCCGCAAAGCGGCGGATTCCTTTATTCCGAGAACCAGCGGCCCGTCGCGCCGCAGGGCAGCGCGAGCCCCGTCTCCGTCACGGGCAGGCCCAGCTCGTCCCACGTGACCTTGCCGCCGTACTTTTCCGCAACGAGCAGGTGCAGCATGTAGCCGAGCACCGAGGGAGCGAGCCCCGTCGTATACGAGTTGATGATGACAAAAAGCGGCTTGTCCGATAAGACCTGCGCGCAGAGCTTCACGAACGGGAAAAGATTGTCCTCCAACTTCCAGACCTCTCCTCCGGGGCCGCGGCCGTAGCTCGGCGGGTCCATGATGATGGCGTCATACACCTTGCCGCGGCGGATCTCACGCTCGACAAATTTCGCGCAGTCGTCGATGATCCAGCGCACCGGCGCATCGGAAAGGCCGCTGACACGCGCGTTCTCGCGCGCCCAGTTGACCATGCCTTTTGCCGCATCCACGTGGCAGACCTGAGCGCCTGCCGCCGCACACGCGACCGTCGCGCCGCCGGTGTAGGCGAAGAGGTTCAGCACGCGGATGGGCCGGCCCGCGTTTTTGATCTTCTCGCGCGCAAAATCCCAGTTGACGGCCTGCTCGGGGAACAGGCCCGTGTGCTTAAAATTCATGGGCTTGACCTGGAATTTGAGATCCTTGTAATTTACCGTCCAGCTCTCGGGCAGCTTCTCCTTGTCCCAATGTCCGCCGCCCGAGGACGAGCGGTAATAGCGGCCCTGCGCGTTGCGCCAGCCGCGGTTCGTGCGCGGCGTCTCCCAGATCGCCTGAGGGTCAGGCCGCACCAGAATTTGCTTTCCCCAGCGTTCGAGCTTTTCTCCGCCGCCGCAGTCCAGCAGCTCATAATCTTCCCAACCGTCCGCGATCCACATACATTTTCTCCTTTGCCGCATGGGCATACTTGTTCATAATAATCAATGTATTATACTACGCATTCGATTGAATAGTCAATGTATAAATCGTGAACGATCCTGCGCCATTCGCTTAATTTTCTTTTCCCGTGGACTTTGCCGCGCGCTTGTGGTATGCTGGCAGAAACGACACAAGGAAAGCTGGTCTTTTTTGATGGATAAACTGCTGCTGCACTCCTGCTGCGCCCCCTGCTCGGTCTACTGCGTGGACACGCTGCGCGCCGACGGGATCGAGCCCACGTCACTCTGGTTCAACCCGAACATTCACCCCTGGACGGAGTATGACGCGCGCCGCCGCACGCTGCTCGAATACGGGGAAAAAGAGCATGTAGAAGTGCATATTTTAGAGGATTACGGCCTGCGCGACTTTGTCCGCGCCGTGAGTGCGGATATCGACCACCGCTGCGCGCACTGCTACACCATCCGCCTCGGCACGGCGGCCAAATACGCCGCCGACCACGGCTACGACGCGTTCACATCGTCCCTGCTCATCTCTCCGTATCAGAACCACGAGCTCTTAAAGACCGTGGGCGAGACGATGGGCAAGAAGTACGGCGTCGAATTCTACTACCGTGACTTCCGCCCCGGTTTTCGCGAGGGGCAGGCCAAGGCGCGCGAGATGGGCCTCTACATGCAGAAATACTGCGGCTGCATCTTCTCTGAAGAGGACCGCTATTCGACCAAGATCGAAAAGGCGAAAAAGCGCTACGCCGAAGAATAAGCAGCTTGCAAAAGGCAAGACCCGTTGGATGCTCCAACGGGTCTTTTTTCATTCTTTCGCGGCGATCAGCGCGTCGTGCACGAGCTGCAAGGCGCGCTCTGCGTCGTCGCGCAGGACGTAAAAGCTCATGAACCGCTCCCCCGCCGCAACGGCGAAGACGGTGATCTCCGCCCGTTCGAGCGCCGTGACGGCTATCTTCTCTTTCTCGATGCTCGGCAGCGCGCCGCCGACCGCCGTGATGGCCGCAAGGCGGCTCCGCCCGCTCTTTTTCTGCGTCACGCCGACGACGCTTGCGTCTTCATCCGTTTCGCAAACGATGCTGCCCGCGCCGCCTTCCCTGCACGAGCGCACGGTGATGGGCACGCCGCCCGCCTGCGCGAGCGCCACGCTGCGGTCGTGAAGCACCTGTGCGCCTTTCTGTGCGAGCAGCAGCATGTCGTCATACGAGATCACCTCGCGCCGCACGGCGTTTTGGCAGATGCGCGGGTCAGATGAAAAAATGCCGTCCACATCGGTATAAATGATGAGCTCGTCGGCCTTCAGCGCCGCGGCGAGCGCCACTGCACTCGTGTCCGAGCCGCCGCGTCCGAGCGTCGTGACGTCGCCATTTTCGTCGACGCCCTGAAAGCCCGCCGCGACCACAACGTGGCCCTCGGCCAGCTCCTTCCGGATACGCGCGGTGTCGATCAGTTCGATCTCCGCGTTCCCATGTGTACCGTCCGTTTCGATGGGGATCTGCCATGCGCAGAGGGATACCGCCTCCACGCCGATGGACCGCAGCGTCATCGCGCCGAGCGCGGCGCTCATCTGCTCGCCCGCGGAGAGCAGCATGTCGAGCTCGCGCGGCGAGGGACTCTCGCTGATCTCCTTTGCCTTTTGCAGCAGGCTGTCCGTCGTGTCGCCCTGCGCGGAGAGAACGACGACCACGTCGTCGCCTTCGTCCACCCGCGATTTGACGATGCGCGCCATGCGCAGAAGATGCGCATAGTCGCGCACGGAGCTGCCGCCGAACTTCTGTACGATCAGGCTCATAAGAACCACTTCCAACAAAAAATGGATTGACAGCGTTCATCTCAGCCGCTGCCAATCCATCGTATGAACTTGTACAAGCCCGCGTGACTCAGGCCGCGAGGATATCGAAGCGCACCACGCCCTCAAGCGCGAGCGCCCGCGCCATCATCTCCTCGATCGACTCCTGCATTTCGGACGTCTCGGCTGAGATCGTCACCGCGGCACAGCCGTTGGTGGGAATACTCTGGTTGATGGTCAGAATATTCGCGCCCGAACCGGCAAAAATAGAAAGGACGTTGGACAATACGCCGGGGTTGTTCTTGAGCATCGTGTAGAACGTGATGATGCGGCCGGTCTTCATATCGTTGAAGGGGCGCACCGCATCGCGGTACTTATAAAATGCGCTGCGGCTGATGCCGACGGTGCGGGCGGCGTCGCCCGCGGTGCGCACCTCGCCGGACTGGAGCATGCGCTTCGCCTCCGCCACCTTGATAAAAATTTCCGGAAGGGCCTCTGCCGAGACCAAATAAAATTTCGTTGCAGGCGCCATAATGTTTCTCCTCTGCGGTCATCTGTCTTTATATGGCAGGATTTTAGCATATCTTAACGCATATTGCAACACTTTTTTCGATGGGAGGTCTGCAAAATTTGAATGAAGAACGGCTGAGACGCTTCCTCACTTTGTCGCTCGCGCTTTTCATGGGTGCATCTCTCTTTTATGTCTGCTTTCGCTATGTGCTGCCGTGGTGTTTGCCATTTCTGCTGGCACTGCTCATCGCGGCGCTGCTGGAACCGGTCGTTTTGTATCTGCGGCGGAAATTTCACTTTCAACGTGGCTTTTCCGCGCTGATCCTGACGCTGACGCTGCTGTTTCTGCTCGGCGGGCTGCTGTCGCTCCTGTGGTCTACGCTGCTTTCTCAGACGAACGCGCTGCTCGCCGCCGCGCCCGCGTTTTTCGACGCGATCCCCGCCGCAGCGGACGATCTGCTCTCCCGATTGGAGCAGTTCAGCGCGTCGAGTCCCGAATGGCTCAGCGGCTATCTGCACGAGCAGCTTTTCAGGGCCGTCACGGACGCGGACAGCCTGCTGCGCTCGCTGTCTTCGCGCGCGATGGCGTGGCTCGGCTCTGCCGCCGCGGCGCTGCCGGGCGGCATGCTCGCCATCGCGACGGGCGTGCTTGCGATCTTCTTCACCTCCGCGTCGTACCCCGAGCTCTGCGCGGCACTCGAACACGCCGTGCCGGAAGAAGCGATGGCAAAGCTGCGGCTCTTTCGCGGCGGCGTAATGCGCTCGCTTGCGCGGTGGCTGCGCGCGCAGGCAACGCTGTCGCTCATCACGTTTTCAGAGATTCTTATCGGCTTTCTCCTCATGCGCCAGAGCTATTCCCTGCTGCTCGCCTTTCTCATCACACTGCTCGACGCGCTGCCGGTCTTCGGCACGGGCACGGCGCTCGTGCCGTGGGCGGTCTTCACGCTGCTGTTCGGCTTCCCGCCCAAGGCCATCGTGCTCCTCGCGCTCTACCTCTGCACGCTCATCACGCGCAACACGCTCGAGCCCAAGCTTCTCTCCGCGCAGGCGGGGCTGCCGCCGGTCGCGTCGCTTTTTGCGATGTACCTCGGCTACTGCACGTTCGGCGTGGCAGGGATGGTACTCTTTCCCTTCCTCCTGCTGCTGTTCGCGCAGATTCGAAACGCAAAAGCGGAAGCTGCCGCATAAAAAAGAGAACGGTGAAAACCGTTCTCTTTTTTATTGCTTTTTACCGGCCTGTGCCGCCGTTGTTGAGCAGCCAGTTGAGGAACTGGCCGTTGTCTCCGACATCGCCGGATGCGCTGTCTCCCGCCGTGCCGGTGTTGTCAGACGGCGTCTGTGTGCCGCTGTCGCCGCCAGTGGTGGCATCACCGCCCGGCGTCGTGCCGCTGCCGTCATCCGGTGCATCCGGGTCCGGCGTGGGCTCCAGCGGCGTTGTGTGCGTCGTGCACACGCCGCTGTACATCAGATCGCTGTATAGCTGCACTGTGCCGCTGTTCGTGCGCACCGGTTCGCCTGCAGGGATCGACGAAATGAGCCCTTCTTCGAGCTGTGCCTGATACGTTGCCTGAAGCGCGGCGCTCAGCGGCGTCGTGAGAAGCTCGCGCTTGTAGCCCCAACCGCTGCTGACGTTCGGCTGGCTCAGATCGAGCACATAGGCCGTCGTAACATTCGGGCAGTAGTCGGAGGCGAGCATGCCGGAATCGGCGCAGACGGTTACGCTGATGTGTCCGTCGCAGCTCAGCGAGGGCGCATAGCTCTTTGCGACCTTGACAGTCTGCGAGGGACAGCCGGCCGAGGCCAGAAGTCCCGTCTGCGTGCAGACGGTCACGCTGACCATGTCGGCGCTGCTGACTTCAAAGTCCTTGTTCGGAAGGCCCGCGTGGACCTTGCTCATAAACGTCTTCCACAGCGTGGCCGCGGGGTTGCCGCTCGCCACGATGCGCGTCGGCGTGTCGTAGCCGACCCAGACCGCTGCCGTGTAATACGGCGTGTAACCGACAAAGTAACGGTCGTTGTTGCTGTTGGTCGAACCGGTCTTACCGGCGATGGTCATGC
>OLSA01002708.1_pt1 | contig 12997 bp, 11 predicted proteins | sample 1672731 | NCBI WGS metagenome assembly OLSA01 (sample SAMEA3136718, study PRJEB25190) | human gut metagenome | biome: human gut; feature: human-associated habitat; material: faeces | place: Austria | collected 2013
AGCAGAAACAAGTTGAGGTGAAAAGGTCAAGCCGCGCAAACCCGCATGAAATCAGGCTTTTCTCTGGTTGTCCATATTATTTCACACTCCCCATGAATTGTTACAATCACTTTTTTACCAAATAGTTTTGGCAACCACGCGAAAAATGCCGGTCCCTCTGCATGAATATGAACAATGTCATACCGGCCAAAAGCACAACATAATGCTGCAAAAAATGATGATGATACAGCTGCAAGACCTTTTTTCTCTATTGTTGGGACTGTTTTAAGCCTGATTTCTTTATATTCTTTAAGTCGTTTTGAATCATACTCAGAACCACTCACATGATGACCACCTCTGTTGTAGCAAGTCACATTGTGCCCTTGTGCAACCATCCTTGAGCAAAGTTCTTCAACCACTATTTCAACTCCGCCTTCTCTTGATGGAATTCTTTTTTGACCAAACATAGCAATATTAAGTTTTTGTTTATGCTTACTCTTTCGTCTGTTCACGTCTTTTAAACTGCTCCATCACTCTTTAATACGCCTGTAATTGTCTTAAAGAGAATCTTCATATCTTCCTTAACACTCCACTCCCTAATATACTGAGTATCCAGCTTCACCACTTCTTCAAAGTCCGTGATATTGCTCCTGCCACTCACCTGCCAAAGTCCGGTCAGTCCGGGTCTGAATGACATTCTGGCTCTGTGATGTGGTTCATACTTCTCCCACTCATCGAGTGTCGGTGGTCTGGTGCCTACCAGGCTCATATCTCCCACTAGTATGTTGAAGAATTGTGGGAATTCATCCAGGCTCGTTTTCCTGATGAACTGCCCAATTCCGGTTTTCTTCTTTCCGTTTGGCAGCACCTTATTGCCTATGATTCTAGGATCGAAGTCCATCTTGAACATCATTCCGTCGTCCACTTTATTCTGTGCCGCAAGCTCCTTCTTTCGTTCCTCGGCATCCATATACATGCTGCGGAATTTATACATCTTGAACTTTCTGCCATTTCTGCCGACTCTCTCCTGTGAGAAGAATATCGGTCCCGGCGATGCTATGTATATCGCCGGTCCCACAAATATCATGATGATAAGTGTGAACAGGCAGCCCACCAGTCCTCCGACTATATCCATGCCCCTCTTTACCAGAAGTGCGCTAGGATTTGCATAGTTCTCGCTTGATGTAACTACTGTGTAGTCGCCTATCTTTTCTATCTGCTTGTAGCCACCATGGGCTGTACCGTTTTTTGCTATTCCTGTATGTACTGCAATTCCCATCTCTAGGAATATATCTGCCATTTTTTCAGGATATTCATCCTCGCTGCAAGGCGGAATGAGCACCTCATCCACCCATTCATCGCACGCATAGTCTACTATGCCATCGTGATTCACAACTATCGGTATGCCGCATATAGTCTCACCCTTCATGTCTGTATCCAGTGAAGCTGCTACTATCTTTGTATAGCCTATACAGCTTTTCTCCACTGTGCGCAGTGTATCACGAAGTATTGTATCAGGTGCTATGACAAACAGTGATTTCTGAGATGCTGCAAAGTCATTTTTCTTAAGGAAGCTCTTGAGCGCCAGTCTTGCTACATATGTTATTGCCACATAGATTGGAAACATGATATAAAATGATAATCGCGAGTATATATCAGCCATCTGTGTGGTGAACAGAAATAGCGCTGTCACCATAAACACAAGCACTACGTGCTTGCAGGTCGATATGAATTCATCCAGATATCCGCGTTTTAGGGCATTCTTGAATGAGTCTTCCATTATCTCCACACAGAAATCTATCAGAATGAATGCTACACCCAGTATACGGTAGTCCTTATCCACATATGGGTTATTAAAGCCGAAGCGTATCACATATGAAATAAAAAATGCTATAACAATGCATGCGATATCTATAAACATAAAGTCTATATACTTTGTCCATTCTCTGCCTTTCTTTCTGTACATTCTTTCCAAATTCTCCTTATGTATCTTTATTTCCCCTATACCCACTCCGAGGGGGGTACCTTTGTTCCCCCCCCCCCGAATATTTTTAGTCTGTTTTGTTTTTTGTATATTTATTCGGATTAGCGTATCTTTTGTTGTATCTAATTGGATTTTCCAATGACTTATTTTCACCTTTTTTTTATTCATTGTCAATGAATATTAGGTTTTCTTTATAATTTTTGACACATTCGCTAATCACTATGGTATTACAGCACCAATATTATACATTATTATATATCATACTGCTTATTTTTCCTCAAACAGCCTCTGCTTCCTCTCTATCATCTCATCAATCCTTGCGATATACTGCCCTGCATCCTTGACATTCTCGCATCTGTCGATGCGGTGTGTGCCATCCGGATTCGGTACGGGCCAGACACGCTTGGTGCTTGCCCCTGCTCCGCAGGCCACAATCGTTTGCTTTTCCTCCATTATCAGTATGTTGTATACGCCGGCCTTGCCCTTTGCTGCATAGCCCACGTTCTCCATGTTGCCTGCCATGCCCTTCTGCCTGTAGAGGTAGTATGGCTCAAGCCCCATCTGCTTACAGTAGGCTGCGCAGAGATCCATATGCTCCTGGGTGTTGACCATCTGCATATCTCTGTAGCGGTCCTTGAAGATGGTGAGTCTTGCAGCTCGCTTTACTGCGAGTGAATGGATGGTGACGTTGTCAGGTGCCATCTCCTTCACCAGCTCCATTGTGTGCCTTACATCATCGAGTGTCTCCTCGGGAAGTCCCATGATGAGGTCCATGTTTATGTTGTCAAAGCCCAGCTCACGCGCGAGCTTGAAGCTATTTATCGTATCGTCTACCGTGTGGTGTCTTCCTATTATATCGAGAGTCTGCTGCTTCATGGTCTGCGGATTTACTGATATACGGCTGATGCCGTTTTTCTTCAGTGCCAGGAGCTTTTCTCTCGTGATGGAGTCCGGTCTGCCTGCCTCCACGGTAAATTCCAGGCAGTCCTTTAAATCAAAGCTGCATTTGATTTTTCTGATAAGCCTGTCAAGCTGCGCAGGGCTTAGTGTGGTCGGTGTGCCGCCTCCTATGTAGATGGAGTTTAGCTTTTTGTGGTAGAATTTCTGTGCCGTGTAGTCTATCTCCTTCTCGAGTGCATCGAGGTAATCGTCTACGCGGTTTTTCCACACACCCAGCGGGTATGACGTAAACGAGCAGTATGCACAGGTGCTCGGGCAGAATGGTATGCCTATGTACAGGCTGTAGCCGTTGTCATAGTCCACCTTATCGAGCAGTGCCTTCTCACGCTTTGCTATGCCAATTGAGAGGTCGATTTTCTCATCGCTTGCGAGGTAGGTTTCCTTCAGATAGTCGTAGGTTTCCTTATCGCTCATGCCGTCCTCTATGCATTTCATGGCTATCTTGGTCGGTCTGATGCCTGAGAGTGTGCCCCACGGAAGACTCTTTCCTGTGCCCTTTTCTATCATGGAATACAGGGCGAGCTTAAGGCGGTTTTTAGTTTCCTTGCGGTCTGCACTGTCTACGGATATTTTTGTGCAGATTCTTTTTCCGGCTCTATTCACCGTCCACTCCACTGCAATTTCATCGCCCACATAGTCTATCTTAAATACCTGTGAGGCATCCGCAAATTCCTTTACGCCATCAGCTGTCATCTCGTGGTGTGTGCAGGCCAGGTTTTTCCCCTCCACCTCATCAGGTGAGCAGCTATAGTACATCTGCACGTCCTCCTGAGGGAAGAACTCCTTAAGCAGTGAGTGCACATCATATTCAAAATCCGGTTTATTAAATACTACTACTATCATAAGTAAGGGTTATACATCCTCTCGTTTTCTATGGTTGTTGTGTCGTTGTGGCCCGGGTACACCTCTGTATGCTCAGGCAGTGTCATTATTTTTTCCTTCACTGTGCGCACGAGGTCTGACATGCTGCCGCCCTTGAAATCCGTACGTCCGATTGAGCCGCAAAACAGTGAGTCTCCTGTAAAGATCACGTCCTCATACGGGAAATAATAGCAACAGCCACCCGGTGTATGCCCCGGTGTGTGAAGCACTACTATGTGAAAGCCTGCGATGTCAATTTCCTGCTTATCCTTCAAAAATACATCCGCATAAAAGGTCTTTGACTGGCCCATCATGTAGCTGACATTGAGCTGTGGGTCATCGAGTGTGGCTTTGTCTGCCTCATGGATATATATCTTGATGCCGTAGCGGTCTGCGAGCGGCTTTGCATCCGTGGCATGGTCAAAGTGTCCGTGTGTGAGCAGTATTGCTACTGGCTTTGCGCCTGACTCATCCACCTTTTTGGCGAGCTGATCCGCACACGCGCCCGGGTCTATTATTATCATTTCCTTCGTCTTTATATTGGTGACAAAGTAGCAGTTGGTCTGCACCGGTCCCACTACGAAGTGGTCTATCTTCATATTTACCATATGAGTGTACTCCTTGTCTGTTATATGTTATGCTTCACGCAAGAACCACCGGGATTTAGCCGGTGGTCCTCTCTACGTCTATTACACTTTCTATCTGTCTGAGCTTCTCCACTAGAACCTTTATCTGGTCCCTGCCTCTGATATTGAAAAATACCTCGATTGTAGCGATGCCCTGCTTGCTGGTCTTGGACTGGATACCACTGATATTTATTTCCTTCTCGGTAAATATCTTTGTGATATCTACGAGCAGTCCCGGCCTGTCATGACAGAATATCTTTAGGTCTGCCTGATACTCGGCACCGTTGTCCATGAGGGCTGTATCCTGCCACTCTGCTTCTATGAGCCTGTCCTTTTCTATCTTGGACAGATTGATGATATTCACACAGTCTGTCCTGTGGATGGAGATGCCTCGGCCTCTTGTGACAAAACCCACGATTTCATCTCCCGGAACAGGATTGCAACACTTCGAGAAGTGCACAGCCACATCATAGAGTCCGTGTACCACAATGCCGCTCTTTGACTTGTGCTCGGGCTGTGTGCCTGCTGCCGCCTGCTGCTTTTCTGCAATGCTGCCAAGCACATCTGCATCTGTCACCGGCACCACATGATCCTTCTTATACTCGTCGTACATCCTGTTGACTATCTGGCTCTCCTTGAGTCCGCCGTGGCCGACGGTTGCAAGGCATGAGTTCCAGTCGTGGAAGCCGTATTTGCGGCGTATTTTCTCCTGATACTCAGGCTTGTTTATTTCAGCAAAGTTGATACCCTTCGCCTTGGCATAGGCTGCTATCAGATCCTTGCCGTGCTGTATATTCTCCTCCTTGAGCTCACTTCTGAACCACTGGTTGATCTTGTTCTTGGCCTGTGTGCTCTTTACGACCTTGAGCCAGTCACGGCTTGGTCCCTTGGAGTTCTGTGAGGTGATTATCTCTATCTGGTCACCGTTTTTGATGACATAGTCTATCGGCACCAGCTTGCCGTTTACCTTGGCACCGACCATCTTGTTGCCGACCGCAGAGTGTATGCTGTAGGCAAAGTCTATAGGTGTGGAGCCCTTTGGCAGGTTCTTTACATCGCCGGACGGTGTGAATGCAAATACATTGTCGGAGAATAAATTTAAATCACTCTTTAATAAAGTCATAAACTCCTTATTATCCGACATGTCCTGCTGCCACTCGAGTATCTGGCGCAGCCAGCTGAGCTTCTCCTCCTCTGTGACAGTGGTGGTAGTGGCATTGCCGTTGTTTGCTTCCTTGTACTTCCAGTGCGCTGCGATACCGTACTCAGCTGTACGATGCATCTCATAGGTACGTATCTGTATCTCAAACGGCTGTCCGCTCGGGCCTATGAGTGTCGTGTGAAGCGACTGGTACATGTTCTGCTTCGGCATGGCAATATAGTCCTTGAAACGGCCCGGTATAGGCTTATACTTCTCATGTATGATACCTAGCACTGCGTAGCAGTCCGGTATGGTATCCACCAGAATCCTGATGGCAAAGAGGTCATATATCTGGTCTATAGTCTTGTCCTGATTGACCATCTTCTTATATATACTGAAGAAATGCTTTGCCCTGCCGTATATCTCTGCCTTGATGCCGGCATCCGAAACATACTTCTTGACATCGTTTACCAGACCCTGGATGTAGGTGTCGCGCTCTGTCTTTCTTAGTGCTACCTTCTCTACCAGATCGTAGTAGGCATCCGGATAGAGGTACTTCATACAAAGGTCCTCGAGCTCTATCTTTATCTTGCTGATACCAAGTCGCTGCGCGATAGGACAGTAGATATCCTGTGTCTCTCTGGCGATACGCTGCTGTGCCTCCTTGGACTGGTACTTGAGTGTACGCATATTGTGCAGTCTGTCTGCCAGCTTTATGAGGATGACCCTGATATCCTTTGCCATGGCGAGAAACATCTTACGCAGATTCTCAGCCTGCATCTCAAGCCTGTCCGCGTTCTTGTCCTTCGGATCCTTGGTGCTGTCTGTCAGATGCAGGTGCTTTAACTTCGTGACACCATCCACCAGATGTGCGACATCGTCTCCAAACTCCGCACGCATCTCATCCATGGTCATGATGGTGTCCTCCAGCACATCATGGAGCAGTCCTGCTGCAATTGTTTCCTTATCCAGCTCGAGCTCGGCGAGTACTATGGCAACACACAGCGGATGTATGATATAAGGCTCTCCTGACTTACGTGCCTGACCCTTATGGGCATCATAAGCTACCCTGTAGGCTTTATCCACAAGGCTCGTGTCATCCGACGGATGATACTTTTTGATTTCCTTTTTCAGCTCATCATAAAGCTCCTCTGGGCTCGTAAAATCCTTTGTTCCCCTTATACCGCTGGTATCTGAGCGAAATTTGTCCGCTATTTTTTCTAATTCTTCTGTTGAGTAATCTGCCAATAGTCTCACCTCGATTGTAGTGTATCTTTAGTAGCCATTATATTTTATTTCTTTAAAAATTGCAATCTTATGTTGTTAGCCGATAACCATCTTTACTCCGCCATACATGCCTGCTGAGTTGCCGAGTGTGGCAAGCTTGATCTCTGTCTCGCGGCTTGCATGGAAAGCATACTCTTTATAGTACTTTGCTGCTGTATCGATGATGATGCTGCCCGCCTTTGAAAGGCCTCCGCCTACAACAAATACCTCAGGGTCCATAACGCATGCTACTGCTGCCATTGCCTTGCCGAGAAGCTTCATAGACTGCTCTACTGCCGCAATGCCCGCTGCATCTCCTGCCTTTGCCGCATCGCATACATCCTTGGCTGTGAAGCCTGCATTTAAATCAAGCTTTGTTGCCACATCCCTGTGTGCTGCAATATATCTCTCTGCCACTCTTACAAGTCCGTTTGCTGATGCATACTGCTCTAAGCAGCCCTTCTTGCCGCAGCCACAGCACTCTGACTCATCATCTACCATAGGCATATGTCCTATCTCTCCGCCTGCTCCGTTTACTCCGGCTACGATTCTGCCATCGCGGATGATTCCTCCGCCTACACCTGTGCCGAGTGTGATCATGACTACATCCTGATGACCCTTTCCGCCACCCTGCCACATCTCACCGAGTGCAGCTACGTTGGCATCGTTTCCGGCCTTTACCTTGATGCCGCCGCACAGTACTGAGAGTGACTGTGCCACGTTGAACACGCCCCAGCCGAGGTTGACACATCTTAATACTGTTCCGTCATCCTTTACAGGTCCCGGCACTCCCATGCCTATACCCTCGATGTCACCCATCTCGATGCCATGCTTCTCGTTATTCTCCTTGATAGATGCTGCGATATCAGGCAGGATGAGCTCGCCGGAATTCTCTGTGCGTGTAGGAATCTCCCATGTATCGACAAGCTTTCCTGTTGTCTCGAAAAAGCCCATCTTTACAGTTGTTCCACCTATATCTACTCCGTATGCGTATTGTTTCATTTTTTCGTCCTCCAAATCGTTAAACTATGTTTATATTTTATTGCCTAATTGCATATTTTTCAATGTTTTTCATTGTTTTTTATGTTTTTTCTATATATAGAAGCGTTTATATCATCATCCATATGCCCGCTATATGTAAATCCAAGCTTTTTGGCAAGGCGCACCGATGCCGTATTTTTCTCGTCTATCCGGCAGTAAAGCTCTTCAAAGTCTGTGTTTTCGCGCGCGTAGTCTATGATGAAGCGGCATACCTCCGTGGCATAGCCTTGGTTCCATAATTCCGGCGCTATCATATAGCCCAGTTCATCATGCTCAAGCCCTGCCCTGCCTATCAGCTTCCCTGTTTCCCTGGAAAATACAAGCCACATGCCATACTCGTAAAAGCCATACATGTTCTCTATATATGCTTTCTGGTATTCAAGCTCTGTCTCATAGTCGTAAAGCGGCTCCACAAAGTCTGTCATGCCGGGCTTGTCATAGAGCTCATAGAGCGCAGGAAGGTCTGACAGGGACAGCTCACGTATCAGACACCTGTCTGTCTCGCCGATGTCCCACGGGATGTGATTATATCGCCTGCGCACCCGCTCCAGATACTCAATATCAAGTTCTGCAAGGCTCTCGACTGCATAGCGCGTGCCGCACTTCGGTTCTCCTACTGATGCTATGCCGAGTGAGTCAGCTATTTGCTTCTGCTGCCTGTTTGATACTATCCAGATGTAGTCGGCGGGAGCAGATGTCATCTCTACTGCACGCTTCCACTGTGGCTTTAATATCTCGTCATGATAGTAAAAAGAGGCAAGTTTTGCGCTTGCCTCATCAATAATTATTATCATTAAACTGTCTCCGGCTCCGGATAGTCCACTCCGAAAGTCTCAACTGTAACTGTCTTCATGACCTGAGCCTCAAGTGGTTTGTCCATGTAGTCTGTGCGCACCTCTGCGATCTTGTTTACCACATCCATGCCCTCGATCACCTTGCCAAATGCCGCATACTCGCCGTCGAGATGTGGTGCATCCTGATGCATGATGAAGAACTGGCTGCCTGCTGAGTCAGGTATCATGGTACGTGCCATTGAAAGTACACCGGCTGTGTGCTTTAAGTCATTTTTGAAACCGTTGTGTGTGAACTCACCCTTGATTTCATAACCAGGGCCGCCTGTACCATTTCCGTCAGGATCTCCGCCCTGGAGCATGAAGCCCTTGATTACACGGTGGAAGCATACTCCGTCATAGAAGTTGTGATTAATTAAGCTGATAAAGTTGTTTACTGTGTTTGGTGCGATTTCCGGATAAAGCTCCGCCTTGATCACATCGCCGTTTTCCATTGTGATTGTTACGATTGGATTCTGTGCCATTATTTTTCTCTCTTTCTTTTATAATATTATGAGGCTTGGAGAATATCCATTTTTACTTACTCAGAGCCTCTACCACCTTCGGAAACTCCATGAAGTGTGATGCCTTCACCAGTATGGTGTCGCCCTCCTTCACATATGAAAGAAGCTCCTGTGTCATGGTCTCCCTATCCTCAAAATAGTGGATGTCTACATCGGATGATTTCTCCGCTGCTCCGGCTGCATATTCCTTTGCAAGCTCTCCTGCGGCAAAAAGTGTATGGATATGATTCTCTCCAACTGCTTCGCCTACCTCATGGTGCAGCTTTTTCTCATCGCTTCCAAGCTCGCCCATGTCGCCAAGCACTGCTATTGTCCTGCCCTTTGCATGTGAAAGCACCTCGATAGAGGATTTCATGGATACAGGATTTGCATTGTAGCAGTCATCTATCACTGTCATGCCGTGTGTTTTGATGAAATTGGTACGCCCTGCGATTGTCTCTGCTTTCTCGATTCCTGACTTTATCTCAGCTATTGTGAGGCCAAGCTGCAATCCGACAGCCGCTGCCGCCATGGCATTGTATACATTGTGCTCACCCGGGATGTGGATTTGTGCATCAAACTCACCCTCCGGAGTGACAAAATGAGCCTTCATGCCGTCGAAGCCCAGGTTTTCAATATTTGTGGTATATACTGATTTATGAACGCCTGAAGCTGATTCCTTGCCATAGTATATGGCAGGCTTTCCATTTACCGTCTGCACTGTGGCCAGCTTGTCGTCATCTGCATTCAGCACTGCGACCGCATCCGGCATCATATGCTCAAAGCACTCTGTCTTTGCTTTAAGCACACCATCCCTGTCGCCCAAAAACTCCAGATGGCAGTAGCCGATATTGGTCATGACCATGACATCCGGGCAAGACATAGTAGAAAGTCTGTGCATCTCGCCAAAATCAGATATGCCCATCTCGAGCACCGCTACCTGATGGCTTTCCCTGATTCCGAAAATGGTGAGTGGCAGGCCTATCTCGTTGTTGAAATTGCCTGCGGTCTTGTGGACGCTGTATTTCTGCTCAAGAACTGACGATATCATCTCCTTGGTGCTGGTCTTGCCGACACTTCCGGTGATACCCACCACCTTGATATCAAGGCTTTTTCTGTAAAATGCCGCGAGCTTTTTCATGGCATCGGTGGTTGATTCAACAAGCACATATGGGCCTGCCGGATCCGTCAGCTCATGCTCAGAGAGCACAATTGCCGCCCCCTGCTCAAACACAGTCGGAATGAATTTGTGTCCGTCCACCCTTTCTCCCTTTATCGGGATAAAAAGATAGCCCTCCTTCACCTGTCTGCTGTCTATGACTGCGCCGGTGATTGTCGTATCAAGCTGTGTCTCATCGCCTATATATGTGCCCTCGCAAGCCTTTGCGATATTTGCAAATGTAAGATTCTTCATGTACTTATCCGACATGCTACACCTCATATTTTTTCAAAGATATGTCAATCAGATGCTCACAGAGCTGATTAAAGCTCATACCGATAACCGCGGCCTCCTGTGGCAGAAGACTGGTCGGAGTCATGCCCGGCAGTGTGTTTGCCTCGAGGCAGAACATCTCATTTTTGTCATTGAGCAAAAAATCTGAGCGTGAATATGTGTCAAGCCCGATAACACGCGCAACCTCCTCGGCATAGTGCTGCATATCCTTTGTCACCTGCTCAGGAAGCTCGGCCGGACATGTCTCTACTGTACTGCCCGCCTTGTATTTGTTCTTATAATCGTAGAAGCCCTCCTTCGGTGCAATCTCTATAATAGGAAGAGCCTTGCCCTCGATAACGCCGACAGAGAACTCCCTGCCCTGTACAAACTCCTCGATAACCAGCTCATTTTCCCACTTGAAGGCATCGTCAAGTGCCGCCTTGAACTCTGCCGCATCCCTAACGATGGTGACACCGATGCTTGAGCCACCGCAGCATGGCTTTACCACACATGGAAGTGTCAGGTCAAGCTTTGTGATATCGTCCTGTCTGGTCGCTCTTGTCATGGAAATACCCTTTGGAGTAGGGATACCGTTTGCAAGAAAGAACTGCTTTGAGGTCTCCTTGTTCATGGCGATGGCTGAGCTTAAATAATCGCTGCCTGTATATTTGACACCGAAGAGGTCAAATGCTGCCTGTATCTTTCCGTTCTCTCCGTTTTCTCCGTGGAGAGCCATGAAAACAATGTCCGCCATCTGACACATTTTGATGACATTTGGTCCGAAGAAGCAAGGTGACTGGTCCTTTCTGGAAGCCTTTACCTTTGCGAGGTCAGGTGCCTCTGTCGGAATATCACTGACCTGCACGCTTATCTCGTCCGCGCGGTCAAATATACCTGTCAGGTCCTCCTCCCTGTCACTATATCCCATAAATACATCCAATAATATAACTTTGTGGCCGTTCTCTTTGAGTGCCTTAGCTACCATGCTTCCTGTCTTGAAGGAAACATCTCTCTCTGTGCTAAGCCCTCCGGCAAGTACTACGATGTTCATTTTTGTCCTCTTTTCTTTGATTGAATTATCATGCTTTGGCTTAATCAAACACAATGCAATGCTTCTTTTTTAAAGCTATGAGTAATCAACATAATTTTTCCAAAATTATAACACCATTTGTGCAAAAAAGAAAGACCGGCTGCCCGGTCAAAAAAGAAATTCTCATTTTATTTTAAACTGTGTTAACTTCCAACAGCTGTATCATTCTCATAAACACCATCCGCCCGTGCAAATCATCCTGTGAAAGTGATTCTCCGTACTTCAATACTAATAATCGGCACTGATAAAAATTCAGGTCAGGATTGCCAAAAAGCAAAATCCGCAAGGCTGCATTTTCCAGGTAATTGTGTATATTTCCCACCTCAATAAATATATCTACGATATCATCGAGGTTAATAAGTCCTTTCTGTTCATAGTACATTGTTCTCAAATATTTGTTCCCCTCCATCAACTATATTTTTCATAGAACTTCTTTTTGTCTTTCTTTTGAAATTTTTCGTTTTTTACGAAATTTTTCTCTTTGTTTTTGTTGGTGGGTTCATTTTTCCATATAATATATCAATATTCTAGGCGCGTTACGTGCTGGTATTTTGAAGATTTCTATTAGAATTTTTAATATTGATAGGTGATTAGCAGTTTTCGACAAAATACGACATGGTTTTTGGTTTAATTTAGTTGGTTTTTGGTTTATATTGCGCTTTTCTCATAAGAATTTTTGGAATGATAAATTTGTACTATTTTTGTGGTTTTTTCCTTGCTGGCTGCATCTGATAGTCTTGATGCAATAAGGGCAATACAAGATAAATCCATAAAGACTTTTGCCCTTGCCATTTTTGCAACCCGGATGTTATCAAGGTTGTAATTATCTTTTAAATCCCCGAACGTACGCTCTACGCTGGTTCGTTGATTATATAGTTTTTCAAATGCTTTTGTTTCTCTGAATGGTGCTGTAATAAACCTTGGATTATCTTTGATTTTTCGACATAATCGTAACCAAGACTGCGTCTTAGAACCGGGAACCGTGTCAGATTTGAGACGCATAACCAATGCCTTTATATCTGATAATTGCTCTATTTGCATAGCATAATGTACAATAGCCATAGGTTGATAGCATAGTGGGCAGGTCTTGAGGCGCTATAATCCATAAAACTTTTAAAACAGCTCCCAAAATTCAGCCCATAAGCCGGAAAAAATACGAGAAAAGTAGCTGAAACCGCAAAAATCTCCAAAACAGCTCCCAAACTCAGCCCATAAGCCGGAAAAAATCGATAATGTCTATATAATGGTGTAAATTACAAATCTATATAAAAAGAGCCAAGT
>OLSA01002710.1_pt1 | contig 12991 bp, 8 predicted proteins | sample 1672731 | NCBI WGS metagenome assembly OLSA01 (sample SAMEA3136718, study PRJEB25190) | human gut metagenome | biome: human gut; feature: human-associated habitat; material: faeces | place: Austria | collected 2013
TACGTCCGTCCCGTATAGCCGCTATCCCTATCGGTTATGCCGATGGCCTGAACCGACACTTGGGGCGTGGAAATGCTTACTGTCTGGTGAACGGCAAGAAAGCCCCTTATGTGGGCAATATCTGCATGGATGTCTGTATGATAGACGTTACGGACATCGACTGCCGTGAAGGTGACCAAGCTATAATCTTCGGTGACGACCTGCCGATCACAGTATTGTCCGACAAGCTGGATACGATTCCGTACGAAGTGCTGACTAGCATATCGACGCGGGTGAAACGGATATATTATCAGGATTAGTTCACCACAGAGGACACGGAGTTTTTTCAAAGATACAAATCAGATACTGAGGATACTGACAGCGTATTATGAAAAAAGGACTCTGTGCCCTCTGTGTCCTCTGTGGTGAATAAAAATCTGTGTTAATCCGTGTGATCTGTGATGAAAATAATTATCTTTGTACCGACTAATAAAAACCTCTTTATCAAATAAACTTATGACAAACTTATTATTGTTAGGCTTTTTGCCTAGTGGGTCCGAATGGATTATTATCGCTTTGGTTATCCTTCTTCTTTTTGGCGGAAAGAAAATTCCTGAATTGATGCGTGGCTTGGGAAAAGGAGTGAAGAGCTTCAAAGACGGAGTGAATGATGCGAAAGAGGAAATAAATAAGGCAAAAGAAGACCTGGACAAACCGGCGGACTCAAGTAAGTAAAGCAAGTACGGATGGCAGAAATGACCTTTTGGGATCATTTGGATGAACTGCGCAAGGTACTTTTCCGGGTGATCGGAGTTTGGTTTGTATTGGCAATAGGTTATTTTATTGCTATGCCTTACCTTTTTGATCATGTGATATTGGCACCTTGCCACAATGATTTCATATTCTACGATTTATTACGGCATATCGGTCAGGCGCTTGATTTGACCGATGATTTCTTCACACAAGAATTTCAAGTGAAGCTGGTCAATATCAACTTGGCGGCTCCTTTCTTTATACATATGTCGACAGCCTTTTGGATGTCGGTAGTCACTGCCATGCCTTATCTTTTCTTTGAAGTATGGCGCTTTATCGGTCCTGCCCTTTATCCCAATGAAAAGAAAGGAGTGCGTAAAGCTCTGACAGTTGGAACGGTGATGTTCTTTGTCGGTGTTTTGCTGGGTTACTTTATGGTTTATCCGTTGACGCTCCGTTTTCTTTCCACCTATCAGTTGAGTGCGGAAGTGGAGAACATTCTGTCGCTCAATTCCTATATCGACAATTTTATGATGTTGGTACTCTGTATGGGGCTGGCTTTTGAATTGCCGTTAGTGACCTGGCTGCTATCCCTGCTGGGAATAGTCAATAAGTCTTTCTTGCGGAAGTACCGTCGCCATGCGATTGTCATCATTGTGATAGCTGCTGCCATTATTACTCCGACAGGCGATCCGTTTACATTGAGTGTTGTCGCTATTCCGCTTTATCTGCTATACGAAATGAGTATCCTGATGATAAAGGATAAGAAGAAAACCGAAGAGGAAATAGAAGATGAAATTGCCCTGTCAGAAGAGTGAAGCGATAGAATCTTATGAATTACTTCTAGCAGTCTGCAAGGCGGGAGAGGATGAACTGACCGTTGGTTACAAGCAGATGCGCGACTTGCTCGAACGTATTTGCCGGGCGCAAATGCAGAGCAGCAGTTTGCAAATGACCGACCTCTCGGCGCGAATCAGTTTTATTGCTGCCAAGACCGGACTTTCGGTAGGAGAGCAGAACCGGCTTCATACTTTCCGCCTGACTTCCAATCAAATCCTGAACCGCTGTCTCGAACCGAACAGGGAAAAACTCTTGCGGGATGTTAAAACACTGGCCTTTCTGGTCCGCAAACTTTCGGGAGAGAATATTCCGGATGAGTTATACCGTTTGCTTCCCCGTGCGGACGCTACCTATCTGGTTGCCCCTCCTGCCCGTGAACGAGTTCGGCGAATGCGTGTCTGTTTTCAATATGCGGACGAACAATATCTGTATGTGACTCCTTTGGACGAAGTCTCGGAGAGACCCTATCTTGTCCGCTATAATATACCTCAAATAAACGAAGAGTTTGCAGAAACCTGTAAGCTGCTTTGGCAACATGCCCAGATGAATCTGCTTGACGTTGCGATAGATGAGGCGGGAATCCTTACCCCTTCTTTTATCGTTCTCGAACCGGATTATCTGATTGATATCAGTTCGCTTGCAGAGTGTTTCCGCGATTACGGACACCATCCGGGAAACTACTTCCTTTCCCGAATGCAACCGATTGAGAATGCCCGTCCCCTGTTACTGGGAAATATTGCCAATCTCTTTCTGGATGAATGGATTCATGCGCCGAACGAGGATATTGATTATCGGACTTGTATGCAAAAGGCTTTCCGCCGCTATCCCATAGAATTGGCGGCTTGCCCCGATTTGCGGGACAGAGAGAAGGAACGTCAATTCTTTGATGATTGCAAATTGCATTTCGAGCATATCCGCGAAACGGTGAATGATACTTTTCATACTGCCGGATACGAATTGGACAAGACGGATGCGGTGCTTGAACCTTCTTATATCTGCGAAGCGCTCGGACTGCAAGGTCGCCTTGATTATATGCAACGGGATATGTCCTCCTTCATCGAAATGAAATCGGGTAAAGCTGACGAGTACGCTATCCGCGGCAAGGTGGAACCGAAAGAGAACAACAAGGTGCAGATGTTGCTTTATCAGGCAGTATTGCAATACTCTATGGGGATGGATCACCGGAAAGTAAAAGCCTATTTGCTTTATACCCGTTATCCGCTTCTTTACCCTTCACGGCCTTCTTGGGCAATGGTGCGCCGTGTGATTGATTTGCGCAACCGGATCGTAGCCGATGAATATGGTATCCAGTTGCATAACAATCCGGAATATACTGCACGGAAGTTAGAGGAGATCAATGCTTCCACATTGAATGAACGTGGCTTGCGAGGACGTTTCTGGGAAACCTATTTGCGGCCGCCCATTGATCGCTTTCAGGAGAAGTTGCAGAGGCTTTCCGCCATAGAAAAGAGCTATTTTTATGCGGTCTATAATTTTCTGACGAAAGAACTTTATACTTCTAAGTCCGGTGATGTGGATTATGAAGGGCGTACGGGTGCGGCTTCCTTGTGGCTTTCCACATTGGCCGAGAAATGCGAAGCCGGTGAGATTATCTATAATTTGCGGATTCGTGAAAATCATGCCGCCGACGAGCATAAAGCTTATTTATTATTGGTACGTTCCGATTTCGAAGAAAAGGAACTGCCGGAGACAGTAGCGGACAATGATATACAAAACGTACTTCCTAATTTCCGTCAAGGTGATGCCATTATCCTCTATGAACGAAACTGCGGGACGGATAATGTAACCAATAAAATGGTATTCAAGGGCAATATCGAACATCTGACCGATCATGAAATAAGTATCCGCCTTCGGGCTACACAGCAGAATCCTTCGGTGCTCCCTGCCGATAGCCTTTATGCGATAGAACATGACATGATGGATACGACATTCCGCTCCATGTATCAAGGATTGTACGCTTATCTCTCTGCAACACAGGAACGTCGCGACTTATTGCTGGCCCAGCGTCCGCCGAAGTTCGACGAATCATTGGATTCTCTTGTTTCACAGGCGAAAGACGACTTCACCCGTGTCGCATTGAAAGCGCAAGCCGCACAAGATTATTTTCTTCTTATCGGTCCTCCGGGAACCGGAAAGACCTCTTGTGCCTTAAAGAAGATGGTTGAAACATTCCATGCGGATAAAGGCGCTCAAATCCTTCTGCTTTCGTATACGAACCGGGCTGTCGACGAGATATGCAAATCGCTTGCTTCCATTCGTCCTGCCGTTGATTTTATCCGTGTGGGAAGTGAATTGTCGTGCGACGAGACTTACCGCACTCATCTGATAGAAAACGAATTAGCCTCCTGCAACCGCCGTTCGGAAGTTTACGAGCGTATTCGGAGTTGCCGCATCATTGTAGGAACCGTAGCGGCCATTTCCGGCAAACCGGAATTGTTCCGTCTGAAACATTTTAATGTTGCCATTATAGATGAAGCTACACAGATATTGGAACCTCAGCTATTAGGCATTCTTTGTGCACGTGGCGAAGAGGGTGGGAATGCCATTGATAAATTTATCCTGATTGGCGACTATAAGCAACTTCCTGCCGTTGTGCTGCAAAGTTCTGAACAGTCCGCTATCTACGAGGAGTCCTTGATGTCTATCGGACTGACCAACTTGAAAGATTCCCTGTTCGAACGTCTCTACCGCAACTGCACCGCTCGTCAGTCACCCCTGACCTCTCATCCTTCCTACGATATGCTTTGCCGTCAAGGTCGTATGCATCCCGAAGTGGCTCTGTTTGCCAACCGTGCTTTTTATGGAGGGCGTCTGATTCCCGTCGGATTGCCTCACCAACTGGAAGACTCCGATACTGTTTGTCGTTTGGCTTTTTATCCTTCCATACCGGAGAAGACAGGAACATCTACGAAAATAAACCATTCGGAAGCCCGTATTGTAGCGGATTTGGTTGCCCGTATCTATGAGGATTGCCGGATAGATTTCGATGAGGCGCGTACGTTGGGAATCATTACCCCTTACAGAAGTCAGATAGCACTGATTAAAAAAGAAATAGCCGCATTGGGCATTCCGGCTCTGAATCGGATTATGGTTGATACTGTCGAGCGTTTTCAAGGGAGCGAACGGGATGTAATCATCTATTCCTGTTGCATCAACAGTTATTTTCAATTAAAGTTTGTATCGAATTTAACAGAAGAAGACGGTACGCTGATTGATCGTAAACTGAATGTAGCTCTTACCCGTGCGCGAAAACAGATGTTTGTGACAGGAGTCCCTAAGTATCTGAAGTCCAATCCACTCTACGAAAGTTTATTAAATTTAATGGAGTATAAAGAGTGATTTGCTAATTTTTGCAGATGTTAGTTTTTATTCTCTCTTTATGCGATTCATTAACACCTCTATGTTGAACAAACGCCTATATTTGCAACACGTTTTTTTCATAGAGATTTAGATTTAAGGTTAGAAGAATTGTGGAAGTCGTGAGACTTCCCTTTTTTTCATCTTAACGTTTACTATTCTTCATTATGAGAATGCAATGACACTTCATCTCAAGTGTAGCAATTGAAAATATTGCAGTAAGATGGTGCAGAATAAGTAAACCTAAAAAGCCTTCTTCGTGAGAAGAGGCTTTTTATTTTTTTCTTTTTCAAAGAAATTTATTGTTAATACAAGAGAGAGGGGGAACTCATCACGAGTTCCCCCTCTTGTTTGTTATCTAACGTATGTGGATGAATTAATCCAATACGATAGGTTTGTATTTCGGAACTAATGCTTTCATAATCACCCATCCGAGCAAGTAAGATACTGCACAGATACAGAACATGATGAAATATCCGGCAGGTTTGCCTTCAAATCCCATGAATGTCATGTGGGTTTCGTCAGCATGCACAAATAATACGCCTGCACCGTATTGCATAAGCATAGAACCTACGCCACCGGCCATACCGCCGATACCTGTAATACTTGCAATTGCGGTTTTTGGGAACATATCGCCTACCGTAGAGAAGATATTGGCCGACCATGATTGGTGAGCCGCTCCACCGATACCGATTAAAATAACCGGGAACCACGGAGAAAGTGTTCCTAACGGCTGTGCCAACAATACTACCAATGGGAAGAATGCGAAAATCAACATCGCTTTCATACGGGCAGCATACGGGTTCATACCTGTCTTATTAATAAAGATAGTCGGAAGTTTACCACCGTAGATAGACAACATGGTCACCGCATACAACGTGAAAATCAATGCCATCCCCAATCCATCGGATGTCTTAATATCAAATTGGGTGTTCAGATAAGACGGAGTCCAGAACAGGAAGAACCACCACACACCGTCGGTCATAAACTTACCGGCGGCAAAAGCCCATGTCTGCTTGTATGTGAAGCATTGGAGGAAGCTCATTTTCTTTTCTTCCTTTACTTCTGCATTTGCGGGGATCTCACCTTCCTCAAACTTATCTTGTTCGATATAGTCCAATTCGGCTTTATTGACGTGCTTGCTCTTGTCGGGAGAAGTATACATGAATACCCACATTCCCATCCAGATAAATCCGAGAGCACCGATAACGATAAAAGCCATTTCCCATCCCCAAGCCTTAGCGAGCAATGGGATAGATACGGGAGCGATCAGAGCACCGATAGAAGCACCGGCATTAAAAATGGAAGTTGCATAAGCGCGGTCTTTCTTCGGGAAATATTCGGCTGTTACTTTGATAGCTGCAGGGAAGTTACCGGCCTCACCAAGTGCAAGGATACAGCGTGCAGCCAGGAAACAATACATACTTACGGTAGCCAGCACGACAACGACGTCTCCGGTAGCGGCGATCAGTTCGGCTGCGCTGTGCATACCTACGTATTGCTCGGTTACGATTCCGCAAAGTGCGTGCATACAAGCACCTGCCGACCATACACCGATTGCCCAGAGATACCCTTTCTTGGTTCCCATCCAGTCGACAAAGCGTCCGGCAAACAACATACAAATGGCATAGACAATAGAAAATACGGAAGTGATCGTACCATAGTGTACCTCATTCCAATGAAATTCCGGTTTGATAAATTCGTCCCAGGTCAATGAAAGAACCTGTCGGTCGAGATAATTGACTGTAGTAGCAAAGAATAGCATAGCACAGATGGTCCATCTGTAGTTTGTCATCTTTTCGCCTGTTTTTTGAAATGCATTCATGATAATGGATTTAAATAGATTTTGATTCGCTGACAAAGGTCGGTATTTCGACTGGATTTCATTTGTAAAAATTGGTCGAATTCATGTATTATCCGTTACATTATGTATGTAATTTGTTTCAAAGGGGGCGTCATAACGAATAATAAAACGCAAATTAACGCAGATTATCACAGAAGTAATTTTATAGGCCGTTGGTTAACCTATATATAATTAAAAACAATCTGCGATAATTTGCGTTAATCTGCGTATTAACACATTCTCTTACTGATATGTAATTCAGAGCTGCGCAACGATTAGCGCATTTCTGTATATTTAATCTTGTCCATGTCTCCATAGTCCAGGTTTTCACCCGCCATACCCCAGATAAACATATAGTTGCTGGTTCCGGCAGCGGCGTGGATAGACCATTCCGGTGACATGATAGCTTGTTCGTTCTGCATCCATACGATGCGTTCTTCCTGAGGTTCGCCCATGAAGTGGCAGATGGAGTTGCCTTCCGGCACGTTGAAGTAGAAATATGCTTCCACACGGCGACTGTGAGTATGTGCCGGCATGGTGTTCCATACACTACCCGGTTTCAGTTCAGTCAATCCCATTTGCAGTTGGCAAGGACCTTCTTCAAGTACGTTGTTAACAATCAGTTGGTTGATAACGCGGTCGTTGCTTTCTTCCATCTTTCCTGCCGCGAAAGAGTTTGCTTTCAGAGAACCTTTGCGTCCGTCGATAGTGATCAACTGAGTTTTGTACTCCTTGTGAGCAGTAGCGGAGTTGATATAGAATTTTGCAGGTTTGCTGGCATCTTTACTCTTGAAAGTAACTTTCTGCTTGCCTCTGCCTACATACAATGCATCTTTGAAGTTCAGCGTATATTCCTTGCCGTCAACAGTTACGATACCTTCGCCGCCAATGTTGATAACACCCAGTTCGCGGCGTTCCAAAAAGAATTTAGCTTTCAGCGGGTCGATAGTTTCCAATACCAGCTCTTTAGTTGCAGGAACTGCTCCACCGAAGATAAAACGGTCATACATGGAATATGTAACGTTGATTTCGTTCGGAACCATTACTTTTTCCATCAGGAAACTACTACGCAGGCGGTTTGTATCATACGTTTTCACGTCTTGCGGATTGCAAGCCACTTGCATCTTGTAATTTACTTGGGCTGAAGCAGACATGGCTGCGATACCCAACATCATTGCAATTGCTAATCTTTTCATATTTCGAATTTTTATTGGATTATTATTATGTCATTGATTATTTGTTCTCTAATGCTTCTTTCGCATCTTTTCTAGTCATGCGGATACGGTTGTAAACAGCCATTCCGAGCGCAAGTATCACAAGGATAGCCGGGCCGACAATCTTCAGGCTGTAAGTCAGGTGGAAGATACCCCAGCAGAAGAGACTGGAAGCGAAGTCGAGCGCGCCGCCTTCAAAGCCTGCGGGAATATTTACTGTCGGGTCACCCGTAGCTGCATATACGTCTTTGGCAGCCAGTGTGAAGAATCCTGCCAGTTCTGTAACGAAGTACAGACCTACTATCAAGGCTACCAGACCGATGATGAATGATTTCACCACATTGCCTTTTGTGATAGGCAGAATCATCGGGAACAAGTAGAACATACCTGCCAGAGAAGCCAGCGGTAAGAAACGGTTGCCCGGAAGGATAACAGCCAGGAAGATAGTGACAGGAATCAAAAGCAGAGATACCACCAGTGTAGTAGGATGTCCGATCACCAAAGCGGGACTCATACCAATGCTTAAACCGGTGCTGTTCTTATATTTCTTGGCAATCAACTCGCGGGTAGCGTCGGAGATTGGTTTCAAACCTTCGATAAAGAGGCTGGTGATACGCGGAATCAATTCCATTACGGCTCCCATCTTGATACCCAATCCTAAAATGCCGGGAATGCTGTCCACTACTTCTTGCCAGCTTGCGCAACCCAGCGCTCCGATACCGCAACCGATTACGATACCCAGGAACAACGGTTCGCCCATCAGTCCGAATTTCTTTTTCATACCTTCCGAATCGATATTCAACTTATCGAATCCCGGAATCATATCAAGTAATTTATTGATAACAATAGCGAATGGAACAAAACTTTGGCAGAACGGCTGAGGAATAGAGATACCGTCCATTTTGTCATAAAACTTCTGGAAAGCGGGAGCAGTCATATCCGCCATTACAAGCGTGATGATGTAGCAGATGATAGCGGCGAAGAATCCCCAAAGAATACTGTCGGAAGCAAAATAAACGATCGCTCCGATAAAAGCGAAATGCCAGTAGTTCCAAAGGTCAATGTTGACAGTGCGTGTCGTTTTGGTAAGCAGCATCAGCAAGTTGACCCCCAAACAAACCGGAATAATAAAAGCACCGACAGATGTATTATAGGCTACTGCTGCCGCAGAAGGCCAACCCATGTCGAAAATACCCAATTCCAATCCGTAGATTTCTACCATTTTACTCAGTGCAGGACCCAGACTGCTGGTAAGCAACGCTGTGACTACCGACAAACCGACAAAACCGACACCTACTAATAAACCGCTTTTCAGCGCTTTCGGTAGTTTAATACCGATACATACTCCTAAGACTGTGAAAATGACCGGCATCATTACTGCCGCTCCAAGACCGATAATGTACTTGAATACTTCTTCCATTCTGTTCTTTTTTCTCTGTTTTAATGATATATTACTGTGTTTCCCCAGAGGGTATTAGTTGTAAACCGTGCCAAAAGTACGACCTTTTCCGCTTTCTTCCAAAACGAAACTCTTAATTTATCAGATATTGCATCAAAAATGGACATTTTTGACGTTTACGTGCACAAAATTAGTCGTTTCCGTGCACGAAAAACAAAAAATACACCTAGTTGACTAAAAAATCCCATAGGCTTTGAAGGAAAAGCGCTACTTTCGTACCGTGAAAAGACCTGAATGTTTAATCCTTAAAATAGCAATCCATGAGACGAACTCTCTTTTCTGATTTTTTTATATTGTTTTTATTCATAACAACCGTTCCTTTAGTCTTGTCGGCTCAGCAGGTAGACAGCAAATTAGACAGCAAATTGCCCTGGTCGGTGAGGATGACTGAATCGGAAATGATCCGTTGCCCCGAATCCTGGCAGCTCGATTTCCAGCCGAAGTTGAAGTGGGACTATTGTCACGGACTTGAATTGGGGGCTATGCTTGATGTATATGATGCGTATGGCGATGAGAAGATTCGTGATTACGCCATCGCTTACGCGGACACAATGGTACATGAAGACGGGACGATTACCGCTTATAAGCTGACCGATTACAGTCTCGACCGCATCAACTCCGGTAAAATCCTTTTCCGTATTTATGAGCAGACGAAGAATCCTAAGTATAAGAAAGCGCTCGACTTGCTTTACAGCCAGTTTGAAGGGCAGCCTCGCAATGCGGATGGCGGCTTCTGGCACAAAAAGATTTACCCGCATCAGATGTGGTTGGACGGCATTTATATGGGAGCTCCTTTCTATGCGGAATATGCGTTCCGCAATAATCTTCCGCAGGCTTATGCGGATGTAATCAATCAGTTTGTAACCTGTGCCCGCCACACATACGATCCAAAGAATGGACTTTACCGCCATGCGACGGACGTGAGCCGCACCGAACGTTGGGCGGATCCCGTCACGGGGCAGTCCAAGCACACTTGGGGACGTGCGATGGGGTGGTATGCGATGGCTTTGGTTGATGCGCTGGAGTTTATTCCGAAGCATGAAGCCGGAAGAGATTCTCTGCTGGATATTTTGAATAATGTTGCCGTACAAGTGAGGAAACTTCAAGACCCGAAGACCGGAGGATGGTATCAGGTGATGGACAGAAGCGGGGATAAGGGGAATTATGTGGAATCTTCCTGCTCTGCTATGTTTATTTATTCCTTGTTCAAGGCGGTACGGCTGGGATATATTGATAAATCATATTTGAATGTGGCGCTGAAAGGCTATAAAGGTTTCCTGAATAATTTTATCGAAGTGGACAAGAATGGAGTGGTAACTGTCACGAAGGCTTGCGCGGTGGCAGGATTGGGAGGAAAAGTATACCGTTCAGGCGATTATGACTATTATATCAATGAAACGATTCGCAATAATGACCCGAAGGCGGTAGGTCCGTTCATAATGGCGAGTTTGGAATATGAACGTCTTTTGTCCTATGAGCAACAGCAAAAGCAAGACACGTTGGTTGTGTCACGTGATGGAACGGGTAAGTATCGTAATATCCAGGACGCTGTGGAGGCGGTACGCGCCTTTATGGATTATACGGTGACTATCTATATAAAGAAAGGGGTATATAAAGAAAAGCTAGTGATTCCTTCGTGGGTGAAGAACGTGCAACTGGTAGGTGAAGATTCCGAAAAGACGATTATTACGTATGATGATCATGCCAATATCAATAAGATGGGAACATTCCGTACCTACACCGTGAAAGTGGAAGGCAGTGATATCACTTTCAAGGACTTGACGATTGAGAATAATGCCGCTCCTTTGGGGCAGGCAGTTGCCCTCCATACCGAAGGAGACCGGCTGATGTTTGTCGGCTGCCGCTTTCTTGGAAATCAAGATACCATTTATACAGGCTCGGAGGGTAGCCGTTTGCTGTTTACCAACTGCTATATAGAAGGTACTACTGATTTTATCTTCGGTCCTTCCACTGCACTTTTTGAGTATTGCGAGCTGCATAGCAAACGTGATTCGTATATCACTGCTGCTTCGACTCCTCAAAATGAAGAATTCGGCTATGTCTTTAAAAACTGCAAGCTGACGGCTGCTCCCGGAGTGAAAAAGGTCTATTTAGGTCGTCCTTGGCGTCCATATGCCGCTACGGCTTTTATTAATTGTGAGTTTGGCGGACATATCCGTCCCGAAGGTTGGCATAACTGGGGAAATGTAGAAAATGAGAACCACGAAAGTGGTTGCCTAGTAAATAGATAAACCATTCACCTAGCCAAAAGCAGAATGGTTTATTTTTTATTGCCTATGTAGTAAAATACAAATGATGATTAACAAGGCAAAATTTATGATGGTAACTCCTATTAATCCAAAGAAAAATAGGTACGTAATACTTAACAATGTTGTCTCTACCATATTAACCACCCCCTATATATAGTCTCACAACTAAAAGTCGTGGAAGTAGTATGTAAACATCAAAGAGTCGAAGGTGGCAACGCACTCCGCTTATTCTTATTTTCTATGTTTTATACTATACAATATTTTTTCATAAGATACAAGCGAACATTATGTGAATTTTGTAAAATTTTACAATCCATAGTTTTATTTTTTATTATATTGATTTCAAAATAAATTTTATTCTCTACATATTCCGATAAACTTGAATAATATTTCCAATTGACTTATAATATATTTGCAATTGGAAATATTTTACATTTATCACTTTCATTCCAATTTATTAATTTGTTTTAAGAGGAGATTCCAATGAAAAGAAAAGGAAATTTGTACCCAGCGCTTTATTAGAGCCACATCTTCTGGATGGACTTTTTTTATATCTTTTGCCATATTTACAACACTCATTGTTGTTTCCTTTTCCGCGGCAACAGACACAAGGCCTGTTCCCGCATTTTTTCCTTTTATTTTAATTTTGATTGCTTGTTTTATTGTATTGCATATTCTGTGTCTGAAACTTTTTCAAGTGTGACATTAGATTGTAGACAAACTAGCGGACGGAACCCACTGTAGTTACCGTTATAGCCGTTACAGTCAACGCTGCCGTTGTAGTCCACACTCATAACATAGTAATGGTTATAGGCAGAAGGGCTGGCCAACCAATATGCTAGCGCATTTGATCGTGCTGTTATTACATATAATGGGGCACTTGTTTTTAACATTGAACCAATACTATAAGACCAAGAAGTATCCTTTGCTTTTCGTTTTATTTGATATCCTGTTGCATTCGTTGCTTGTGATACATATGCTGTTTTATATTTATCATTATATGATTTGAATAATAGTTCAACACTTGGTCCACCTATTACATAATCTGCTTTATTATTTGTATCTTTGAACTTGCTATTCCAAGCTGTTGTATCCATCATATATGCTACTGACTTCATGTTATTATTTGTACTTGTAAATTTTTTAGTGTTAAAATAGTCATTATTTAATGCTTTTAATTTACTATCTGTTATCCTTGCTGAACCTGTTACATAATCATTTAATATATTGCTGTTATCTGCATAAAATATTTTCC
>OLSA01002715.1_pt1 | contig 12968 bp, 7 predicted proteins | sample 1672731 | NCBI WGS metagenome assembly OLSA01 (sample SAMEA3136718, study PRJEB25190) | human gut metagenome | biome: human gut; feature: human-associated habitat; material: faeces | place: Austria | collected 2013
CGGGCCGCTCCGCAAAGTCGCTCACCTCCGGGTGCGGCTGTCCGCCGAGCCGCTCCGCCACGGCCGCAGCCAGCGGATGGGTCGAACAGCGCTCCAGGGCGCTGAAGCAGGCCGCACGGCGGTCGCCGTCCCCGCACCAGATCAGGTCGGTCACCTCGGGACGCCCCTCCGTGAGCGTGCCGGTCTTGTCGAGCACGACGACATTCACGCGGGCCGCCGCCTCCAAACTCTCGGCATTGCGGATCAGGATGCCGTTCTCGGCCCCCTTGCCGATTCCCACCACGATGGCCGTAGGGGTTGCCAGCCCCAGCGCACAGGGGCACGCAACGACCAGCACCGTAACCAGCGCCAGTACCCCGCGCGTGAAGCCGTCGGCCGGATCGGCCGCCCACCATGCAACGAATGCCACCGCGGCCAGCGTCATGACCACCGGGACGAAGACCGCAGCCACGCGGTCCACGAGCCGCTGCACGGGCGCCTTGCTACCCTGCGCCTCCTGCACCTGCCGGATGATGTGGGCAAGCATCGTCCCGTCACCCACGCGGGTCGCCCGCATGTGCAGCGCCCCGCGCAGGTTGACCGTCCCGGCGAAGAGCTCCGCCCCGGGCTGCTTGAGCACGGGGAGCGGCTCCCCGCTGAAGAGGCTCTCGTCGACCGGGGAGCTGCCCTCGCAGACCTCGCCGTCGACGGGAATCCGCTCGCCGGGACGCACCAGCAGCCGGTCACCCGGGCGCACCTCGCCGATCCGGACCCGGCGAATTGTGCCGTCGGGCTCCACGAGCGAAACCTCCTGCGGCTGCAGGCGCATCAGCTTGCGCAGCGCCTCCGTCGTCCGGCCCTTGGCCCGGGCTTCGAGCAGCCGGCCCAGCAGCACGAAGGCAATGACGACGCTTGCCGACTCGAAATAGAGGTGCGCCTCCATGCCGCGGCTCTCCCACACGCGGGGAAAGAGCAGGTTGAAGAGGCTGAAGAGATACGACACGCCCGTGCTGACGGCAACGAGCGTATCCATGTTGGCTGCCCCGTGGCGCAGCTGCCGCCACGCCGAGACAAAGAAGCTCCGCCCGCAGACAAACAGCGTCACCGAAGCGAGCAGCCACAGCACCCAGCGCACCCAGCCCACCGACTGGAACCACATGCCGAGCACGGCCACGGGCAGCGCCAGCGCAACGGCCAGCAGCGCCTGCCGCCGCAACAGCCGGTAATCGGCCGCGGCCCGGCGGTCAGCTTCATCCGCGGCCTCGTCCCCGCCGCCGGTCAGCAGGTCGTAACCCGCCGCCTGCACGGCGCTCCGCAAACCGTCGGCCGTACAGCACTGCGGATCGTAAACCACGCGGGCCGTGGCCGTCGCGGGATTCACCCCGACTTCGCGCACCCCTTCGCAATGCCGCAAGGCCTTTTCGACACGCGCCACACAGGCGGCGCAGTGCATGCCCGTCACCGGGAACAGGCCCGTTTGTGTCTCATTCCGTTCCATGATCTTCGTTTCGTCACTTGTTTGTGCAAAGATACGGACGGCGCCCCGTCCCGACGTTACAGAATCGTGGGCCGGATTTACAGATTTACACGGTGACGTGCAGAGACGGCAGGCAGAGACGGGGGCGGGCAGAAACAGCAAAGGAGCAGCGGCTGGCCCGAGGGGGGGGGCAGAGTTTGTCGAGCGGTCGGCGCGGAGGCTGCGCCAGCTGCCGGTAACGGCTCGGCGTCAGGCCCGTGACCTGCTTGAACTGGGCGCTCAGGTGGGCGACGCTGGAGTAGTTCATGCGGTCGGCAATCTCGCTGAGCGACAGCTCGCCGTAGGAGAGCAGCTCCTTGACACGCTCGATGCGCTGCGCGATGTAGCAGCGTTCGACGGTCGTGCCGGTCTCCTCGGAAAAGAGCTTGCTCAACACGCTGTATTCGTGGTGCAGCGTCTCGGAGAGATATTCCGAAAGGTTGACGCGCAGCGGCGCATCGTCGCGGTGCACCAGACGGATGATCTCGGTACGGATCCGCTCGGCCAGCTGGCGGCGGCCATCGTCCAGCCGCTCGAAGCCCACGGCCCGCAGCGCCTCGTCCAGCCGCTCCAGCGTCGCGGCATCGGGACGCACGGCGGTTCGCACGTACCCCAGTTCGACGCACTCGGGCTCCAGCCCCAGCCGCGTGAAGAGGTCGCGCACGACCAGTATGCAGCGGTCGCACACCATGTTCCGGATGTGGAAGGTCCGACCCTCCTCCGGCGCTCTGTCCAAGGATTCCATACCGCGAAGATAATGCTTCGCCGCGGGTTGTGCAACACCCCGGCCCGGAAAACCGGAGAGCAGGCCCCTCCTCCGCGATCCCGGGCCGACCGTGGGACAACGGCAAATCGACGGCATCCGCCCATGGAACGGCGGAACATCCACCACAGTCCGCAGTCCGACCGCAGACCGATCGCTGACTGCAGCCCGGCCGCCGAACGGCAGCGGGCCCGGCACCCCGACAATGGCACCCCGATACTCCGACAACGGTCCTCCCCCGGTGCCGGCGCCCCGATACTCCGACAACGACGCCCCGACAAAGGCAGATCGGCTGCCGCGGGTTTGGTTCTCTGCGCGGCTTGCACTATCTTTGCGGCCCGGAACCATCAACCCGGAACCGTCAAAGAGTCACTGTCATGACCGAAAAACATGCCCGCCACGGGAGCCTGCTGGCCCTCACGCCCCTGCTGGTCTTCCTGGCCACCTACCTCGCCGCATCGCTCATAACGGGCGACTTCTACCGCATGCCCATCAGCGTGGCGTTCCTCGCCGCCGCGGTCTATGCCGTTGCGACGACACGCCGGCTGCCCTTCGCCGAACGCATCGAGCACTTCTCGGCCGGAGCCGCGAACGGCAACATCCTGCTCATGATCTGGATCTTCATCCTCGCCGGAGCCTTCGCCGAGTCGGCCCGCAGCATGGGCGCCGTGGATGCCACGGTGAACCTCACGCTCCACCTGCTGCCGGGTTCGCTCCTCCCCGCGGGGCTCTTCCTCGCGGCCTGCTTCGTATCGCTCTCCGTGGGCACCTCCGTCGGGACGATCGTCGCCCTGGGTCCCGTTGCCGCAGGGCTGGCCGAGCAGACCACGATGAACGAGGCATGGCTCATGGGGATCGTGGTCGGCGGCGCCTTCTTCGGCGACAACCTCTCGTTCATCTCCGACACGACCATCGCCGCAACCCGCACGCAGGAGTGCGACCTGCGCGACAAGTTCCGCGTCAACGTCCGCATCGTCGCCCCGGCGGCCCTCGTGACGCTGGGCATCTACCTCTTCACGGGAAGCCATGCCCCGCAGATCGCCCATCCGGAGCACATCGAGTGGATCAAGGTGCTGCCCTACCTGCTCGTCCTCGTGGCGGCCGTCGGCGGCATGAACGTCATGAAGGTTCTGCTGCTGGGCATCCTCTCGACGGGAGTGATAGGCATCGCGACGGGCAGCTTCGCGCCGATGGGCTGGTGCGGCAGCATGGGCGAAGGGATCACGGGCATGGGCGAGCTCATCATCATCACGCTGCTCGCGGGCGGACTGCTCGAACTGATCCGCCTGAACGGCGGCATCGACTACCTGATCGACCGCATGACACGCCACATCCGGGGCCGCCGCGGCGCCGAGGGGGCCATCGCGGGGCTCGTCTGCCTCTCGAACCTCTGCACGGCCAACAACACGATCGCCATCCTGACCGTGGGCCCCATCGCCCGCAAGATCGCCGACCGCTTCGGCATCGACCGCCGGCGCAGCGCCAGCCTGCTCGACACCTTCTCGTGCTTCACGCAGGGGCTGCTCCCCTACGGCGCGCAGCTGCTCATGGCCGCCGGTCTCACGGGACTCTCGCCGCTGGAGATCATCCGCTACCTCTACTACCCCTTCGTCATGGGATTCGGCGCCGTACTGGCCATCGTGCTGCGCTATCCCCGCAAAATCTGATCCGGCCGCCCGCTTCCGGGCCGCCCCATACGCACACGAAAACACCCGCAACGCCTTGTGGCGCTGCGGGTGTTCTGCAATCCGCTGCGGGACGGTTACTCGATTTCGAGCAGCACGGCGTCCGTAGCTACGGTGTCGCCCGCCTGCACGAGAATCTGCTTCACCTTGCCCGAGTAGTCGGTCGTGACGGCATTCTCCATCTTCATGGCCTCGAGCACGAGGACCTCCTGTCCGGCCTTGACCTCGTCGCCGACCTTCACCTTGATGTCGATGATGCGGCCCGGCAGCGGAGCCGTCACGGTATTGCCCGTGATGACGGCCTGCTTCTTCTCCTCGACGGGCTTCTCCTCGGCCTTCGGCGCAGCGGGTTTCGCCGCCTCGTAGGCCTTCTTCTTCTGTTCGGTCAGGAAGGTCTTGGCCACGAGCGGGAAGAGCTCGAGCAGCAGCACCTCCTTCTCGTTGGCGGCGAGCTTCACGCCTCCGGCCTCCGGAAGTTCGGGATTGGGCTGCATCTGGTATTTTGACGTATCGTAGGGCGTCTCCTCACGCACACCGCAGATCTTGAAGCGGAACTCGGGATCGATCTTCACGGGCGTCTTGCCGTACTCGCCCTTCACCAGTCCGACGAACTGCGACGACTTGTTGGTGTACATCGGACGTCCGGCCTTCTCGTCGAGGGCGCAGTTCACGGCCTGTGCGCCGACGATCTGCGACGTCGGGGTCACCAGAGGCGGCAGACCCGCAGCCAGACGCACCGACGGGATGAGCTCCATGGCGCGGGGCAGAATCTCCTCCGACTTGAGCTGCTTGAGCTGGGCCACCATGTTCGAATACATGCCGCCCGGGATTTCGGCCTTCTGCACCAGTTCGTTCGGTGCCGGGAAGCCGAAGTAGGCCTCGATCTTGCGGCAGGCGGCGATCGTCGCCTCCTCGTCGTCGTTCTGCGCAGCCTTGATGGCGGCGTCGAACAGCGCGTCGATCTCGGCGGGCAGCTTGTCCGTCAGCGGGTTGAACGGCTTGGGTTCGGGCTTCTCGACGCCGAATACCGACATGTTCAGCTCCTTGCGGATCTCACGCAGCTGCGTGTTGATCTTCGCCACGGCCTCCATGTTGACGCCGAGGTCGATGCCGAGCTTCTGGCAGAAGACGTAGACCAGCTCGATGGCCGGAGCGCCCGTGCCGCCGCCGAAGTACCAGCAGTTGGTGTCGACGATGTCGACGCCCGCCACGATGGCTGCGAGCACCGATGCCAGACCGTAACCCGGCGTACAGTGGGTATGGAAGTCGACCGGAATCGAGAGGTGCTGCTTGAAGAGCTTGACGAGCGTGGCCACGCGGCGCGGCGGAATCAGGCCCGACATGTCCTTGATCGTAATCATGTCGGCACCGAGGGCCGCCATCTGGCGGGCCTTGTCGAGGAAGTAGGCGTCGGTGAAGACCTGCTCGTGCTTCTTCTTGCCCATCAGGCGCTGCATGAAGGTCGGTTCGGGGTATTTCGGGTCGACCGTATAGCAGACGGCGCAATCGGCGATGCCGCCGTACTGCTTCACGTACTTGACCGTCGACTTCACGTTGTCCACATCGTTCAGGGCATCGAAGATACGCATGATGCCCAGACCGCTCTCGATGGCGTTGCGGCAGAAGCCGTCGATGATCTCATCCGTGTAGGGCGAATAGCCGAACAGGTTGCGGCCGCGCGACAGGGCCGTGAGCTTCGAGACGTTGCCGATGGCCTTGTGGATGGTCTCCAGACGGGTCCAGGGGTTCTCGTTCAGGTAGCGCATCACCGAGTCGGGCACGGCTCCGCCCCACACCTCCATCGCATAGAAATTCGCATCCTTGTAATAAGGCAGGCAGCGGTCGATTTGCGCCTGATTCATGCGGGTTGCGAACGAGGACTGCTGTCCGTCGCGCAACGTAAGGTCTCTGATCTTGAGATTTCTCGCCATTGTATTAGGAAATTAAAGGGTTTTACCTGCGTTACTGTTATTCCGATAACAAAGATAATAAACAATTCGGATTTCCAACAATTTTGCAAAAAAATTTGCAAAAATTCATCACCGCAACTTACTTTCCGTAAATCAAAAGCCGTCACGGGGCGACCGATGTCCGGCGTCGGCCTCCGCGTCGGGGCTCCTGCGGCGGGCGGGGCGGTCGAGGTACTTGCGCTTGAAGAGATCGACGCAGAAGACGAACATCGCCAGCAGGAGGGGCCCGAAGATCACCCCCATGAAGCCGAAAAGCGACAGTCCGATGATGACACCGAAGATCGTGACGAGCGGGTGCGCGTTGTCGAGCCGCTTCTGCAGGACCATGCGCAGGATGTTGTCGACCTGCGTAACGACCAGCACGCCGTAGAGCAGCAGGCCGACGGCCTGGCCCCAATGTCCCGCCAGCCCCGTGTAGAGGGCCAGCGGCACCCAGACGAGCGCCGTGCCGACGATCGGGATCACCGTGGCGAAACTCGTCAGCACGCCCCATAACAGCGTCCCGTGCACGCCGAAGATCACGTAGCCCACCCAGGCGACGAACCCCTGCCCCACGGCCAGCAGCGGGATGACGATGGCGTTCGAGCGGACGATGCGGTGGATTTCGCGCAGCACGTCGCCGCCTTCGCGGCGGTTGAAGGGGAGCATCTCGCGGACGTAGGCCTCCATGCGGCAGCCGCCGACGAGCAGGAAGTAGAGCACGAAGAGCAGCACGACGACATTGACGGCGAAGCTGCCGATCGCCTCGACGAGCTGCTGCCCCAGCTTCGGCAGGTAGGCCAGGATCTCGCGCAGGTTGCTCTCCTGCCAGAGGTCGTAGCCCGTCCGGACACGGATCACGCGCGTGACATCCCGGACCGAGGCGATGAGCGACTGCGGGTCGAGCGTCACGTCCTGCACCTTGCTGACGACGAGCCACACGATGCCGCTGATCGGGATAAGGAAGCAGAGGACGGCCTCGCCCAGCAGCAGCCAGGCCGCCGGACCGCGGCGCCAGCGGCGGTGTTCGGTGAGTCGGATCATCTGCCCGCGCAGCAGGACGTAGATCGTCGCGGCGCCCAGCAGGCCGCCCAGAAAGGGAATCAGCTCGATGAAGACCGTCACCCCCATGCCGAGGATGAGGGCGACGAGCGAATAACGCCAGTATCGTTCACGGATCGAAGCCATACGCCACCTGCAGCGCAAGGAGCGTGCCGCAACGGCTTGCTGACGGCGGGGAAAACGCCTGCCGCCCCGATCCGAAGGTCCGGGACCTTACAGCAGGCGCTGCCGCAGCGCGTCGCACGAAGCCTCGGGATCGTGCGGATCGAACCGGAAGCCGTCGATGCCGGCCTCGCGTGCCGCGGCGATGTTGGCCGCACGGTCGTCGATGAAGAGCGTCTGGGCCGGATCGAGCCCGTAGCGGTCTAACAGGATGCGGTAGATGCGCGGCTCGGGCTTGACCGTGCCCTCCTCGCACGAGACGACCTCGCCGTCGAAGAGCGCGTAGACGTCGGCACGCCGCAGGAAGTCGATGAACTCGCGCGACATGTTCGACAGCACGTAGAGACGGTATCCCGCCCGCTTCAGCTCGCCGACGAGCCGCTCGGTCGCCCGCACGGGCTCCTGCCGGTCGATCGCCTCCCGCACATAGGCCCGGGCCACCTCGGGCGTGCAGCCGTGCAGGGCGCACAGGGCATCGATCACCTGATCGAGCGTCAGCGTGCCGCGGTCGTACTCGACCCAGAAGTCCGGCATCGGGTCGGTGCGGATGAAGCGGAAGAAGTCGATGAATTCGGGTGAGCACTTGTGCTTGTCGCGGGCAAAAAGGACGCCGCCGAGGTCGAAAACGATATTTTTCATGCGGCAAAGATAGGCTTTTCGCCCGACATTTCTTCGGTGCGCCGGCAAAAAAAGGCGGTCGCCTTCCGCCCGGATACGACGCGGGAGGTCCGGCGCCGTTCCGGACCTCCCGCTTTCCGGCCGGAGAATCAGTCGGCGCGCGAGACCACCAGACAGTCCACCATCGCCTGGTTGACCTCCATGTGCATGTTCTCGTTCCACGGGCAGAACTCCAGCGTCACGACATGACGGCCCGGCGTGAGGGCCATGCGGACACGGTTCGTCAGGCCCCATTCGTCCCAGGCCCCTTCGCCGCGCTGCGGAAAGACCACGCAGCGGGCATGCGCGCCGTCCACACGCATCGTGCGCAGCGCACAGCGGTTGTGCGTCTCCACCGAGCCGTTGCCGTTGGCATAGCGCCACGCGAGGACGTACTCTCCCGGCTCCCCGATCCGGATCGGAATCTCGATCCGCCGGTTGACCGTCCGGGCGATCTCGACAAACCCGCGGCCCGAGTATCCGCTGTAGGGATAAGCGGCGGCCGGGGCATACTCCTCCGCCTCGTACAACCGCGTCGTGCGGTAGCTCGCAACGGGCTCGCTGGCGAACGACTCGATCCCGTCGGCCGAAAGGGCCGTCACCTGCCAGCTCCCGGTCTCGTCGTCGGGCAGCGGGAAGACGGCGTCGGAGGTCTCGCCGACAGGCGTCCCGTCGCGGTAGATGCGGTAGGTGCAGCCCTGCTCGGGCTCCCAGAGCAGGCGGTTCACGCCGAAGTCCGCCTCGGGAGTGCGGGGCGAGTAGCGGTTCGCGGTCAGGTTGATCCGGCCTGCGGGCAGCGGCTCCGAAGCCAGGCGGATCTCAACGGCGTGCCGTCCGCGGAGGGTATCCGCCAGGAAGGGCTCCTGCTCGACGCCGTCCACGCGGAACGAGGCGATGCGGTTACCCCAGCCCGACAGCGAGATGTCGAGCAGGGCCTCGCGGTAGCGGAAATTCTCCAGGCGCCGCGGCGTGTCGAGCGCCTCGGGGACGAAGGGGGCGAAGCGCAGTCCGTCGGCCTCGAAGTCGAGCCCGAAAAGCAGGCGGTATGTAAGGGCGAGGTTGCCCGAAAGGCTCCACAACATGTTCGCCGAGTTGATCTGCGTGCCGTAGCGGTCGCCGGACCAGCTGACAAAGTTCTCCTGATTGGTCAGGAAGAGCAGCCCGGCCCGCCAGATGGCGCCGATGCCGTGGAGGACGTTGGGCTCGTTGCCCGTGCGGGCCGCCGCCAGCGTCCAGTAGGCCTGCACGAAGGGCCACACGGCATCGTTGTGGTAGGGCGGCACGTCGGGAATGCTCGGGAAGAAACAGGGCGTGCCGAAATCGAGCGACGGGACCTGCTCGACGACGCGCGCCGCACGCTCGGCCGGGGCGATGTCCCACAGGATGCAGAGCGCCTCGCCGAGCGTCTCGCTGCGGGGCGACAGCAGCAGCGTATCGCGGCCGTAGAGGAACTGCCCGTAGTAGCCCCGCTCCTCGATCCAGAGCCGGGCGTTGATCCCTTCACGCAGCAGTCCGGCATGGCGGGCATACCTTGCGGCGAGCTCCGCCTCACCCCGCCGGGCCGCGATCTCGGCGAGCACCTCGCAGGCGCGGCAGTGTACGGCGCAGGTCCCGAGGTTCTCGCTGGCATAGATGTCCGCCGGCTGCATCCAGCGCGGATACTCCTGCTCGCGCCAGTCGAGGAAGGAGCTCTCGCCGCGCACGAGCTGCGTGACGGGATCGTAGACCACCCGCATGTCGTCCTCCACCGAACGGCGGATCACGGGCCAGACCGTATCGAGCCACGCCTCGTCGCCCGTGACCTTGTAGACCTCGTAGGCCGCCACGGCCCAGATCATGCGGTCCGACGAGACGGGCCAGGCACCGCCCGTACCCGTATCCTGCACGATGCGGCCCAGAGGATCGACCTTGCGCATCAGACTCTTTTTCGCCACCTCGGGCTGCACGTGCGCCATGGCCAGCAGGATGCTGTAGCTCACGTCGCGCGTCCACACGCCGCTCCAGTTCCGGCCGGTGCGGAGCGTCGAATCGGGCTCGACGGCGCGGTTCACCTCGTCGAGCGAAAGGTTGTACATGGCCCGTTCGACGGGCAGGCCCCCGATCAGCCGGGGATAGGCCGAAATATCGGTCCCGAGCCGCCAGCGCTGTTCGACAACGCTGTCGGCGCCCGGCGCGGCACCCGTAAAGTCGGAGACGATCTCCGTATCGGAGAGCACGCGGGCCGTATATTGGGCCTGCGTCACCCCGTCGCGCAGCAGCTCATAGCTTGCGGTGCGGTACACGACATCGCTGCCGCACGAGACGCCCAGCAACAGCAGCGGCAAAAGAATCTTTCGCATGGATTCAGAAAGTTCGGTTCGACATGATTTTCCAAAAAGGGCCCCGTCCCGAAGGAGAGGCCCGAGAATTCCTGTTGAGTCGACCGTCAGAAGAGGTGGAAGACCACGGTCAGACCCGCCATGACGATGGCGACCATCGACATGAGCTTGACGAGGATGTTGAGCGACGGGCCCGACGTATCCTTGAACGGATCGCCCACCGTGTCGCCCACGACCGTCGCCTTGTGGCAGTCGGAGCCCTTGCCGCCGTAGTGTCCCTCCTCGATCATCTTCTTGGCGTTGTCCCACGCACCACCGGCATTGGCCATGAAGACCGCCAGCACGAAGCCCGAGCTCAGGCCGCCGACGAGCAGGCCCATGACGCCCGCCACGCCGAAGACAAGACCCACGATCACCGGCACGATGATCGCCAGCAGGCTCGGGAAGAGCATCTCGCGCTGCGCCCCGCGCGTCGAGATGGCCACGCAGCGCGCATAGTCGGGCGTACCCTCGCCCGTGAGGATGCCCTTGATCTCGCGGAACTGACGCCGCACCTCCTGCACCATGCTCTCGGCGGCGCGGCCCACGGCATTCATCGTCAGGCCGCAGAAGAGGAACGACATCATCGCGCCGATGAAGAGACCGATGAGCACCGTGGGGTTCATCAGCGAGATGCGGTAATACTCCATGAAGTCGAGGATCGAGGCGCTCTGCACGAGCTGCTCCGTGCCGTTCGGCATCGTGAGCACCTCGATGCCGTTGTGCAGCAGGCCGATGCGGATCTCCTCGATGTAGGAGGCCAGCAGCGCCAGCGCCGTCAGGGCCGCCGATCCGATGGCGAAGCCCTTGCCCGTGGCGGCCGTCGTGTTGCCCAGCGCATCGAGCGCGTCGGTACGCTTGCGCACCTCGGCACCCAGGCCGCTCATCTCGGCATTGCCGCCCGCATTGTCGGCGATGGGTCCGTAGGCGTCGGTCGCCAGCGTGATGCCCAGCGTCGAGAGCATGCCCACGGCCGCGATGCCGATGCCGTAGAGGCCCATCGACATGTTCTGCGGCGAGAGCATCTGCTCCATGTCGAAGCCGATGGCGCAGAGGTAGGCCACGATGATCGCCACACCGATCGTCACGACGGGAATCGCCGTCGAGATCATGCCCGAGCCCACGCCGGCGATGATGACCGTGGCGGGACCCGTCTGGGCGCTGCCGGCGATCTTCTGCGTCGGCTTGTAGGAGTGCGACGTGTAGTATTCGGTTGCCTGGCCGATGATGATGCCGGCCACGAGGCCCGTGATGACCGAGCACGAGAGGCCGACCCAGTTCTCGATGCCGAGCAGGTAGAGGATGCCGAACGTCGCCGCGGCGATGAGCGCCGAGCTGACATTCACGCCCCGGCCGAGCGAGCGCAGCAGCTCCCGCATCGAGGCCCCCTCCTTCGTGCGCACGAGGAAGATGCCGAAGATCGAGAGGACGATGCCCACGGCGGCGATCAGCATCGGCGCCAGCACGGCCTTGAGCTGCATCGCCTCGCCACCCACGGTGGCAAAGGCCGCGGCACCGAGGGCCGCCGTCGCCAGCACCGAGCCGCAGTAGCTCTCGTAGAGGTCGGCGCCCATGCCGGCCACGTCGCCCACGTTGTCGCCCACGTTGTCGGCGATGGTCGCCGGGTTGCGCGGGTCGTCCTCCGGGATGCCGGCCTCGACCTTGCCCACGAGGTCGGCGCCCACGTCGGCCGCCTTCGTGTAGATACCGCCGCCGACACGCGCGAAGAGCGCCTGCGTCGAGGCGCCCATGCCGAAGGTCAACATCGTCGTGGTGATGACCACGAGCTTCTGCGGACCCGTCGTCTCGACAAAGTGGTCCAGGATCACATACCAGAACGAGATGTCGAGCAGGCCGAGACCCACGACCACAAGCCCCATCACGGCGCCGCTGCGGAAGGCGACCTTCAGGCCGCGGTCGAGCGACTGCCGCGCGGCATTGGCCGTGCGGGCCGAGGCGTAGGTCGCGGTCTTCATGCCGAAGTAGCCGGCCAGGCCCGAGAAGAATCCGCCCGTAAGGAAGGCGAAGGGCACCCATTCGTTCTGCACGCCCGCCCCGTAGGCCAGGTAGGCGAAGAAGAGCGCCAGAACCACGAATACGAGCCCCACGACCTTGTACTGCTGCCGCAGGTAGGCCATGGCACCCATGCGCACGTGCGCGGCGATTTCGCGCATGCGCGGCGTACCCTCGTCCTCGCGCTTCATCAGACGGTAGAAGGCCCAGGCAAAGGCCAGCGCGATGACGGAAACGACGGGTACGACCCAGAAAATCATCGGAGTGTTCGTCATTTGGCAATAGTTTAGATTGGAAACGTGGACATAAAGATAGGAAAAATCCCGCAATACGGCTCTCCGAAGCCGGGAAAAAGAGACCCCGTGAGAAAAAAAGGCCGGGGCTCCGGATTCCGGAACCCCGACCTGGGCGACCGACAACGGCCGGAAGGGACGTTCCCGACAGGGAACTACGATCCGAAGTTGTCGTAGAGGATGTTTTCGGGCGGCACGCCGAGCGAGTCGAGCATCTTGACCACCGAAGCGATCATCATCGGAGGTCCGCACATGAGGTAGATGCAGTCCTCGGGAGCCTGATGGTGCTTCAGGTAGTTCTCGTAGAGCACGTTGTGCACGAAGCCCGGCGTATAGGGAATGCCTGCCGCATCGGCCTCGGGATCGGGACGGTCCAATGCGAGGTGGAACGAGAAGTTGGGGAACTCCTTTTCGATCTCGTGGAACTCGTGCAGATAGGGAGCCTCCTTCAGGGCGCGGGCTCCGTACCAGAACGAAACGGGACGCTTCGTCTTCTCGGTCTTGAACAGGTGCATGATGTGGCTGCGCATCG
>OLSA01002718.1_pt1 | contig 12955 bp, 9 predicted proteins | sample 1672731 | NCBI WGS metagenome assembly OLSA01 (sample SAMEA3136718, study PRJEB25190) | human gut metagenome | biome: human gut; feature: human-associated habitat; material: faeces | place: Austria | collected 2013
ATGATTTTGTCGGGTGAATCGGCGGCAAAATGAATCGGGTGTGTTGCGGGGCGGTAAATTCTTCGTGGACTTTTCCTCACGGAAGTGGTGGGTCTCACGGTGATAACCAACCACTTTCTGTGGCTGTGTTCAAAATGAACACGACCACATCTTGTGGATGGTTTCAAACCAATCCACAAAATCAGTGAGATTTGTGACAGAGAATATCATGTTTCGCAAGGTGCGTCAAGATGATTTTGAAAAATTTATGACGGTAAAGCATAAGAAGTCTTACTATTTGGCTCAAATTGAAGTCTACTTGACTTTTTTATTGAAGAGATGTCCGTTTTATGCTGCTGCATCTGTAACAGCCTGACGATAAGCACTTGCAGCGTTGTTATTTTATTCAACTGGCTGGGGGATAGTCCTCTGCATCGGGCGAAGTATTCCTCAGTACGGTTTCCACCGCGCACAGAGCAATCTTGGCAAGATTCAGCGTGGTATGGGGATTCATGGCGGTATGCCTCCGTCTATTTTTCTGTGTATAGAATACCACATAAACAAAAAGAGAACGGACGGTCGTTTCTGTTTACGAATTGAGCGCCTGCCACAACGCATCTGAAGCATCAAACACTGCCACGCTGTACCCGGCAAAGCGGCTCTGGATATCAACAGTCTGGCTGCCATCGGCGGCAGTGTTGTAGCTGCCCAGTTCCAGCCCGGAAAGGGCGGGCTGGCTGCGCCACGGGATAAGCTTTGTCTGCCATTCCGCGCCCAGCTTTTCGCTCAGTGCCCCATAGGCCTGTTCGAAGCCCTCCGGGTCATCCAAGATCCAGATTTTGCTCTCGCCGTTGGCAAGGTCGGTGTTCATCTGGGTGGCACCGGCCATCTGACCGTTCATGTCGGTCAGGGCGGCATCGGCGCTCCATGTGTAGTTGTTCACCTGCACCACCACAGTCCCGTCGCCGTTGGCGTCCTCCGCATAGTCTGCCAGCGCAGTCTGCAGGCGCTGCACGGCCTCGTCCGGCAGGGCCTCCGCCGTGACTACCGCCACGGTGTAGTCCGGGTCTACGGTAGTCAGCAGGCCGTGCGCCACATACGCTACGCCCACAATGACCATTGCCGCCACCGCCACGATGCCCCAGTTGTAATACCACCAGTTGGCGCGGGAGCGCTTTTTCTGCTCCTGTGCGGTCAGGGGCTTATCCGGCGCTGCCGGGCGCGGGATGCTGCGCACCTCTACGCCGTATTCCTGCCGCAAAACCGGGAACAGGGTCTGCATCGCTGCCAGCCCCGGCAGCCAGAAGCCGAACAGCACCGCCCAGAACACGCTGACCGGGAACAGCAAGATCATGCCGCCGATGCCCGCCAGCATGAGAACGCCTGCCAGGACGCAGCGCGCCGGGGCGACAGCCAGCAGCCTGCCCGCCCGGCGCAGCAAGCTGTCCGGGGCGGGCAGTTGCAGCGGCAGAACGGCAGCGCAAAGCGTAGCCAGAACCGCCAGCACCAGAAAATCCAGCGCCAGAAAAACGAGAATGGCAAGCCCGGGGTAATACCCCTGCTGCGCGGCGGCTTCAAACACAAAGGCCGATACAAAGCACAGCAGCCCCAGCACCAGCGTGCCAATGCAGCCAAAGCCGCAGGCGGCTTTCCAATGGGCGGCTAGGGTCTGCTTTGCCCGGGGCAGCCACTGGGAGGGGTCGTTCTGCAAGCTGCGCAGAGCGCAGTCTGCCAGCAGCACCATGGCAGGGCCGGTCAGCAGACCGGTGACCGCACTGCACACCACCGTCAGCGGCAGGGAGAGCAGGGTCACGCCCAGCGAGACCCCCAGTGCGGCAGGCAGGCAGAGCACGCAGACCATCAGGTTCGTGCCCAGCAGCTGGCCGAGGTCGCGGCCGACCATCTGGCAAAAGCGTGCAAAGCCTTTTTTCTCCGGCTCGTTTGGGCCTACGCCGTGGCCGTCCCGCCCATAAAGGGCATTGTAGATGCTCATTTTACTTCACCTCGGTGCCAAAGGCTTCGATTTGGGTCAGCGCCGGGAAGGGGGAAGTCCCCTCGGCCTGAATCAGATCCTTCAGCACAAGGCTGCGCACCCGCTTGGGCTCAAAGGCCACGCTCTGGGGTTTGGCGCTTTTCACCAGCGGGATGTCCAGCTGGCTGCCATCAGAAAATTCCACCGTGGCCTTTACCCAGTAGTTGTCGTGTGGGAAATCTGCCCGCTCGGTGATGCGCAGCTCATCCAGCAGTACTTCCCGGCCAAAATCCAGCGTCAGGGCTGCGTTCGGGTCGCGGTTGATGCCCCAGCTCTGGTAGGGATACTCGCCGTGGGCGCTGTTCTCAAAAATGCCGTCGATGGCGTTGCGGGCGGCAAACACCGCCTCGCCGCGCGTTTCTACGTTGGCGCTGGCGTGGGGATAAAAACCGGTGTCGCCATGCTCGTCATAGCAGTTGAAGGCCAGATTCCGCCGGGCGGCAATCTCTTCCGGCAGTGCCAGCCGTGCCCGGATAACGTGACGGCTGCCCGCAAAGCTCTTGGGCGAGTAGGTGATGGCCTGCTCCCCGAAGGGAATGTGGAAGTTGATCTCCCGCTTGACCACATACACAAGGGCTTCGGGCATGGTGTCCTCGAACTGGATGACGCAGTACTGCCCGGGATGGTCGATCTCCAGCGCCACCCGGTCGCCGGGCTTGTAGCAGTTGGTGTAAACAAGGGATACGGCGGTGTCAGCGTCACAGGTCATCAGGGTGTGGCCGGCTTCGTCCAGAATTTTCAGCTTGATGGTTTCCATGGCAGTTCTCCTTAGTACAGTTCGAGCTTCAGCATTTTTTGGAAATGCAGGGTGATCTTATAGATCGTTTCCGGCCATGCGGTGCGCAGGCGCGGGTCGGTGATAGGCACCGCCGTAACAGCAGCCGTTGCGGCGTCCGGGTCAAAGCGGATGCCGCCCAGTGTGCCCACCGCAAAGCCGTCCGCAGTGGGGACGGGTTGCTTCTCGGTGAGCAGGGTCAGGTCTACTGTGCCGGGATAGTCTGTTTCGTCCCGCAGGGTGATGCCCTGTTCGCTGACAGATACGCTGCGGCGGTAGGTGGTAAGCCCCGGGATGGGCGGGTACGCGCCCGCCAGTTCGCCGGTGATGCTATTTTCCTCGGTGCACACCTCCCGGGCAGCGTATTCCGCGCCGGGCAGCTGCTGCACGCCGTCAAAGGTGGGCAGGTTGTGCCATGCGCTCTGCATCGTCCAGATCTCATACCGCTGAGGGCTGAAGGTCTTTTTGGTGTAGCTCTCCACTCCGATATCGATGAGAAACGGTCTTCCGTCCTTGTACACGGTAATGCTGCCGGTATCGTTGTGGTTGTGGCTGTCGCCGTTGGAGCCAAACTTTGCACCCAGCACCCAGCTGCCCTGCCGTGCGGCATAAATGCCTACACTGGGGTACCATACTGCAGAACGATGCTGGGGAACTGCGGCGTATTCCATCAGTTCCTGCTCGGCAAAGGCGGTGGTCAGCCGGTACCACAGGTTGATGTGGGTGCTGCCGTCCGGGTTCTGCAAATGGTCGGGGTCGGCATCGGCGCGGAAATCTGCCGCCGCAAGGGCCTGCAAAGCATCGCTGCCTACGGCCTGTCCAAAGCGGTATTCCCGTGCACCGCAGCGCCCGGCCAGGGGGCTGCAATCGCCAAAGTTCAGATAGTAAGGTCCTTCCACATGGACATTGCAGATGTACTCCGCGATATTTTTGATCTTTGTTTCTCTGAATAGCGGGCGGAAGGCCTCCGGCGCAACGTTGGATAAAATTTCAAGACAGCCCCACAGGGTCAGTCCGGCGTGGCGATAATACTGCGCACCCTCGTTGCAGCAGCCGTCCGCGCCGTAGTCCTTCAAAAAGCAGTCGAGGCTGTAGGCTGCCTGCTTGACGGCAGCTTTTCGCTGCTGCTGGGTGGTGGGCAGCAGAAAAACGGTGAGCAGCACATTCTGAGTGCACCAGCTCGTCCAGTTACACATAGGCTCTTCGCCGTTGCCCATCCACCAGAAGTGGCTTGTAAAATAAGGCGTCAGGATGCGGGCGTCCAGCTCCCGCTCCATCCTCGCCGTGATGCCCGGCGCGGCAGTATCCAGCTCATCGGGCAGTAAGTACCGGGTCAGCGCCAGAAGCGCGCCGGTCTCGGCGGCAAATAAATCCACGATGGGGCGGGTGGTGTCCGGCAGGGGCAGCTGCGGGGTGTCCCGCACATAACTGTTGTGGGCGGGCAGCTGCCATGCACTTTCCTCGCAGATCGCCCATACGGTATCGGCAATTTCATCCAGAAAGCGCCCTTTGTGCTCCACACACTCGGCACTTACCAGCGCGCACAGCCGCGCCCGGCGGGAAAAGTAAGCCGTCTCCCATGGGGTGCGCCGCCCAGTGTGGGTGAAATCCAGCCAGAGCGAGAGCGGCAGGGGCGCAATGGGCGTTTGCAGCGCGGCTTCCCCCGCCTGCAAAAAGCGCTGCTTTGCCCGCAGGGGCAGCCCCTGCCATGCGGTGTGCTCTTTGACAGGGGGAAAGGGCCGGTAATCGGGAAGAAATTCCGGCAGATGAGCAAGCTGTTCCTGTATCATAAAAGCCTCCGATTTTAAATACTTTGCTGGTATTCCCGCGGGCTGAGCCCCGTGACCTTTTTGAATACCTTGGAAAAATAGAAAGCGCTCTCGTACCCCAGTTTCTCAGCGATCTCGTATACTTTCAAATCGCCCTGTTCCAGCATCTCTTTTGCCGCAGCGATGCGGGTCTCGGTGATGTACTCCACAAAGCCGCTGTCGCCGTATTTGCCGAACAGCTGGCTGAGGTAGTTGGGCGAAAAATTGAATACAGCCGCCACATCGGCCAGCGTCAGTTTTTCCGAAAGATGATTCTTAACATACTCCTGCACCTGTGCCACCACCTGCATCTTCCCGGCGGTGGCGTCGCCCTCGTTGACCTCCACGAACTGGATGGGCTGCTCCACCGTGAGCAGGGGCTGTAGGTGGGCGTTTTCCCGGCAGCGGCGCGCCAGCCCCAGCAGGGAGCCGGTGGGGCGTCCTACCGCCCAGAGCAGCCGTACCGTGAAATAGTTGTATAGAATTTGGCTGGCGCGTTCCAGCAGCGGGCGCAGTACCGTCCGGTATTTTTGGCACTGGGCATCGGTCAGGCAGAAAAGCACATTGCAGCGCATGGCATCCGCCCCGGTCACATAGCAGGGCAGGTAGTTTTGCAGGGTGGTCTCCAGCATCCGCCCGCAGGAAAAACTCAGCTTCAGCTGCTGGGCGGGGGTAAGGGCGGTGTTGGCGATGATCTCGCAGCTGGCTACAAGGTAGGCGTCGCTTGCAAGGTTCAGCTCCATGTGCTGCAAAGGCTGCTCCAATGCGGCTTCGTCCGGGAACAGCCCGGCGTACAACCGCACGAAAAAACGCTCCTGATAGCTGCGCACACTCTCGGCAAGATTTTCCTGTGCTGACAATTCGCCCAGCAAAGCACGCTCCTTTTTTACCTTTTCGGCGGCCTTGGCAAGGGCGGTTTGCAGGTTTTCGGGGGTCAGGTCCAGCTTGACCAGATAATCCACCACTCCGGCACCCATGGCCTGCTTGATGTAATCAAATTCTTCAAAGCTGGTCAGCATGATAAAGGCGGGCAGGGCGTTGCGCTCCCGGCAGGTGCGGGCAAGGGTAAGCCCGTCCATCACCGGCATTTTTACGTCGGCAATGACGATATCCGGCTTCTCCCGCTCAATGAGTTCCAGCGCCAGCTTTCCGTTGCGGGCGGTGCCGCAGACGGTATAGCCCAGCTTTTCCCATTCCAGCATCCCCTGCAGGCCGATGAGCACCAGCGGCTCATCATCCACCAGTAATATCCGCAGCATGGGTGTCTCCTTTCTGTTGATAGGGCAGCCGGATGGTGACCTCGGTGCCCACGTCCTCTTCACTTTCAATGGTCAGGCCGTAACCCTCGCCAAAGGAATACCGGATGCGGCGGTTCACGTTCCACAGGCCGACATGACGGAACTTTTCAGCCTTTTCGGCACCCTCGGCGGGCTCGTCCAGAAGGTGAGCTACCTGCTCCGGCGGCATGCCCACGCCGTCATCGGTAATGCGCAGCAATACGTCTCCGGTATCCGGGTCGGTGGAGATATCCAGCAGCACGCTGCCGTGGCCGCCCTTGGGTTCCAGCCCGTGGAAGATGGCGTTTTCCACCAGCGGCTGCAAGGTGAACCGGGGAATCATGCAGTCCCGGCAAAGGGTCTCGCTTTCAATGCGGGAGACCTCAATCTCCAGGTCGCCGCCGTAGCGGTACTGCTGGATGGTAAAGTAATCGTTGAGCAATGCCAGCTCCTCCTGCAAAGGCACCAGCTTCTGGGTGCCTTTGGAGATGCTTTTGGTCAGCCGTGCAAAGGCGGTGACCATCTCGGCAATGCCGGGCGCGTGCTGGATGGTAGCCATCCAGCGGATGCTGTTGAGGGTGTTGTAGATAAAGTGCGGGTTCACCTCGTTTTGCAGCATCCGGTATTCCAGCTCCTGCTTGCGACGTTCGTCCTCCACCCGGCGGGTCATCAGGCTGTCCACGTTTTCAGCCAGCTGGTTGATGCCCCGGCCGATGTCGCCCAGCTCGTTGTTCCACTCCACCGTGCGGTCGGGGGCAAAGTTGCCGCTGCCCACGGTTTCGATGCGCTTTTGCAGCGCCTCCACCGGGCGGGTGATGACCCGCTCCAGCCAGTGCTGCATCAAAAAGCTCAGTCCCCAGATGATGGCAGTGCCAAGGGCGACCAGCCACAGGTACACGCCGTAGTGCAGCAAAAAGGTATTTGCGGGCAAAAGCTGTACCAGTGCCGCGCTGCGGCCGTTCAGTGTTACCTTGACTACATAATACTTCTGGCCGTCCAGCTGCACCTTGCCCTGCCATGCGGTCTGCTCTGTCACGCCGTTATTGCTGCCGGTGCGCAGGGTGTAGTCCACCTCCCGCAGCGGATTTTCAATCTCGGTCAGGCTGCCGTTTTCGATCTGCCACAGGCGGCTGCCCATCTCCCAGTACAACGCGCTGCCGTCGGTCAGGCTGTAACCTGCTGCCGGGTCGGTGATAATGGCGGTATCCAGCGCAAGGTAGGTGCTGCCCCGGTGCAAGGTGCCCTTGCCGCAGCGGACAGGCTGGCTGATGGCGATGCAGCTCGGACTGCCGGGCAGCAGCGGGTCGGTGGCGAACTGCATCCCGTACCCCTTGGTGAGAAACTGCTTTACGCTGGTGCGGTTGAGCGCCGCCGAGGAGTTCAGCGGGCCGAACTGCAAATGCCGGTCGTTCTCATTGGTAACAAAAAAGCGGAGGATATGGCTGTACAGGGTGCTGGAATAGTATTTTTCCTGCATGGCTTCGTAGGCGGCAATGGTCTGGGTGCCGTTGATATTTTCCTGCGAGATGTACCGCCGCACGGTGCTGTCAATGGAAGCCCAGTTCAAAAGAGCATCGGCGCTTTCCAGACTGGTCTCGATGGAGGTAGCCACCAGCCGCAGGTTGAACTCTGCCGCCTGCAGGGAGTTGGCACGCACATATTGGTTGGAGAGAATGAACAGCGCCGCGCCCACGGCCAGAGAGGTAAGAAAGGTAAAAAAGCGCATTCCCCACACGATCTGCCGCCGCAGCGGGAAACGGTGGCTGCTCTTCATAACGGTGCCTCCTTTCTGGTGACAGTTTGCATTCTTTCCTTTATACAGTACTGATTCCGGCGCGGTTTGTCAACGGCTTTTTTCATGAGAATTGTGTACTTTATATGCTTTTTTCTCTCGTCACGGATGCAAACTGTGCAAGAGAACAAGAAAGTGCAGACTCCAGTGTAAGAAAGTACATCTTTTTTTAAAAGATACAGAAAAACTGCAACTCTTCCCGGAATTTTTCCATTCCGGTTTTTGCGTTTGTGCGGTATCCTAGTGTCAACAAAAGCGAGCGGCTCCCCGGCACGGGGGAGGCCGCTGCACAGAACAAACACACTGCCCTGAAGGAGGACACACTTATGAAAAAGATCTCTCGTCGTTCGTTCCTTACCGCTGCCGCTGCCTGCGGCGCAGCTGCTGCCCTGAGCGCCTGTGGCGGCTCTTCTGCAAGCTCCACCGCTGCTTCCTCCACTGCCGGTTCCACCGCTGCTTCCGCAGCCGCAGGCCCTGTTACCCTGCAGTGGTCAGTGTGGGATAAGGAGTCCACTCCCTACTGGCAGGCCATGGCCGACGGCTACATGGCAAGCCACAAGGACGTGACCATCGAGATGGTGGATCTGGGCTCCAGCGATTACATGACCGTTCTGGCTACCCAGCTGGCCGGCAGCGCTGATCTGGATATCGTGACCATCAAGGATATCCCCGGCTACGCAAACCTGATCAATCTGGACTACCTCAAGCCTCTGAATGAGGTGCTGACCCGCGACACCGGCGATTTCAACGGCACCATCGAGCAGCTGACCACCGATGACGGCAACTTCTACGCCGTGCCCTTCCGCAGCGACTTCTGGGTGCTGTACTACAACAAGGATCTGTTTGATGCTGCCGGTGTGGAGTATCCCTCCAATGACCTGACAATGGAAGATTACGATGCTCTGGCCCGCAAGATGACCAGCGGCTCCGGCGACACCAAGGTCTATGGCTGCCACTACCACACCTGGCGCTCTGCCGCTTCTCTGTTCTCCATTCTGGACGGCAAAAACACCATCATCGACGGCACCTACGACTTCATGAAGCCCACCTACGATATGGTCATTGCCCAGCAGAAGGACGGCATCTGCATGGACTACGGCTACCTCAAGACCTCTTCTCTGCACTACTCCGCAGCCTTTGAGAACCAGCAGTGCGCAATGGTCAACATGGGCAGCTGGTTCATCTCCACGCTGGAAGCTTACATGAAGGATGCCGAGACCAAGTTCAACTGGGGCATCGTCAAGTACCCGCACCCCGCCGGTGCAGAGGCTGGTTCTACGCTGGGCACTGTGACCAGCTTGGCCATCAACGCGGATTCTCCCAAGGCAGAGGCCGCTGCCGACTTCATCAACTGGTGTGTCTCCGAGGAGGGCGCACAGGCCATTGCCAAGACCGGCACCTTCCCGGCCTGCGGCTCCGCTGCTACCGCCGAGATCATCAAGTCCACCGAGGGCTTCCCCGAGGACAGCAATTCTGTGGATGCACTGACCACCAGCAATGTCTATCTGGAAATGCCCTACACCCAGTACGCATCTGATATCGAGACCATTCTGAACGCCGAGCACGATGCTATTATGACCATGAGCGAGACCGTGGACGAGGGCATCCAGAACATGAACGATCAGGTTCCCGCAGTTCTCGGCTGATAAAGCGTTTTCCGCAATACGTTGCGGTTCTCCTTCTTCATCATTTTCGATCCCCATTCATTTTCCGGTGGACGAGCATCGGAAAAAAGCCCTGTCCGAGCGGGGCGGGTATGCACAGCGCCCGCCCCGCTCATTTTTTGGAAAAATGGTTATACTTCCGGGAAAGGAGGCTCTTTTATGGCGAGTGCTGCTGTCCAGAATAAAACTCCCCGTAAAGTGCTAAAAAAATCGACCCGCGATTCTCTGATCGCGTATTCCTTCATTGCGCCAAACTTCATTGGCTTCTGCGTGTTTACGCTGGTGCCCATGGTGTTTGCCATTGCGCTGGCCTTCTGCGCATGGGACGGCCGCCACGCCATTGAATTTGTCGGCCTGAAAAACTTTGTAAAGCTCTTCACCACCGATAAAATCTTTCAGGCGGCTTTGAAAAACACCATCGTCTATGTCATCGGCACCGTGCCGCTTACGCTGGCCTGCTCGCTGGCCATGGCCGTGCTGCTGAACCAGAACGTGAAGCTGCGCAACTTTTTCCGCACCGTGGCGTTCTTCCCTTACGTTGCTTCGCTGGTGGCGGTGGCAGCGGTATGGAACATGATCTTCAACCCCTCCATGGGCCCCATCAACATGATCCTGAACCAGTTCTTCGGCGTGGCGGTGGAAAACCTGCCCCGCTGGGCTGCCGGCAAGGACACCGCCATGATCACGGTCATCCTGTTCAGCGTGTGGAAGAACATGGGCTACTACATGGTCATCTATCTGGCCGGCCTGCAGGGCTGCAACCCGGACCTGAACGAAGCCGCCGAGCTGGACGGTGCAAACCGCTGGCAGCAGTTTTGGCACATCACTCTGCCCCAGCTGCGGCCTACCACCTTCTTTGTGGTCATCATGCTCACCATCTCCGGCTTCAAGGTCTACGACCAGATGTACATGATCACGCAGGGCGGCCCCGGTACTGCTACCATGACGCTGGTGTACTACATCTATAATGTGGCCTTCGTCAATACCCCGAAATACGGCTACGCAAGTGCAATTTCCATGGTGCTGTTCGTACTGGTGCTGATCGTTACCATCATCCAGTTCCGCGGCTCCAAGGGCGAGAACTGAGAAAGGAGGAAGAACCATGTCTGCTGCTATTATCAAGACCGAGGCCTCTCAGAAGCGCCGCAATTTCGTCTCCAAGTTCCTGTTCTATTTCTTTCTCATCGTCATCACAGCTTTGCAACACAGGAACTGCTGCCAGTAGTGTGAAAAGTCCTAAGAAGGCTATTTTATGTAATTTATCAGATTTCATAAACACTTCAAGTTATTGTTTACACATTTATTCATAAACTTCATAGTCTAACGACTTAAAGACGATGGTACATTCCGGTGAGAATGGACCGCTGAATCCGGAATAGAATATTACGCCTTTATGTCCATCCAAGTCAAAGGCATTGTGTTTCTTACCGGAATAGTATACTTTTCCGTTGATAGAGAATGTTACGTTTACTTTTGTCGCGTCTTCCGGATCAACTTTGGTATCTAACTCAATGGTTTTGATGTCGTTCATGCTTTCTTCCAGCGTAAATTCTTCAGCTGTCCAGTCGTAGTGAAGTTTAAAACTGGATTTTGTTGTTGAATCTTGCGGATAAATTCTGATTTGTATCCAACCTGCACCGTTTGCTGCACCATTCCAGTGCCATGTGTCACCATTCAGGTAAAGGAATCCATCCGTTCCGGCAGGCATATTGACGCTTTCAAAGTTCCAAACGATTTTCCCCTTTCCATAAGAGAAGTTGGGCACATATCTATTTTGCGCATTGCTTCGTATGGTTGCATATCCTGTTTCCGGGTCAATATCTTCGGCTCCGTCTGCCCACATATTTCTAGGCTGTCTCACTTCAACGGGTACACCTTCAAATCCCGGAACATTGCTCTTGGGATAAAGCAACACATGTCCCACTCTTGTAATAAACAAATTGTTGTATCCTGCTTTAAGCGTCAGATTATTACCATCAGCTTCGGCACTTAGCCATTCCTTAAATTCGGCAGGAATCTCTACTTTCCACTCTACGCTGGAGTTGATTTCGATATTTTTCTCTCCGCCCATGCCATTCAGTTGGTTGGTCTTTTCTTCTTCATTCTTGGGCTCGATGATGATACCGTCTTGTGTAATGGTGAATGATTTCTCCTGAAACTCTGTCTTGACAGTGATTTCAGCTGTTCTTACACCTCCTGTGTTTTCTGGTATTGTGATGGTTATGGGAATTTTGTTGCCATCTTCATTACCATCGCCCGAAGCCGGAGAGATTTGTTCTACAAACTGTGTGGAAGGAATTATTTGGAATGGCTTGTTTGACACAATATTGAAAGAGATGGTTCCACCTACTGTCGGCACAATCTGGTCGTAAGGAATTACCACCAAGTCTTCTTTCGAAGCCTGCTCGATAGTAACTACCTTGGTGCCTTCAACGCCTTCTGCCTTGATAGTCAGTTTGGCTGTACGTGCTTTCTTTCCTGTATTGTTTTCCATTGTCACCACAATCTCCGACACCAGTGAACTGGCTGCACTCATCGAAGGAGTCGGCTTACACCACTGCTGGTCGCTTTCGATCGTCCAGGGAGTGTTGGAGCTGATGTTGAACACTACATTGCTTGGAGAAGTTGCCAAAGCAGTGTAAGACTCCAGAGCATCTATCTGGATATTGAGAGGGCCTTCCGGCTGTGAGTCGATGTCGAACTCCTGGCATGCTACAAAACTGAATGTGCACAGTGCAAGAATCAGTTGCATTAACGTGTTGCTATATAACTTTTTCATATATCTTTTAAATATTAGATTAGACAATTAATTACCATCCTGTGTTTTGAGGATTTAAGTTTGTATTCTTGTATAGTTCGCTTTGAGGGATCGGATACAGATACATACAATCTCTCCAGTTACGGGTTTCGTAAAGGTTCTTGTAGAAGTTGAACGTGCCGTCCGCCTGCTTCTCGATCTTTACTCCGTATAGTTCCCGCTGGGTAGTATCGGCAATCTTCCATCTCCGTACATCCCAGAAACGATGATCTTCGAAAGCAAACTCTACACGCCATTCATTGTACAGGCGTTCAAGGAAATCTTCTTTTCCCATGGAAGGAATCAACGGCATATCGGCATTCTTTCTCACTTCATTGATAGCCCACAGAGCAGAATACTTATAAGTCTCATCTGTGTAATTGACATCATTGAAAGCGTTGACCATAGATTCCGCATACGTTAGCAATGTTTCCGCATAGCGGTAAATCACCCAATGATGCTTGCTGACAGCTTCTTTACCCGGTTCGAAGCTGGTAGCTTCCTGAATGTATTTGCGCAGGAAGTATCCTGTCGGTGAACCGCCTTGTGATACGATTCCGTCGTCGGCGCCACCTTTAAAGGTTTCAATGGTGTAGTCTTTAAACGACATTCCATTAGCAAGAATAGCGCGGTAGAAACGTTTGTCACGATTCTCATAAGGTGATTGCGGGTCAAATGCAGGGTCTTCGCAAACCCATCCTGTGTTTTCTAGGGTTACTTTGTAACCGTTGACTGTCTCGAATGCGTCCACAAGGTTTTGTGATGGGTAGTTGCTGTATGGGATAAGACTGGAAGTGCGTGCTCCCGCAATCATGCGAAGCGGGAAGTTAA
>OLSA01002721.1_pt1 | contig 12941 bp, 14 predicted proteins | sample 1672731 | NCBI WGS metagenome assembly OLSA01 (sample SAMEA3136718, study PRJEB25190) | human gut metagenome | biome: human gut; feature: human-associated habitat; material: faeces | place: Austria | collected 2013
TGAAGCTGTTAATTTTTATAACCAGAAAAATAGTAAAAGTAAGATATATCTTGATATCATTGGTATGGAAGAAAATGATTTTCCCGTAATTTTGGCTCATGCGCCTTATACGCTTAATCTTTGCTCGGCTAAGCCTGAAACAAGGGAATTTGCAAGAAACACATTTTTAGATGATTTAAAAAGAATGGAATATACTCCTCATCAGCTTTATAATTTCCATCCGGGTTCTCATACGGGGCAGGGTGCAGAGGTCGGAATTGACCTTATAGCCGAGGCACTTAATAAGGTGCTTTTTCCTGAAATGACTACCACTGTTTTGCTTGAAACCATGGCAGGCAAGGGAACAGAGATTGGCAGAAGCTTTGAGGAACTTCGTGCAATTATTGATAAGGTGGAGCTTGATGATAAAGTCGGTGTTTGCCTTGATACGTGCCATGTTAATGATGCCGGCTATGACGTAGTTAATAATCTTGACGGCGTTTTGGAGGAATTTGATAAGGTAATCGGTCTTGACAGGCTCAAGGCAATACATCTCAATGATTCTAAAAATCCGCTTGGCGCCCATAAGGACAGGCACGAGAAAATCGGTGAGGGTACGCTTGGTCTGGCAGGCATTGCAAATATTATCAACCACCCGAAGCTGTGCCATCTGCCGTTTTATCTGGAAACACCGAACGAGGCGGCGGGCTACGCCAAAGAGATTTCTCTTTTAAAAAGCCTGCGCGAGGAAAAATAAGAAACGATTTGAGAAACGAGAAAAATTTTCAATAGCAAGCTTCAATAACAATAAGGAGGGAATGGATATGGCAACACCTCATATTTCTGCCGAAAAAGGCGATTTTGCAAAAACAGTATTGATGCCCGGCGACCCTTTACGGGCGAAATTCATTGCGGAAACATTTCTGACCGATGCCGTGGAGGTCAACCACACCCGTGGGATTCTCGGCTATACGGGTCTATATAAGGGCAAAAGGGTTTCTGTTATGGCGAGCGGCATGGGCTGCCCTTCCATCGGCATTTACAGCCATGAATTGTTCAATTTCTATGATGTGGAAAACATCATTCGCATCGGCTCCGCGGGGGCATTGTCCGAAAGGCTGAAGGTGCGCGATATCGTGGCAGGCATCGGCTCCAACACAACCTCAAGCTATGCCGAGCAATATCACATGCCCGGCACCTTAGCTCCCACAGCGGATTATACGCTTCTTTCCACAGCGGTGGACTGCGCGAAGGCAAGGAAAATTGAAATGCACGTTGGCAATCTGCTCTGCTCCGATGCGTTCTATAATGAGGGCGGCATGGAGGAAACCGTTTCCTGGGCGAAAATGGGTACGCTTGCGGTGGAAATGGAATCGACCGCACTGTATCTGGAGGCGGCAAGGGCAGGCAAACGCGCGCTGACCATTGTTACCATTTCCGACCATCTGATTACAGGCGAAGCCACCACAGCCGAGGAGAGACAGAATACCTTCACCCAGATGATGGAAATTGCCTTGGATACGGCGGTTCGGATGGAGGAAGTCTAAATGAAAAATTATGATTGATATAAGATATTTTTATAGAAAACAAGTGGGATATTATTGACAAGTGTGCGCTTTTCTTGGTAGAATGAGTGCGTCGGTGATCGAATGTACTTTCATCACACCATGACTAGAAATTTTGCCATCGATCCCGCGTTTTCGTGGGATCTTTTTACATTTATAGCGGAGAAAGCCGTTTTTTCCTTAGGAACACCATTCTGCTTGCAGAAAATGGGATTCGGGTTTCCGCTTTGCACAATGGCAAAAATCATTCGATCAAAGCAGGCAGAACGCCTGTGAGAAATAAATCGAATTTTTCAGGAGGTTTTACACTATGGCAGGAACAATTTCCAGAGGTATCAAAGCACCTATCATCCGTGAAGGGGATGACATCGTTAAAATCGTAGCAGATTCCGTTCTGGCGGCAGTGGAGCAGGATGGTTTCCAGCTGCATGAAAGAGATGTAATCTGTGTAACAGAGGCAGTTGTTGCTCGTGCAGACGGCAACTACGCATCCACAGAGGATATTGCGGCAGACGTAAAAGCAAAGCTGGGCGGTGAAACAGTCGGTGTTGTATTCCCCATCCTCAGCAGAAACCGTTTTGCAATCTGCCTGAGAGGTATCGCAAAGGGCGCAAAGAAGGTAGTGCTGATGCTGAGCTATCCTTCCGATGAAGTAGGCAACCACCTGTTTGATATGGATATTCTGGATGACAGCGGCGTAAATCCCTATACAGACGTGCTGTCTCTGGATGAATACCGTAAGGCATTCGGCTATGTGAAGCACCCCTTCACAGGCGTTGACTATGTAGAATACTACAAGGGTCTGATTGAAGAGGAAGGCGCAGAAGCTGAAATCGTATTCGCAAACCACCCCGAAGCAATCGTAAAGTATACAAAGAACGTGCTGTGCTGTGATATTCACAACAGAGAACGCTCCAAACGCCGTATTCTGGCAAAGGGCGGCGAAAAGGTTCTGACACTGGCAGAAATCCTGAACGCACCCGTAAACGGCAGCGGCTACAATGCAGAGTACGGTCTGCTGGGCTCCAATAAGGCAACAGAAACAACCATCAAACTGTTCCCTAAGAACGCACAGGAGGTTGCAGAAAAAATCCAGAAGGAAATCATCGCACGCACCGGCGTAAAGGTAGAGGCTATGGTTTATGGCGACGGCGCATTCAAGGATCCCGTTGGTAAGATTTGGGAGTTGGCTGACCCCGTTGTCGGCGCAGGCTATACAGATGGTCTGAACGGTCTGCCCAATGAGCTGAAGCTGAAATATCTGGCAGATAACGATTTCGCTGACCTGAACGGCGATGCACTGGCAGATGCAATCAAGAATGCAATTAAGGCAAAAGAAGCAAATCTGAAGGGACAGATGGCATCCGAAGGTACCACACCTCGCCGCCTGACAGACCTGATTGGTTCCCTGTGTGACCTGACAAGTGGTTCCGGTGATAAGGGTACCCCTATCGTTCTGGTTCAGAATTACTTCAATAACTACGCAAACTAAGCAAGTCTGATAAGCGGATAAGTAAGATAAGCAAAATGAAAAGGAGTATCGGGAGATACTCCTTTTTTTCGCAGGAAGGGTTTTTATTCAGAAAGGAGAAGGCTGATGGGTTTACCTGTTGCAACATTAAAAAAGGGCGAAGGGCGTATGCTTAAGGCGGGCGGTCTTTGGATATTCGATAATGAAATTGCCGCAGTGACGGAGGATGCGGTCAATGGCGAGCTGATTGCGGTGCAGGATTTTGACGGCTATCCCATGGGGACAGGCTTTTATAATAACAATTCCAAAATCACCATTCGTATGATGAGCAGAAATAAGGATGCGGTGATTGATGAGGCATTTCTGCGCGCCAGAGTAGAGGCGGCATGGAATTACCGCAAACGGACGGTGGATATTTCCTCCTGCCGTGTTATTTTCGGGGAAGCGGATTTTCTGCCCGGTCTGGTTGTGGATAAATTCTCCGATGTGCTTGTGGTACAGTCTCTTGCGATGGGGATTGACCGCATGAAGGAAACGATTCTACGCCTGCTCATCGAAGCTATGCTGGAGGACGGCATCCATATCCGCGGCGTGTATGAACGCAGTGATGCGAAGGTGCGCAGGCAGGAGGGCATGCAGCCTTGGAAGGGCTTCCTCAGCGAACCCTTTGATACCAAGGTGCAGATTGTGGAAAACGGCCCAAGGTGCAGATTGTGGAAAACGGCGTAAAATATATCGTTGATGTGGAGGAAGGGCAGAAAACCGGCTTTTTCCTTGACCAGAAGTATAATCGACTGTCCATTCATAAAATTTGTCAGGGAATGGATGTGCTGGACTGCTTTACCCATACAGGCTCCTTTGCGCTGAATGCAGGCATTGCAGGGGCAAAAAGCGTGCTGGGGATTGATGCAAGCCAGCTTGCGGTGGATCAGGCAACGGAGAATGCCAAGCTGAATGGCTTGCAGGAGGTTGTGAAATTTCAGTGCGAGGACGTGTTTGCACTGCTGCCCAGACTCGAAGCAGAGGGCAGAAAATTCGATGTAATCATTCTTGATCCTCCTGCCTTTACAAAGTCCAGAAGCTCTGTCAAGAATGCGGTTAAGGGCTATCGCGAAATCAACCTGCGCGCTATGAAGCTGCTGAAGGATGGCGGCTTTCTGGCAACCTGCTCCTGCTCGCATTTCATGACCTATGAGCTGTTCACCCAGACCATCGGGCAGGCGGCGAAGAATGTGCATAAACGCCTGCGTCAGGTGGAATATCGCCATCAGGCACCCGATCATCCGATTCTCTGGGCGGCAGAGGAATCCTATTATCTGAAATTCTATATTTTTCAGGTTATGAATCAGCCTTAATGCGGCGATAAAAAAAGAATGAAGGGCTTTTTCTTTTTGAGAGATGGAAGATTATGTGAACCTATGGCAGATATGAACAGAAGAATGTGACTGTGGAAAACGTGGATAAATTCCACGTTTTATCCACAATAAAAATCCTTGAAACGTAAGTTTTCCACAAGGTTATTCACAATATCCACAGGTTGTGCAAAAAAAATTTGTGGAAAAATGGAGAGGAATGTCGTTTTTTGTGGAAATTTGAAAAGCCTGAGAATCCGCCGTTTCTGCTTCTGCGGAAAAAGTATCCGATTCCATAAATCAGATTATGGAAACGAAAGCAGAAAAAGCTTACAACTCTTTTTTTGATGCGCCTGCGAAAAAAATCGAAAATTCAAATATTTTTTTCAAAAGAAAGAAGGATTTTACGAAATAACGGAGAATATAACAAATAAACAGGAAATCCATTTTGATTACTTTTGAATCTCATCGGCGCGGTGCCGATTAGATATATGTTTTTGATTCTCTGAGAAGATGAGAGAATCCCGAAGGGAGTTGTTAGTATGCGTTATAACATTATTGGGAAAAACATCGATGTATGGGACAAAACAAAGGAAATGGTAGAAAAGAAGATGGATCGAATTGCCAAGCTGTTCCCTGCGGACACAGAGGCAACCATCACATTAAGCTTGGAAAAACAGGTTGCTACGGTGGAAGTAACCATTCCTATGAATAAAAGGTATGCACGGGCAGAGGTGCAGGATGCGGACATGACAGCCGCTATGGATAAAACGGTGGATATTCTGGAGGGGCAGGTTGTCCGTTATAAAAAACGGATGCGCACCAAAATCAGAAACGGCGCAGATGCCTATGCGGCAGAATATGCGGCAATTCTGGTGCCTGAGGAAAGTCTGGATGACGAGCCTCTGGTAAAAATCGAGAAGGTAAAGCGTTTTGCCGTAAAGCCTATGGATGCGGAAGAGGCTGTTATGGAAATGGAATTGGTAGGGCATAGCTTCTTTGTATTCCGCGATGCGGAGACAGACGAGGTAAGTGTGGTTTATAAGAGAAAGAACGGCACCTACGGTCTGATTGAGCCCGAATATTAAAAATAAGTTGAAATCAGGATTTTGACTTGCTGAAGCAGAAAAATAAACAGACGAGTTCCTGAGCCTTAGACCGAAAGGTCTAAGGCTTTTCTTATGAAGAAAGAGGGAGAACGATGGACAGAAAACGATTTAAGAAGCAGGTAGCGTTTATTCTGGAGGCGGACAAGGAGAAGAATATTCTTAGACAGACGCACCTGAGCGGGCACGGCAGAAGGGAAAACGATGCCGAGCATGCATGGCACATGGCGATGATGATTTATCTGCTGAAGGAATACGCAAATGCGGAATTTGACCTTGCGAAAACGATGATGATGGCGCTGATTCATGATATTGTGGAGATTGATGCAGGGGACACCTATGCCTACGATACGGCAGGGCTGGCAACGCAGGCGGAACGGGAGGAAAAGGCGGCAGAGCGGATTTTCGGCTTACTGCCCGATGACCAGAGAGATGAGCTGCGCGGATTATTTGAAGAATTTGAAGCGAATGAAACACCAGAGGCAAGATTTGCGCATGTGATGGATAATTTTCAGCCGCTGCTGCTGAATAATGCCAATGACGGTGGAGATTGGCGTGCGCATAGGGTGAGCCGCAGTCAGGTCTGGGGGAGACAGGCGAAAACGGAATTGGGTTCGGCGGAAATTTGGGAATATACAAGAGAGCTGATTGAGGAAAACATTCGGAAAAAGAATATCAAAGAGGATAAATAAGTCAAAAAATGCACTACGATTTCGTAGTGCATTTTTTGGTATCAGAGCTCTTTTTTCAGCCAAGGCTTTAAACGATAGAAGAAAATGGAAAGAAGGGCGGAAAGTGTCCAGCCGAAGGGCCATGCCATCCAGATGCCGGTTGCGCCGAGACCAAGCCCTTTTGCAAAGAGAAACGCCAACGCCACACGCAGGAAGAGGTCGGTGAATGTGGTTGTCATGAAATAGAGCATGGCACTGCCACCGCGCAGCACCCCATCACACATGACCTTAATCGTTACGATGAAATAGAAGGGGGTGACGATGTGCATATAGTCTACACCTGCCTGAATTGCGGCAGCACTGCTTTCATCCAGAAACAGCCCCATGGCGGTGCGGCCGAAGAAGAAATAGAACAGGAAAAACGGTACGCAGACCAGAATACCGAGGAGCGCCCCCGCCCGAAAGCCTTCGGAAACCCGTTCCTTTTTAGCTGCGCCAAGGTTCTGAGCGGTGAAGGAGGAAACGCCGTTGGACAGGGTTGTCATACAGGTGACGGCAAAGGTATTCAGCTTCTGGCAGGCAGAAAACCCTGCAACAACGGCAGAGCCATAGCTATTGACGGCAGACTGCACGAAAAGATTCCCGACGGAAACAAAGCATTGCTGCAAAATACTTGGGATGGCAACGATGGTAACCTGTACAAGCATTTCTGCGGAAAATTTTGCATACGGCTCGGTGCTTCTTAATTGCTTGATGCGATGCAACAGCGTAAGAAAGGCGAGCACGGATGCCGCGCCCTGTGCGGCGAAGGTTGCCCATGCAACACCGGCAACCCCCATTTTCAGCCAGACTACGAAGATAATATCCAGAAGAATATTACTTATGGAGGAGCCGATGAGGAAATACAGCGGCGTACGGCTGTCCCCCAGAGAGGTGAAGATGCCGTTGCAGATATTATAAAGATACAGGAACAAAAACCCATAGATATAGATATGCAGATAGAGTTTGGCATCGGCGAAAACATCGGCAGGGGTGCGGATGAGGCGAAGCATGGCACTTCCGCCGAAAATGCCGACAAGCGTCAGAACCACGCTGACCGCAAGACAGGCGCAGAAGATGGTGCAGATAGCCGTTTTGAGTGCGCTGTATTTTTTTGCCCCGAACAGGCGGGAAACCACAACGGCACAGCCGATATTGCTGCCAACGGCAACTGCCATGAAAATCATAGTGATGGGGTGGGATGCACCGACTGCCGCAAGCGCGGCTTCACCGATGAACTGCCCGGCAATGATGCTGTCTGCAATTTGATAAACCTGCTGAAAGGCAACACTCAGCAGCATGGGAATGGAAAACATCCAGAGCATTTTTCGGCTGCTGCCCCGGGTTAAATCTGTAATCAACAAAGTCATCTCCAATCTGAATTTTTGGGGGGGTATCATTTTGTTATATTTTTGTCATTTTACCTTCTTTAGACAGTATACTCTTTTTTTTGAGAAAAGAAAGCAAAAAGCAAAAGAATTTTTGGGGAGAGTGTCACTCGCCAAGGGGCTAGGATTGTGGTATCATAACAGGGAAATTGAGAAGAAAAAGCAAAGGGGTTTTGTGTATGGCAAAATTATATTTCAGATACGGCGTGATGGGCAGCTCCAAATCGGCACAGGCACTCATTACGAAATTCAACTACGAGGAACAGGGGATGCGCGTCTGGCTGATGAAGCCTGCGGCAGATACGCGCTATGGCGCAGATAAGGTACATTCTCGCATCGGGCTGGAGCAGCCTGCAGATGTGATTGACGATGATATGGATTTATATGAAGTTTTCCGTGACAGAGAACGGGAATTTTATGATGTGATTATTGTGGATGAGGCACAGTTTTTACAGCCTGCCCATGTGGAGCAGCTACGGGAGATTGTGGATTATTACAATGTGCCTGTGTTCTGCTTTGGACTGAGGACAGATTTTCGGACAAGATTGTTCCCCGGCAGTGCAAGGCTGTTTGAGTTGGCAGATTCCGTGACGGAGCTGAAAACGGTCTGCACCTGTGGCGGAAAGGCTATGGTGAACGCAAGAATTGATGCGGAAGGCAGAGTTGTTACCGAAGGGGAACAGTTCCTTCTGGGGGGCAACGAAAGCTATCGTCCGATGTGCTATAAATGCTGGAAGAAGGCGGCGCTTGAGTCGAAATCAGAGAAATAAAGCAGAAGCGGAACAAAATGCGCTGTTTTTCGTCAGAAGAATAGTGGTATTGAGAAAAAATGTGAAATTTATATAAAGATTTCTTAAAACTTTTTGAACATCCCCTGAAATGCGCAAGTTTTCCTTGTGTACGGGGGTGTTCTTCTGCTATACTATAATAATGTAAAAGTGTGCCTATCGAGCGGCTGTCTGCTTTCGGCACATGTGAGAAAAGAAAAATGAGGTGAACCAAATGGGTTTCTTGGAAAAAATATTTGGGAACTACAGTGAAAAGGAAATCAAGAAAATCAAGCCCATCGTGGCGAAGATTGAAGCACTGGGCCCCCAGTATGAAAACCTTTCGGATGAAGAACTGAGAGGAAAGACACAGGAATTTAAGGATCGTCTGGCAAAGGGCGAAACACTGGATGATATTCTGCCTGAGGCGTATGCAGTGGTAAGAGAGGCGGCTTCCCGTCCCAATGTGCTGAATATGAAGCATTTTCCCGTACAGCTGATGGGCGGCATCGTGATGCATCAGGGACGTATTGCCGAGATGAGAACAGGTGAAGGTAAAACACTGGTGGCAACACTGCCTGCATATCTGAATGCGCTGGAGGGCAAGGGCGTACATGTGGTTACGGTCAATGACTACCTGGCACAGCGTGACTCTGACTGGATGGGTGAGGTATTCCGTTTCTTAGGGCTGAGCGTGGGCTGCATCCTGAACGGGATGGACAACAACGAACGCCGCGCGGCGTATGCCTGCGATATTACCTATGGTACAAACAATGAGTTCGGCTTTGACTACCTGCGTGACAACATGGTAGTACGAAAGGAAAACATGGTGCAGAGAGACCTGCATTATGCCATCATCGACGAGGTTGACTCTGTTCTGATTGACGAAGCCAGAACACCCCTGATTATTTCCGGCAGCGGTTCCAAGTCCACGGATTTGTATCGCGTGGCAGATCTGTTTGTAAAAAAACTGAAAAAGGGTCGTATTTTGAATGAGGATGAGGCAATGAATGCCCTTCTGAAGGAGGAAATTCAGGAGGAAGGTGACTTCGTTCTGGATGAAAAGGCGAAATCCGTTGTACTGACGCAGGAAGGTGTTGCAAAGGCGGAAAAATATTTCTCCGTGGACAACCTTTCCGATCCCGAAAATCTGGAGCTGCAACATTATATCAACAATGCTTTGAAGGCAAACTATAACATGCATCTGGATAAGGATTATGTGATTCATGAGGGCGAAATCGTTATCGTTGACGGGGCGTATGATGCCGGGCAGACGCTATTCCGACGGTCTGCATCAGGCAATCGAGGCGAAGGAAAACGTACAGGTGCGCAGAGAGAGCAAAACACTGGCAACGATTACCTTCCAGAACTACTTCAATAAATATGCTAAGAAATGCGGTATGACAGGTACGGCGAAAACAGAGGAAGAAGAATTCCGTAATATCTATGGGATGGACGTTGTGGAAATTCCCACAAACCGCCCTATACAGAGAAAGGATCTGGATGATGTTGTGTATCGTACCGAGGCGGGCAAATTCCGCGCGGTGGTAAGAGATATCATTGCGGCGCACGAAAAGGGACAGCCGGTACTGGTTGGCACGGTTACAATCGAAAAATCCGAAACACTGAGCAAGCTGCTGAAGATGGAGGGCGTGAAGCATCAGGTGTTGAATGCAAAATATCATGCACAGGAAGCGGAGATCGTTGCACTGGCAGGGCAGATGGGCGCAGTTACGATTGCGACAAACATGGCCGGCCGTGGTACGGACATTAAGCTGGGCGAAGGCGTTGCAGAGCTGGGTGGCTTGAAAATCATCGGTACCGAGCGCCATGAATCCAGACGTATTGATAACCAGCTGCGTGGGCGTGCCGGTCGTCAGGGTGACCCCGGTGAATCCCGTTTCTATATCTCTCTGGAGGATGACCTGATGCGTCTGTTTGGCTCTGAAAAGACAATGAAGCTGGTAGATGCGATGGGCATGACAGAGGATGAGCCGATTGAAGCAGGGATGCTTTCCAAGGCGATTGAAAATGCACAGAAGAAGGTAGAGGGCAACAACTTTGCCATTCGTAAACACCTTCTGGAATATGACCAGGTCATGAATGAGCAGAGAGAAATCATTTATGGCGAAAGAAAACGCGTGCTTTACGGTGAAAACCTGAGAGACAGCATTGTCGGCATGATTGGTGCGGTTGTGGAACGCACGGTGGACGCACACATGAGCGATGACCAGCTGCCTGAGGAATGGGATATGGCGGCATTCAGCGAATCTCTGAGTGCAATTATTCCTGTCGGCAAGGTGAATATCAAGGATGAAGCGCTGCCTCAGATGACAAAGGATAAGCTGAAGGAAACCCTGACAAAGCTGGGCAATCAGCTGTATGAAATGAAGGAAAAGGAAATCGGTCAGGGACAGGCTGAGGGCGAAGAACGCATGCGTGAGCTGGAGCGCGTGGTGATGCTGCGCGTGATTGACCAGAAATGGATGGATCATATTGATGATATGGATCAGATGCGTCAGGGGATTGGGCTGCATGCTTATGCACAGAGAGACCCTCTGACAGAATATAAATTTGCGGCGTATGATATGTTCGAGGAAATGAGCAATCATATTCAGGAGGATACGCTGAAGATTCTTTACCGCGTGCGTATCCAGACAGAGGTAAAGCAGGAGGAACCGCCGAAGCAGATGTTTACCAATAAGGATGATTCTGCGGTAAAGCAGCCGAAGAAGCGCGCTGATGAAAAAATCGGCAGAAACGACCCCTGCCCCTGCGGCAGCGGCAAGAAATATAAGCAGTGCTGCGGCAGAAACGTGTAAAGAAAGCGTTATCAAGCGGCTGTGCAAGGCGGAAGCTTGCTTACGCAGATGCACAGACATTTGATAACCTGATGACATGAGTAAGGCGGAGCCTTACGAATGGAAGCAATGGCGTTCAGCCATTGGCTTTCTGAAAAAAAAGAGCGTTATCAAGCGACTGTGCAAAGCGGAAGCTTGCTTACGCAGATGCACAGATAATTTGCAGCATTTGGGACAGAAAGAGGGAAACAAATGGGAGAAAAAAAGCAATATCGGCTACAGATGGATTTCCCTTTTTATACCCAGAGAATGACGCAGGAAACATGGAAGGAGGAGGGCTTTTCCTCCTTCTCTGAGGCGGACAGCTGGACCTTTCGCAGTTGCGGTATTGCCTCCTTGCGTATGATATTGGAGGGCCTTGGCAAGCAGGTGGAGCGCCATGGCACAATGATTGCAAAGGGTGTTGCGGCAGGTGCCTATAAAGAAGGTGTCGGCTGGATTCACTGGGGGCTGGCGAAGCTTGCGGCGGATTACGGCATTTACGGCGAGGCACTGCGCGAAAAAACAGCAGAGGACTTAAAGCAGGAGCTGGATGCAGGGCATCCCTGCATGGTTTCTGTGGCACCCCTTTTTCAAGGGGGCAAGCCCAAGCCGGACGGCAGCGGTGTTTACGGGAAAAGCGGACATTTGGTGCCTGTGCTTGGCTATGAGACCGAGGACGGCAGACTGACAGCCTTTCTGGTGCATCATCCGTCTGCCTTTTTGGAGCAAAACAAGCCGAATTGGTGGGTGCCGATAGAAGATTTTTCGGCCTCCTTCGGCGGCAATTTCATTCGATTTTCAACGGAAAATTTTTCCGAGGAAGATAAATAGGACAAACTGTCTTTGGTGGCAAGCCCAAGCCGCAGGATGCTTTGTCAACTAATAAATCAATTCTATTTTCATTATGAAGGAGATGATTTTTTATGTTCGAGTTAGAACAGATCCGTCTGGGCCTTTCTGCTTATGACGAAAAATTAAAGGAAATGGGGGCTTCACTTTGACGTCGCTGGCGCGAAGGAGAAGATAAACGAATTAGAAGGGCTTTCCGCAGACCCCGATTTCTGGAATGATCTGGAAAAGAGCCAGAAAACATTGCAGAAGCTGAAAGCACTGAAAAATAAGGTCGGCAAATATGAAGGCCTTGTAACAACCTACGAGGACATTCTGACTCTCATCGAAATGGGCATCGAGGAGCAGGATGACAGCGTATATGAAGAAGTAAAGGAAATGAACGATTCCTTCCTTGCGGAATATGAGGCACTGCGCATTGCAACGATGCTCGATGGCGAATATGACCGCAACAATGCCATTGTTACCCTGCATGCGGGGACAGGCGGCACAGAGGCGTGTGACTGGACAAATATGCTTTTCCGCATGTATTCCAGATGGGCGCAGAAGGAAGGCTTCGAGGTGGAGGTACTGGATATGCTGGACGGCGATGAAGCCGTGGCAGAGGGACTTATTGATACGCTCGGCAGCCTGCACGATGCCATGGATTGCCTCGACAAAATGATTGCCGCAGAGAAGAATAAGCAGCGTGCAAAGCCCAGAAAAGGCAAGAAATCACTCTAAAAACGGCATTTGCCGTTTACATAACTTTTTATTTATCGTATAATTATACCGATAAAACCGAACAAAACCAAATTATCCGCAGAAAAGGAGATTACATAATGTCTATTTTTGAAGCAATCGTTCAAGGTATTGTACAGGGCGCAACAGAGTTTCTGCCCGTCTCAAGCAGCGGTCACTTGTCGCTTGCA
>OLSA01002722.1_pt1 | contig 12940 bp, 13 predicted proteins | sample 1672731 | NCBI WGS metagenome assembly OLSA01 (sample SAMEA3136718, study PRJEB25190) | human gut metagenome | biome: human gut; feature: human-associated habitat; material: faeces | place: Austria | collected 2013
AAAATGAGATGATAAATATTCCAATACATAACTAGAACAAGGAGCACAACACGCTTGCAATAATAGAGTTGGTAAATGATTGGATTCTTTTTCTAAAATTTCTTCCAATTTTTGTTGATAATTCATAATATCCCCTCGCAAATATTATAACAAAAAAAGAGTGATTTTTCACTCTTTTCAAAATAGAGATTAAGATTGGACTTTATAAATAGAAATTTCTACATTTTGTCGTAAGTTTGGATCTTCTCCTAAAAAAGTAACCGGCCAAGGAGTAACATAATCTGGTAACAATTTCAAACGAAATGGCATATATCTTGGTATAAGCATAACACTTTCAAATGAAGATAATGTTTTTAATTCTTCCAAACCAATTAAAGGTACTTCCCTATTTTTCGTTTCATCCCAACGATTACCACACAAATGAGAAATTTCTTGTAAGGTATTAAAATCATTTGAAAATAAATATACAATATTACCAACAAAGAATTTAATCATTTCCGCATCTTCTTTGCCATATGTTTGAGTTAAAGATGTCAAACTATTAACAAATAAAATAAAACGAATATTATCTCTTCTAGCGTCATTTAACAAAAATGTAAAATTACGAATTGGCATTAATGATTCAAATTCATCTAACATAATATTAAAAAACTTTTTATTTTGAATATTATGATCAGATTGAATCAAATAAAATAACTGATCAACAAATAATGGAAATAAATGATACGTTTCATTTTTGTGACCACCAATTACAAAAATTGCTGTTTTTTGATTAGAAATATTATGTAAATCAAAATTTGTCAAACTCAACATTTGAGAAAGTTTGTCACTAACAATGTACGATTTTACCTTTTGATTAAATACAGCCAAAATACTACCTTTAGTTTCAGGAGGAGCTAACACAGTAGATGCTAAATTCAAATAAATTTTAGAAGTTTTTGGTAATTTGGTAATTTCATTTTTTAAATATACGGTCTCTGATGATAAATTAAAAATGCTATTTAGATTAATTTCATCTTTTTTGGCATGTTCAAACAAATAAATAGCAAGTCCTACAAAGTAATCACGGCAAGTATTTTCCCAAAATGGATCATTATTACTTCCTTTATATGTATCATCATATAACAAATAATAAGCAAGTGAATTCAACAATTCAAGTGCATCATCTTTTTCTCCAGATTGATAAAGTTCATATGGTAACATAAGAGGATTCCAATAATTACCATATTTTTTATCTTGAAAATCAAGTAGCACTAATTGATATCCGTTTTCTTTCAAAGTTGAAGAAAATTGACGATACAATTCACCTTTTACATCATGAATTAAAAATGACTCTCCTGCCATAATAGACATTTTTAACATTGGCAACATAATTGATTGTGTCTTTCCACTTCCACTTGCACCAATAATTAAAGAATGACTCTCACTGGTATTAATAAACATATTTGTTTGATCATACCCCATTGGTAACCCTGATTTTTCAATTTTTGAATGAACCGAAACAGGTGTGGTTACCTTTTTTAATTCCTGTTCCGAACTCCAGCGTGCATAACACATACATATCCTTCCTTTCAGGTATAATAATATCACGCTTTTTTGAATAGCACTTAAACAATATTGGCTTTTATATAAAAATGTGCTATATTAATTATGGTGAAATTATGTATTCAAATGAAATAGTCTGCCAAATTCTAGATTATATTGATCAAAACATTACTACAAAAATATCATTAATCGATATTAGTAATTATTTCTTTTTTAACAAATTTTACATTTCTAAACTATTCAAAAGAGAAATAAAAACAACAATTACAACTTATATTAATACATTAAAAATTATAAATTCACTTTCTGATATCAATAACAAACATTCTATTACATCGGTATCAATTCGGAATGGTTTTCAATCGTTAGAATATTTTTCAGAAACATTTTCTAAGATAATCGGAGTTTCCCCAAGTATTTATCAAAATTTTTATCATCATAGAAAAATAAATAGTGAAAAACAAATAATGATACTTCAACAAAACATAATCAATGCTCAAAAACTAAAAAAAATGGCAATCGATTATCGAAAAAATCGAAAAGTTACAAAAATTCCAAATAAAAAACTTTCTATTTTCAAAAACTAAAAAAATTCTATGAAATCATAGAATTTTTAATTATCCAAATTATGATAAACTTCTTGAACGTCATCGTTATCTTCCAAAGCTTCGATTAAACGTTCTGCTTTTTCTTTGGTTTCATCATCTAAAGAGACGTAATTATCTGGAACAAATGTAATTTCACAAGTCGTAAAATCTTCTACTCCCAAAGAAGAAATTGCATCTTTCACAGCTAAGAACACATCTGGTGTCGTATAAATTTCATAACCATCTTCTGTCGCATCGAAGTCATCTGCTCCAGCATCCAATGCCGTCATCATAGCTGTATCTTCATCGATATTTCCTTTTTCAAACGTGATGACACCTTTTCTCTTAAACAAGTAACTAACGGAACCGTTTGTTCCTAAATTACCACCGTGTTTTGAGAAATTTGCACGAACTGTAGAAGCCGTACGATTTCTATTATCAGTCAAGCACTCAACCATAACTGCAATGCCACCTGGACCGTATCCTTCATATTGAATAGATTCGTATACGACATCATCCAAATTACCCGTTGCTTTGTCGATTGCTTTTTTGATATTGTCCTTCGGCATATTGGCAGCTTTTGCTTTTTCTAATACGACACGAAGTGCAGGAACATGATCCGGATTTCCATCTGTACCACGAGCAGCAACGTAGATCTCTTTCGCAATTTTTTGGAAGACCTTACCACGTTCTGCATCAATTAATCCTTTTTTTCTGTGGATAGTTGCCCATTTAGAATGTCCACTCATAATAATACCTCCAATTCCTACATCCTTTTTACTAGCATTAATATAATATCACAAAACAAGAAACATGAAAAGAATTTTTTATTTAGATTCTTGTATATCCCCTACCTTTATGATAAGATAAGCATGATTAGAGGGAAAATATGTACATCAAAATTAATCAATTAAAAATCAATCTAGAAAAAGTAGAAGGATTTTGGAACCGCATGAAATGTCTCATGTTTGTAATCGAACCACTCGATCATGGTTTTCTACTAGAGAAACGGAAACATTTTCAAACCTACTTTGCATGTCAACGAATCGATGCCATCATTGCAGATAAAGATAACATCGTCTTAAAAGTATATCGTTCTTGCAAATCCGAAAAGATGTTCTGGTGGGTACGGAAGGGTTACTACACCTATCTACTTCCAGAAGGTTCCGTCCAAAATCTAAAAAAAGGAGATCAGTTGATCATCCGCGGTAATAAGGAGGATAAAAATGAAAGAAGAAGTACCAAACAAACTACCAAATCAAACCATTAAAAAATATGAAGAAGATGGCAACCGCATTCGGGTCGATTTCTTAAAAGGCGAATCGATCTATTTGCAAAATACACCAGAAACAAAACAAACACTAGACACCATGATGGCAAAAGACATTGCCGCATACGACGAACAATTTAAAGATAAACGAAATCAAAGTAGATTCATAAAAAGCATCAGTGGCGGCATCGGTGCCGGTGCACTTACAATTACTTCATACGGCGTTGCCATTGGGGCCACAATACCAGTTCTAGCAGTTGGCCTAGGAGTTGCCTTAGCAGGTGGCATCGTCTGTGCTATCTACATATCAAAAAGCAAGTATTGCAAAAAGTTACACTTATATCAAAGTCTAAAAGATGTTTTAGCAAACGAAGAAAAAATGAAACTAGTTCGTCGTAGTGAAAAAGTTGCAACGACACAGCCAATCGGTCCAAACGATATCGATTTGTACAGTTTAAAAGAAATAGAAGCAATCGAGGATCGTTTAAACAAACTAAAAGGATTGGAAAAATTACTTCCTAGTGAACAACCAAAAAAGAAACTATTGCAAAAATAGTTTCTTTTTTATTCTTTAAAATCAAATGAGAAATCTAATATTTGAACGATGTCACCGGATTTAGCACCCATCTCACGAAGTTTGTCGTCGACTCCTAGTTTCGTCAACTTTCTAGCAAAACGATAAGCTGCTTCATCCGTTGAGAAATTCGTCATGCGAAGAAGTTTTTCAAGGGCGGCACCTTTGATAACCCAAACTGCTCCATCTTTGGTTTGACGTTCTTTCGTAATCGTATAAGGTGCTTCTTTTTGGAACTTATAAAGAACATGACTTTCGTATTGATCATCTTCGTAGATTTCATCCGTTTCTTTAGACTGATCGATTAGATCTGCAAGAGCGTCCAACACGTCTTCTAAACCCTCATGTTTCATCGCAGAAATTTCATAAATTGGAATTCCCGTTACTTTCTTTTTAAATTCTTTTAAACGTTCCTCTGCGCCTTCGACATCCATCTTATTGGCAATGATGATAGAAGGTTTTTGCAATAACTTTTGACTAAACTTGCCGAGTTCTTCACAAATCATAACATAATCGTCGTACGCATCTCGTCCTTCGACACCACCCATATCGATAACATGAGCGATGACTTTGGTTCGTTCAATATGACGTAAGAAACGGTCACCAAGTCCTGCCCCTTCACTAGCTCCTTCAATTAATCCCGGTAAATCAGCCATAACGAAACTTCTGCCATCACGGGCTTTGACAACTCCTAAATTTGGAGAAAGTGTCGTAAAGTGATAAGCGGCAATCTTCGGTTTCGAACGAGATACCATCGATAAAATCGTAGACTTACCGACACTAGGAAGTCCGACAAGACCGACATCAGCAAGTAATTTCAATTCGACATGAAGAGTTTTCTTTTCTCCAGGTTCTCCGTTTTCGGCGTAATTTGGTGCCGGATTGCTTTGTGTCTTGAAAGCCATGTTACCACGACCACCACGACCACCTTTGGCAACGACAACTTCATCGCCATTGTGTTTCAAGTCTGCTAAAATAAGTCCCGTTTCGGTATCGGTAACAACCGTACCAGGTGGAACTTTGACGATGACATCCTTAGCATCAGCGCCATCCATTCCCTTACCTTTTCCATTCTCACCTTTCGTCGCTTTAAATAATTTTTGATATCGTAAATCAAGCAACGTATGAAGACCTTCATCGACACGGAAAATAATACTTCCGCCACGACCACCATTACCACCGAATGGTCCACCCATCGGAATATACTTCTCCCGGCGGAATGCCAAACATCCATCTCCACCATTACCAGCTTCTACTTTGATCGTTACGTCATCTACAAACATGCAACCACCTCCAAAACTGTTTCTAATTATACCATACAATTATAAAAAATAAAAGAGTGACTTACTCACTCTTAAATGATATTGTTTTATTGACGATACTTTCGACGTTCAATTCATTAAACGGTTTCATCAACACATCGACAATTGGATATGTAAATGCTTTTTCGATAATATCTTTAGAACCTTCACCAGTAATAATAGATACTGGAACTTTCTTAAATAAATCGTTATTTTTAAAGTAATCCAACACTTCAAATCCATTTACATTTGGCATATTCAAATCTAATAACATACATGCCATTTGACTAGATGGTGTATTTTTTACGATATTAAGTGCTTGCGCACCATCATTGGCAATTAAAACGTTATATTGATTATCGAATATTTTCTTAACGAAATTTACAATAATAGCAGAATCATCAACCACTAAAATCGTTTGATTTTTGCTTCCAGTACCGCTACCATTATCGTCATCATCTAGCAGCTCTACCGGTTCTTTTCCTAAATATTTTCGAACCAAATTGACAATTCGTTTTGCTTCGGTCATCAATTCATCAAAATGATCGGAAACATAGTAGAAATCATTGGCTTTACTCTTCATCTCATGATCGTAAGCAAGTTCTGCCAACTTATCGAAACCAAAGTATTTGGCATCACTTTTCAAAGAATGTACTAGAATTGCATAATTTGCCATATCTGCCTTTTCTTTGTAATCATCAATCTGTTTTAATTTGTTTTCAGCATCATTCAAAAATGTTACCAACGTATCATCGTATGTTGCCATATCTCCAAATAATTCCAATGCTTTGTTTACGTTAACTCCATTATTTACTAATAAATTTACATCCTTCATAATTATCTCCTATCTTACCATTTAGTTTCTATATATAACTATATCATAAAATATCGTTAATTACCCAACATTTTTTTAATAATCTTTGCAAGTTCTTTTTTAGAAATCGGCTTAGCCAAATATTCGTCGAAGCCATCTGCTAAATACTTCTCACGCATACCCGTAATGGCATTGGCAGTAAGGGCCACAACCTTCATCTGGAATCCCGGAATCGTCTTCAATTTTTGTAACGTTTGAACCCCGCTCATCTTAGGCATCATATCGTCCATCAAAATCAAATCGTACGTATTACCAGCATTGATTAAATCGATAGCCGCTTGACCAGACTGAACTTCTGTAATCTGAACTTTGTACTCTTGTAACAAACGATGTGCAACCTTTAAATTGATGACATTATCGTCGACAACTAAAACCTTCTTAGAAGAAAAGTCCATCGTCTCCAGCTCTGTTAAATCCAAAGACGCCGTATCTTCTAATTTATGACCAACAGAGATTTTTTGATCGATTGCAACAGTAAAACGACTTCCTTTACCATAGACACTTTGAACGACAATTTGACCATTCATCAAATCCAACAATTTCTTTGTGATTGCAAGACCCAAACCAGTCCCTTCAATCGTTGCGTGTTCTTCAACTCCCAACCGTTCAAACTTCGTAAATAACTTATTGATGTTCTCTTGTTTGATACCGATACCAGAGTCTTCCACAGAGATAATAATCCGACAAATATCGTCTTTGATAACGGAACTTACCTTTAATTCGATATACCCTTCATGCGTATATTTAATTGCATTCGTAAGTAAATTGATCATAATCTCTTTGATTCTCGAATAATCTCCAAATAAAACAGGAGGAATCGATTCATCGTAAGCAACTCGGAACTCTAACGGTTTCTCACCCAATCTACCTTTCGCAAGTGTTACTACTTCATCAAATATTTTCTTAAAACTGTAATCTTTATTGATAATTTCTAACTTTCCAGATTCAATTTTAGAAATATCTAAAATACCATTTACAATTTCCAATAAGTTGTCACTAGCCATCATGATATCTTTTACTTCACTCATTGCTTGTGGCGGCAAATCTTCTTCACTAAGAGCTTGTCCAAAACCGACAATTGCATTTAAAGGTGTTCTAATCTCATGTGACATATTTGATAAGAAATCACTCTTTGCTTGATTGGCTTTATCCGCTTGTTCTTTGGCAAGATTTAGTTGCGCAATCATACGCATATCTGGATTTTCAATCGTAAAGTACATCAAAAAAGTAATAAAAGTATCCATATAACTAATCAACAAAATACTCGGATTACTAATTTGAATCACAATAGATAAAATACCAAATGTAAAAAATAAAAGCATCGGCAAAATTTTAATGATTTTCAAGTTCTTAATATGTATAATAACTGCAATTAGTTCGACTAAAATTAATAAACCTGACAAGCCATACGATAGATAAGCCCCTGGTCCAAATGTATATATGCCCGTTGCTGTATTTGCACAATTCAAAGGCAAAATAAATAATAATAACAAGTAAACAATATAAGCAACTAAAAAAACATAATTCAATTTTTGTAAAATGTTAGGCCCGTTTTTAGATTGTCCCATATTGCTCGCAATTACAACAATATAAAGAGTAAACACAAAAATCCATAACAGTGCAAAAGCCAAATACATTCTCGTAACAATATAATTCGTAATAGGAATCACATCCATATGTGTGATAGTAATAATACTTAAAATATCTGTTACCAGTGAAAAAAGATTAATTACAATCAATGCTTTATAAATCTTGTTTTCCAAAGTATTTAAACGTTGTTTGGAAAAATAAACAACTACCAATAAAATAGCATAAAAAATACTTGCCACTTGAAAATACATACTACTGTTCACAATGACCACCTCTGATTATTACACTTTAATTATACTGTATAATTAAAAAAGGTTCAATGTTTTAAGACAACAAAAAAGACGAAAAAATCGTCTTATCGATATCCTGTTTGTTTATAGTTATCTAGTACTAAAGTACGTACTTTATCACGCAAACGCTTAGTTTCAACATCATAATCTGTACTTTCCAAATAATAAGGTTCTCCAAATCGCACCATTAAATTATCGCTATTTTCTTTATAATCACCAGTTACAGCAAACGGCACAATTTGTGCATCTGGAACTTTGTGTGCAAAATGAACGGCTCCGTATTTAAAAGGCAATAATATATCTCCTTCTTCGACATGATTGCCTTTACTTTCAATCGTTCGCTTTGCTTGCTCTACTTCTTCTACAACATTTTGATACTCATCCATCAATTGTTTCATATAGTCAGCACTCTCAGTTGCAGTTGCATTTTTGATTTGTTCCTTTAACGCATACAGTTTCTTAATTGCAATTTGATACACGTTTCTAGTACCTTCTGGAAACAAACCGACGGCATGGCCTTTCTTCAAATATTCAATAGCAATTTCAGAAGAATGATCCTGGCTTTTTCTTTCACCACGCATAACAGGAATACATCCCATTACGTTCATGACAAATCTTGATTTTGGATTCATAAAATATTCATCTTTGGCCATCCAATGAATGGTACGTTTTGTAGCAAGCATGACTGGAAATTGATCATTTTTATGAAGATGATTGCCACATAAAATAATCGGTCCTGTCTGAGGAATCACTTCTGCATGAACAACTTTTGGGTTCCATTTTCTTGTTTCTTTTGCACTTAACCATCGACCAAATGCATACGTATAATCGACTAACTCTTTTTTCTCTTTTTCCATTTTATCCCTTCTTTAACACTTTTTCGGAATTATGAGAAACTCCTGTTTTACTATAATAATTTTGCCGTTCTTCTTCCTCTAAACGATGATAATCTACTTTATTCATTAATGTCAATGGAAGTTTTTGACGAAATTCATATTCGGCTGGCCATGAAAATTTAGATAATTTTTCACGGCAATTCATTTGAATACTATTTAAAATTTCAGGGCTCGCTTCAATACCGTCGTTTAATACAATAAAAGCTTTTGCAACATTTACTTTTCTCTCGTCTGGTTTTGCTACAACAATACATGTTTTTACATCTGGATGCTCATTAATTACTTCTTCAATTTGAGTTGGATATAAATTGTATCCAGACGAAATGATAACACGTTTCAATCTTTGTTTATAATAAATCAAACCGTCATCACCAATATAACCGATATCGCCTGTACGCAACCATGTTTTTCCCCTCTTATCTTTGAAAAGTGTCTCTTCTGTTTCTTTTGGATTTTGATAATATTCTTGCATTAACGTTGGACCAGAAATACAAATTTCACCCAATTCATTGTAACCAACTTCTTCTGTGGTATACGGTTTCACAATTTTAAAATTATTCATAGGAAGAGGAACACCAATAGATGACGGCTTATTTGCATTAACGCTAGTAAATGACGTTGCTGCCAAAGCTTCTGTCAAACCGTATCCCTTAAACAAAGGATTTGGCATATGATGTCCTTCTGCCCAATCATTAAAGCGGTCTTCAAAACTTTTGGAAGCAGAATCACCACCTGAAATGGCAACTTTAAAGAATGATAAATCTTTTCCATCATATCCAATATCGTTAACCATAGCATTATAAAGTGTAGGCACTCCCAATACAAGATTAGAACGATTTCGAAGCAAGGTATTACGGAACATTTTTAAGTCGAACTGTGGCAATAATGACACATACATATTAACGGACAAAGGTGTATGAATACAATTTGATAATCCAAAACCATGGAAAACAGGCGTAACAGCAAGTAAACTATCGCCTTTTTTATAGGAAGGAATCGTATATCGTAGTTGTTCAACATTGCCATTAAATGCTTCATTAGAGAGAACAACTGCTTTCGGCGTACCGGATGTTCCACCAGTATGCAATAACACCGCAGGTTCATCTTTATGATAGTCATTAATTGGTACCACAATAGTTTTATCTCTTTCCGTCATCCATTTTTTCCACGGCACAAAACGAGTATCTTTATGCCAATCAATTTTGTCTTTTTGTGTTAAACGATAAGCATGGCCTAATAAAAATGGCATGGAGTCAGCAGCAGAAACAACAATTGCTTTTTGAACACTCGTTTCATCCAAAATTGGTTGAACTTTTTTGTAATCAATATCAATCATAACCAAATACTTAGATTTGGCACTCTGTAAATATTCTTTCAATTCTTTTTGACCAGATAGTGGATGAATCATATCTGCAATTGCACCAATTTCATTCAATGCATAAAAAGTAGTAACTGCTTCCGGTGTATTTGGCATACACAAAGAAACGATATCACCTTTCTTAACGCCTTCTTGTCTAAAACGCTGTGCAATGTTTTCAATTTCCTGAAACATTTCACGAAAAGTCATAGTTTTACCAAAATATTCCAAAGCTATGGCATCCAAATTATTTTTATTCTGTTCTTTTAAATACTGATAAATTGTAAGTTCCGGTACTGTTACAGATTTTTGTTTATCATTATAATACCTTCTCCATAGTTGATCAACAGACGGAATACCAGATAACGGTTTAATTTCGTCTCGAACTGGATATTTGATAGATTGCATAACATCATATATTTGATAAGGAGAAGAAATGTGGATTACATTTTCTGAAAAATGTTCATCTTTATTGTATGCACTGTCATAACAAAGAACAGTACATAAGTCCTCAATATCACGAATATTTTTAGGATCATCTTCCATCATAACATCAATATGATTTTTTTGAATTGCTTCTCGTTTAGAACCTGAAGTAAATACAATATTTTGATACGGAATATGATTAGCTTTTAACCATTCTTTTACAATGGTTCTCATCAAGGTACCTAAAGGACCATTCTGATCTGCAAATTCACGAGAAGTAATAATTGTAATAGTATCGCCATCATTGACTTGTTTTTGAAGTGCATAAGCCATACCGGGACGGGCTGGTTCAGCGATTGCATATTTTAATAAATGTTGCTTCCAAAAATCGTATCTTTCTTCTTTACTACATCCAAAAATTTCTTGAATATCAAAACCCTTTGAATTTATTACATCTTTATGATATTTTTCTTTAAAAAAAGGAATTCCCTTTTCTAGTTGATAACTACAAATATCTGTTAAAACTCCATCAATATCAACGCCAAAATTCATAATAACCTCCACTATTTTTGCAAATGTTTCTCACAAATTACTTGTCCAGATAAATCAACAATAGTACCACCAACATACTCTAAATTCGGAAGATGTTCTTGAAGTTCTTCTACCGAACCGTTAACTTGAATATTTCCAGCAACATATCGAAGATTAGAAATTCTACTCAAATCTTTTAATGCCGCCAATTTTGCATCACCTAAGATGACAGCAATATCTGATAAATCTTTATTTTCTAACAATGCACTGTATTGAAAATCATTTGCAACAGCAACCATCGCTTCCGAACTATTTAGAAAATCATTGATATCTCCTGCCACTTTTTCTTCCGGAACTTCTAACGTTTTTGCCAACATTTTACGGTAGCGTTGATTTTCGCGTTGTTCTGCAAGCACCGCTTTCAATCCGTTTGTTAAAAACGAAACAGAAGCCAAACCACGTTGAATAGTACTTGTTTCTTCATCAGTAACAACATCCATACTTTTTTGTGCTTTCATCATATAGGCAGCACTCTTAGACAATTTCATCTTACTTGAAATTTGTTCTAAATCGCCTAGTTTTAAATTTGTATTCATATTCTCCCTCAATATTCCTAGTATTTTCTAGCAATATAACTCCCATCTTTAAAATGTATCTAGATTATATCATGTTATTGATATTTTGTCAAATTTTAACAATATTAGCACTACTTCCATAAGTTCTTCAAACTCTTTATTTTAGGTAACGATTCCGGAAACTGATCGTTAGGATCAAACAAATAGCCTTTGCCTCCACATTGATTCCAAAACATGACGTTATCTGGTCTATCGTCTACCAAAATATCATCCTTATCAGGAATATAAACTTCAGACTTTTGGATAGATGGCGGAACAAATTGAATTGGCAACGTAATTCCTTGGTTTCGTAAAAAATGAACTTTAGCAATTTCTTCTACAATCAAATCGACATTTGTCAAAATCGTCGTTCTAGCATCGTCCATTTGCGAAACCTCCCGTAAAAGAGCGATAGCATCATCGATTACTGGTGATGTTCGAAGTAAAAAATCCCAATCCAATGTATTTGCAAATTCATTCCATGTCAGTCCTGGATATTGCCGTTTCAACTCGATCATTCTAGATTCTGTATCTAAAATGACACCATTAAAATCAATAAACTTACGTTCTTTCATAAAACTCCCCTTACCTTCTTACCTTCTTCATTATATACCCAGAAAGTAAAAAAGCGAATAGAATAGACAAGTTTTTACACCGATTCTTCGTATTCCTTCGTACGGACAGTGACACCATCTATTTTTTGATACTCACGATGTTTGTTCTTCTCAATTTTATGAAGTAACTCATGTTCCAAATCGATTCCTAAAATTTCGGATAAACCCAATAAATAGATGATGACATCAGCAAACTCTTCTCCTAAATCATCTTTCTTTTTCCGATACGCCTCGTACGCTTCGGCCATTTCTCCATATGCTAGACAGAATTCTTTTTCAATGTTCGTCACGTTGAATCCTTTTTCAATCTTATTTTGATAAACTTGTTTTTGTAACGCTTTCAAATCGACCATAATAGCACCTCCATATTGCTTTGTCTTTTATCATCATATCAAAAAAAAGCAAACAAAAAAAGTGGCTATTGCCACTTTTTACGGTTCTATAATAAATAGTGTTGGTGGATAAAAATCA
>OLSA01002723.1_pt1 | contig 12938 bp, 11 predicted proteins | sample 1672731 | NCBI WGS metagenome assembly OLSA01 (sample SAMEA3136718, study PRJEB25190) | human gut metagenome | biome: human gut; feature: human-associated habitat; material: faeces | place: Austria | collected 2013
GTCGTTTCGATGTCGGCGCGGATGATATGCAGGCTCGGCGCGCTCGCCTTGAGCCTCACACCGTAGCGCCCGCCCTGCTTCATGATCTCCGGCTCCTCCAAGTTCAGCTCGTCGACCGTCGGCACAACGATGCCGTAGCCTCTCTCGCGCGCATCGGACACCGCCTGCGCCACCTTGTCGTACTCCGCCTTGACCGACGAGAGCTCAGTGAGAAGGCTCAGCAGATCGCCGTCATCCTTCACATCGAAGCCCGACTGCTCGCTCAGCGTCCGGTAGAACAGTGCGCGCGGGAGCTGCAATTCCGCCGCGGCGACGCCCGTGCCGAGCTGAATGGACGTGATGCGCGCGCTGCTGACGCTTTCGCAGCCGCCGATGGCGCTGATCGCGCCCTGCACCTCTCGGATACAGTGGAGGCTGCCTGTGTTCTCGCGGATGGCCTGATAGAGGCCGCTTTTGATCGGGTGATCGTCGGCAAGCGCCTCGACCCACGGCGGGATGAAGAGGTCCAGCTCGCAGAGCGGGAACTCGTAAAGGATGGCCTTGAGAATCATTCCCACTGCGTTGTCGTCGAGCGTCAGGCAATTGACGGGCAGACATGTCACGCCATAGCGTGAAGCGATATCCCTTGCCATTGCCTGCACGCGATCGCTTTCCGGCTCTGTCGCGTTGAGCAGGACGAGGAAGGGCTTGCCGATCTCCTGTAATTCGCGGATGACGCGGCCCTCGGCCTCTATGTAGTCCTCGCGCGGGATATCGGTGATACTGCCGTCGGTCGTCACAACGATGCCGATGGTCGAATGCTCGCGGATGACGCGCGTTGTGCCAAGCTCCGCCGCCTCACTCATCGTCACCTCGTGATCGAGCCACGGCGTCGAGACCATGCGGGGGCTCTCGCCCTCCATCTGCCCCGTCGCGCCGGGGATCATATAGCCCACGCAGTCGATGAGCCGGACCGAGCAGCTGCTGCCCTCGTCGAGCGCGATGTCCACCGCCTCTTCCGGCACGAACTTCGGCTCCGCCGTCATCACCATGCGGCCGCTGCCGCTCTGCGGCAGCTCATCCTTCGCCCGCTCGCGGCGGTAGACATTGTCGATATTCGGGATGACCTGCGTCTCCATAAAGCGCTTGATGAACGTCGACTTGCCCGCGCGCACGGGGCCGACGACGCCGATGTAGATGTCCCCCGCCGTGCGGGTCGAAATATCCTGATAGATCTCCGTATTCATGCTCATACCCTCTTCCTCCGTTCCTCAGCGCCTGCGCGGGATCAGCAGCAGCTTTCCGATCACCGCGGCGGATTCCTCCTTGAGCTCGTTGGCCGCGAGGATGGCCTCGACCGTCGTGCGGTACAGCTTGGCAATATCCCACAGCCGCTCGCCCTGCTTCATCGCGCGGAGCACGAGCGAGGGGACGTTCTCGTCCTTTTTCCCGCACTCCTCGGCCTCAAGCGACTGAAGACAAGGATAACGCGGCGTTTCCGCCACGCTGACGGCAAACGTTACGGGGAAGCGCAGCTCCACGCCGTCCGCGCCGACGGACGCGGCGATCTCGCCCACGTACATGTCCTGCACCCGCGCCTGTCCGCTGCCCGGAAGGTCGGTCTCGAGCAGCACCTCGCTCCGCCGCTCGGAGAGCAGCGGCACGGCGTTTTCGTCGAGATACAGCACGCGCAGATTCGCCGTCGCGCGCAGCGACGCGCTCTCTCCCCCGCCGCTCACGCCCGCGCTGCTGAAGATTACGTCCGTCGCCAGCACCGTCTGCACCTCGGCCCCGGTCTCGATCTTTTCGCGCACGAGCTGCTCGCGCAGCACCAGCGCCGCGCTGTCGCACAGCTCGACCGTCTCCGTCTTCGCGGTCAGGTCGTAAGCCGTGCTGTAAAGGTCCGCCACACAGCAAACGCTTTTCACCTCGCGCACCGCTGTGAACGCGCTGATGTAGAGCCGCAGCGAGATGGCGCGGTTGTTGTCCGGCTCGCTCTCGCTGCCGACATGGATCTCCGCGCCTGTCAGGCGCAGCGACGCGCGCACCGTCATCTCGCCCTCCTCTTCGGCAAGTCCGTCTAGGATCTGCGAAAACGGCAATTCACTGCTCATCGACGCAAGATTCCCGCTCTCATCCAAGTAGATGGCATCCAGCCGCGCGACGCCCTTGAGCACGATCTTGTTGCCGATCGACTTGCAGTCAGTCACGCGCAGCGCGCACTTTGTGCGTAAAAGCTCCTGAATGGGCTCCTTCGTGCCCGAAAGCAGCACTTCATCGGAAAACGTGAAGTCCTTTTCCCGAATGGCGCGGATAATACCGATGTCCTTTTTCTCGCACAGCGTTTCGATCTTGTAGGCTTCCTGCTCCTTCACGCCGCTGCACACGCTCAGCGACGCGGGCACGTAGGGCGTAAGCGTCAGCTCCACGTTTACGCGCGTGAACACCTTACGCGGATTGAGCATGCGCACTTCGCACGAGCAGAGCCGGCCGTCGAGGCAGCTGTCCGCGCTGCCGCTCAGCGCGCGCCCCTCGATCGTCTCGTCGAGCGGCAGCGTGTATTCAAACGACTTCATCCCCTGCGCGTCCTCGGCCACGTACAAGAGCGTCATGCGGACCGTGCCCGACACCTGCGCTTTTCCGTCTGCGATCTCACGGCTGCGCAGGAAAAGGCACCCGCTCGCATCCACGATGCGGGCAATGTCCGGCAGATAGTCCGGCACGATGGTCTCCGTTGTCTCCTCGCGGTTCTCGCTGAGCTGCGGTAACGCCTGATAACAGGCAAACTGCTCCTTTTTCAATTCCAGTTCCATTGCAGTCCCTCTCCTTCGGCTAAGTGGTTACTGCACTCTATGCACTGTGGACGCGCGTTATGCTTCCTCCCTGACGCCAAATACGCGCCGCAGCAGCGACGAGAGGACCTTGGGTGACTTCCAAACGACAATTTTCATGCTTTTCCCTCCCAATATTCATACCCTTTTCAACCGATGTTAGAATCTGCGCAGGCAGCCGATGCCGCAAAAGATGAGAAGAAACGCGACCAGAAACATCAGCGCCCCCACCGGAAAAACAGCCGCGATGAAAATACCGAGCCCCAGCGCCAGCGCGCAAACACCCACGCAGTGCCACGGGCCGAACAGCGGCGGTCCCGGCGGGCGCGGCGGCGGATTCGAATACATGCTTTTCCCCTCCTCTCCCGGCGTTCGCCTGCTCCATTCTATACAAAAGCAGCCGCCGCGTTCCTGCTTTATCGTGACAAAGCGTCGAACTTCGTCATGTTGTCCTTTGTAATACTTGACATTCTCTCATCTTTATGTAATATTAAGAACAACTTCACTTGATCGCGGCTCTGCGAGCGTGTTCCGCACTGACCGCAACGGAAAGGACGGCACACCCATGCAGGAAATGAGCAGAAGAAATCAGCACTTTACCGACTCCGTCATTCGCAGAATGACGCGTATCTCCAACGAATGCGGCGCGATCAACTTAGCGCAGGGCTTCCCCGATTTTGACCCGCCCAAGGAGATGATGGACCGCCTCGAGGTCGTGAGCCACGAAGGCCCCCATCAGTACCCCATCACGATGGGTGCGCCGAATTTCCGCCAGGCCATCGCGCGCAAATGCGGTCACTTCATGGGCCGCACCATCGACCCCGAGACCGAGATCGTCGCGACCATCGGCTCGACCGAAGCGATGGTCGACACGCTCTTCGCCCTGACGAATCCGGGCGACCGCGTCGTGATGTTCTCCCCGTTCTTCGAAAACTACCGCGCACAGGTCATCATGGCCGACTGCGAGCCGGTCTTTGTCCCTCTGAATCCGCCGACGTTCTCCTTTGACCCGAACGTGCTCGAAGATGCGTTCCGCGGCGGCGCCAAGGCCATCATCATCTGCAATCCCTCGAACCCGAGCGGCAAGGTCTTCACCGAGGAAGAGCTCAAGACCATCGCCGACCTCTGCATCCGCTACGACGTTTACGCCATCATGGACGAGGTGTATGAGCACATCATCTACGACGGCCGCAAGCACGTCTACATGAACAGCATCCCCGGCATGTGGGAGCGCACGGTCTCCTGCTCGTCGCTCTCCAAGACCTACTCCGTCACCGGCTGGAGACTCGGCTATGCCATCGCGCCGGAGAACATCATGGCGCGCATCCGCCAGTACCACGACTTCAACGCCGTCGGCTGCCCGTCGCCTCTGATGGAGGCCGCCGTCGTCGGCCTCAACATGCCGCTGAGCTACTATGACGAGTTCGGCGCGCACTACGCGCACATGAAGAAGATCTTCACCGAGGGCATGCGCGACATCGGTATCCCCTTCACCGATCCCGAGGGCACGTACTTCGTGCTGGCCGACATCTCCCCGTACCTCAAGAAGGGCCAGAGCGACGTCGACTTCTGCGAGCAGCTGGCGAGAAAAGCCGGCGTCGGCGCCGTGCCGGGCAGCTCGTTCTTCAATGAACCGATCAACAATATTGTGCGTCTGCACTTCGCGAAGAAGGATGAGACGCTGTACGCTGCGCTGGATCGGCTGAATCATATCAAGGATATGATGTGAGTTTTCCGCACTTCATGCGGAAGGAATGTTCCCCACACTGTGTGGGGACGCGACAAAGGGGGGCTATTCTCTTTCCTCGGAAAGAGAATAGCCCCCCTTACACCCCCCAAGAGAAAGGGTTTTGATTGGCAATCTCGGGCTTGCACAAGTCTTTTGCCTCCGGAATGTAATGCCTGCGCGCGGCAGAGCCGCGTTGATTCCTGCTATACGACTTAGTGTGCTCCTATCATCCGCTGCCGCTCTCGAATCTTGTTTTGGTGCAGTGTAATCACCGTCTACCGATAGTACGCATATCGCGGCGAGCGCCAGCAATGCCGCATTTGGCACACAGTCTGCCGCCGAGTAAACGTCACTCGCGCCTCACGGTAGTAAGGCGCGGTTGAGAGTGGTAACGAGGCGGTAGGGATTCATGGCAAAGCCATGTACACCGCACCTGATTGCGCAGCGCGTGTAGCTCTTCGAGCTACAAACTGCCAATGTAAAATTTCTCTCGGGGGATTGAAAGGGGGATACTCTCTTTTGAAAGAGAGTATCCCCCTTTAGTTGCCCGTTTCCGCACAGTGCGGAAAACCGCCGCTGCACGGTGCAGCAGCAGATCACAGCAGTGTATCAATGCCGATTTGCACTTCCGCTGAGTCAGCAGATTCGGGACCTCCGAACCGAGAGACAAATTCTTCCTCGGAAAGAATAGGAACCCCCAGTTCCTTTGCCTTTTTCGTCTTCGACGAATTCGATTCCCCGTCGTTGCTGACGAGGTACGTTGTCTTCCCCGAGACGCTGCCGGTCACGGCGCCGCCTTGCTGTTCGACGTAGGCTTTGAACGCGCTGCGGTTTTTGAAGAGGTGCACATCGCCCGTGATGACGAAGCTCAGACCTTTGCAGGTTCCGTCGGCCTCCTGCTTGGGGGCGACGTCCTCCAGTGTGAGCTCTGCCATCAGGCGGTCGAAGAGGTTTTTGTTTTCATCGTCAGCAAACCAGTTCAGGAGCGCGTTTGAACGCTCGACGCCGATGCCGTCCACGTCCTCGAAGCCCTCGCCGCTCTCGATGCGTGATAAAAAGCCCTTCGTGCCGAGCGCTGCGATGAGCTTCTTGCCCGCGTCCGCGCCGATGTTTGGGATGCAGAGGGCGAAGATCAGGTGGATGGGGTCGACTTTGCGGCTCTTTTCGATGGCCGCCAACAGGTTCGCGCAGGACTTTTCGCCAAAGCCTTCGAGCTTTACGATCTCGTCCGCGTGCGCGTCCAGATGATAGAGGTCGGCAAAATCGCGCAGATAGCCGCGGTTGACGAACTCGTGCAGCGATTGCACGGAGAGGCCGTCGATATCAAGCCCGCCCTTGCTCGCAAAGCGGACAAAGCGCTTCAAGTGCTTGGCGGGACAGTTCGGATCGGTGCAGCGCAGCGTCTTCACGCCGCTGATGGGACTGATACGCACCTCGGTCGCCGCGCCGCAGACGGGACAGGCCGTCGGGACTTCATAGCTGCCCTCGGCCCTGACGACCGCGATGCACTTCGGGATGATCTTGTTGGCCTTGATGATGCGAAGCTCGGTCTTGCGGTCCTTGCCGATGCCGAGACGCTCGAGCTCGCTGACGTTGCAGAGGCTTGCGCGCGTGACAGTCGTGCCCTCGAGCTGCACAGGGTCAAAGACCGCGACCGGCGTGATGGTCGAGGCCGCGCACGACCATTCGATGTGATCGAGCGCCGTGTCGGCGGAAACGTCCGCCCACTTGTAGGCAAGACCCGCGCGCGTGGCGTGATGACCCGTCACGCTGCCGGTCGCTGCGTAGTCCGTGTCGTCGTAGGTGATGACAAGGCCGTCCACGGGAATGCCCATCTCGCCGGAGTCGACCTTTTTCGTCCAGCGCGCGATGGCGTCGGGCAGATTTTTCGCATCCGTGTGCTCGCGCTCGACTGTGATGAAGCCGAGCTTTTCCAGATAGTCCATGCGCGCGCCCCAGGAGCGGATCACTTCATCCGTGTGGACGAGCGTAAAGGCGTTGAACGTCACGTTGCGCTCTTTCACCTTGTCGAGATTCGTCTTGTCGAGCGCCAGCGTGCCGGCGGCGAGGTTGCGGGGGTTTGCGTAGCGGTCGTCCGCGTCCTCGAGCGTGTCGTTGATGGCCTCGAAATCTGCGTAGGAGATGGTCGCCTCGCCGCGCACGACGAGGTGGCCCTTGTCGCTGATTTTCGCAGGAATACCGCGGATGGCGGAGGCCATATAGGTGATGTTCGTGCCGACGGTGCCGTTGCCGCGCGTCAAAACGCGCGTGAGCGCGCCGCCGTCATACGTCGCCACAAGCGTCGAGCCGTCGAGCTTCCACGAGAGCCAAATGTCGCGCTCGCCCGCCCAGTCTTGCAATTCCTCGACCTTTTTCGTCTTGGCGAGCGAGAGCGCGGGGTACTCGTGCGCTTCCTTCTCCCCCTCGCCGTCCATTTCGTTTCCGGAATGGCTCGTCACCTGCGTGGGACTGTCGGGCCGGACATAGCCGGTCGCTTTTTCCAGAGCGGTCAGCTCGTCAAACAGAGCGTCCCACTCGTAGTTCGTCATCTGCTCCTCCTGCCCGCCGTAGTAAGCGTCGGAGGCGGCATTCAGCCGTGTTACGATCTCGTCGATCCGGATATTTTTGTCCATAGTGCGTTCCCTCTCTCCGGCGGTGCGCAAAAGGCAGTCAGCCGTTGTTCATGATGTAATCTTCCGCGTTCTGCTCCATGTCCTCGCCATTGCTGAAATAGGTGTAATTGTCCGGCACGGAGCCGACGATAACGGTCTCCGCCACGGAATAGGTGTTGCTGAATTTTGTCGTTGTGGAAAAGCCCGGCAGGAGAATGCTGACGTAGACGTCCACCACAAGATAAATTTGGTGCTTCGTCTGGTTGATGCCCGCCGACGTGAACGCATTTTCAAAATGCGCGCTCGACGAGCCGACCGACTGCATCCGCACGCGGATCAGCGGCCCGCGCCCCGCCAAAAACGGCGAGCCGAGCAGCGTGCCGACCGGCACGGAGAGTTCCTTCGTCGTCACCTCGGAGAGCTTTTCGAGTACCTCGTCGATGATGGCGGACTGCAAACGGTTGAACTCCGCCATATTGCTCTTGACCGCCGTGATCTTTCCCTCGTTGTCCTTTTCAAAGGAGATGAGCTGGTCGTAATCTACGCCGCCGCTGTAGATCGTTTCGTTCACGGCGGCGGTCACGATGCCGTTGACCGTATTTGACACGCGCGCCGTTGCGAGCGACGTGAGCACGGGTTTTAGGTGCGTCATTGCCACGATGGCGAGCGCCAGCAGCGCCGCGAGCAAAAACAGCACAAGCAGCAGCGCCCGCTTCTTTCCTGAAAGTCTTCTGTGTCTCCATTTCGGCACAGAGCCTCACCCCGATTCCAGTGAAGCCTATGCCGCGCGGGCTTTTCCCTATTCGCCCAGCGCCATGACGAGCTTTTTGAACGCCTTGCCGCGCTCCATGAAGTTCGCGAACTGATCGAACGCCGCGCACGCGGGCGAGAGCGTCACGATGTCGCCGCGCACTGCGCGCTCGTAGGCGGTCTTCACGCAGTCCTCCAGACTCTCGCAGCGCACGATCTCGGGGCTGCCGTGATAGCCCGGGCACTCGCGCACGGCCTTTTCGATGGCGTCCGCTGTCGCGCCGCACAAAATAAGCAGCTTGACGTGCTTTACCACCTCGGGTGCAAGGGGTGCAAAGGGAATATGCTTGTCATATCCGCCCGCGAGCAGAATGACCTTTTCGTTGAACGCGTTGAGCCCCGCGATGGTACGCGTCGGGCTCGACGCGATGGAATCGTTGTACCACTGCACGCCGCGGATCGTCCGCACCGGCTCGATGCGGTGCTCGACGCCGACAAAGGTACGCGCAGTCTCGCGCATGACCTCGTAGGGCACCAAACCGTCGAGCGCCGTCACGGCGGCGAGGTAGTTTTCGACATTGTGCATCCCCGGCAGACGGATGTCAGAGATCTGCATGACCGCTTCCTCGCATCCGTCATGGCGCAGGACGATGGTATCTCCGCGAAGGAATGTGCCGTCCGCGACCTCTTCGCGGCGGCTGAAGAGCCGCATCCGCGCGGATACCTTTTCCGAAAGAGAGCGCGTGATGTCGTTGTCCTCGTTGAAAATAGCGATGTCGCCCTCGTGCTGATGGAGATAGATATTCTCCTTCGCCGCGATGTACTCGTCCATATCCTTGTGCACATCCAGATGGTTCGGCGCAAGGTTCGTCATCACCGCGATGTGCGGCGAGCGCTTCATATCAAGCAGCTGGAACGACGAGAGCTCGACGACCGCGAAGTCTTCAGGCTGCATCTTCTCCGCGTCGCACAGCAGCGGGTGGCCGATGTTGCCGCCGAGATACACGGTCTTCCCCGCCGCGCGCAGCATTTCGGCGATGATGCTCGTTGTGGTGGTCTTGCCGTCGCTGCCCGTCACGCCGCAGTCCGTGCCCTCCACCAGCGCGGCAAGGGAGCTGAGCTCCTCAATGTCCGCTTCCGTGGCGTGCAGCTCCCGGCACAGGGACAGGGGGATGGTCATGACCACCACCCGGTCGCGGTCGTAGAGGGCCATGTCCGCCGCCATGCGGGATTCCATGGCCAGACGGGTCTTGCTCTTGGTGCGGAACAGCACCTTGTTCACCGGGCCCACGTCGATGCCGGTGTCCAGCAGGGCGGCGGCGATGCGGTGCGTCCGGGCGGTGGTGTTGGTGTAGACGAAGCAGCCGGTGTCCGTGGACACGGCCACATACAGCGGCAGGGCGATATCCGGCGTCACCGCCGTCAGCCGGCGGATGATGTCGTAGACGATCTCGCCGCAGGCGGCGGCGTCCGCGTCCAGACAGGTGTTGGCGGCAAAGAAGCCGTGGGAGCCGTGGTGGTCGATGGCCAGCCCGACGTGCTGCCCGTAGGCCGCCGCGTTGTCCGGCAGCAGGTTCAGCGCCGCGATGTCCACGGAGACGACGTGGGCGGGGGCGAAGCCCTCCGGCGCCCAGTAGGGGGCGGCGTAGGACTCATAGGTGGGGGTGATGCCGGAATTGGGCAGCAGATAGGCCGTTTTGCCCATGTCCCGCAGGGCGCGGCACAGGGCGGCGGCGCTGCCCACCGTGTCGCCGTCGGGCCGCACATGGGTCAGCAGCAGCACATCGTCCATCCCGCGCAGGAGCGCCGCCGTCTCCTGTACGGTCAGCATGCGTCCGCTCATTCCCGCTCCTCCGGCAGGACGATGTCCGCGTTGGCGGGGTTGGCGGGCTTTACATGGTTCAGAAGCTCCAGAATATGAGCCCCGTGGGCGATGGAGTCGTCCATGATGAATTGCAGCTCCGGCGTGTAGCGCAGATCCACCTTCTGCCCCAGCTCGTGGCGCAGGTAGCCGGAGGCGGACTTCAGGCCCTTCATCAGGCCCTTTTCGTCCTGACAGTTCAGGGCGCTGATATAGACCCGTGCGTACCGCAGGTCGCTGGTGGTGTCCACATGGGTGATGGTCAGCATACCCTCGGACACCCGGGGGTCCTTGACGGTGCGCAGCAGGGCGGAAAGCTCCTTCTGGATGGCGTCATTGATGCGGGGAATGCGGTTGGATGCCATAGTCGGTCTCCTTTCGTTTTCGATGAGATGAAAAGAGGGCGGGCGAAGCGCCCGCCCTCTGGGTTGTGTGTTTACTGGGGGATCTCCTCCATGGTGAAGGCCTCGATGATATCCCCTTCCTTGATATCATTGAACTTCTCGATGGACAGGCCGCACTCGTAGCCGGCGGCCACTTCCTTGACGGAGTCCTTGAACCGCTGCAGGGAAGCCAGAACGCCCTCGTGGATGACGATGCCGTCCCGGACCAGGCGGACCTGGCAGTCCTTGCGCTGGAGCTTGCCGTCCTGCACGTAGCAACCAGCCACGGTGCCCACGCCGGAGACCTTGTAGGTCTGGCGGACCTCCGCATGGCCCAGCAGAGCCTCCCGGAACTTGGGGGCCAGCATGCCCTTCATGGCGGACTCGATCTCGTTGATGGCGTCATAGATCACGCGGTACATCCGCATATCCACATGGGCGCGGGCGGCGGAATCCCGGGCAGCGTTGTCGGGGCGGACGTTGAAGCCCACGATGATGGCCTGAGACGTGGAGGCCAGCATCACGTCGGACTCGTTGATGGCGCCCACGCCGCCGTGGATGACCCGGACCCGGACCTCGTCGTTGCTGAGCTTCTCCAGAGAGGCCTTCACGGCCTCCACGGAGCCCTGGACGTCGGCCTTGACGATGATGTTCAGATTCTTCATCTCACCGGCCTGGATCTGGCTGAACAGATCCTCCAGAGAGACCTTGGTAACAGGGGCGTTGGCCTTGGCGCGGGCCTCCTCCTTGCGCTGCTCCACCAGCTCCCGGGCCAGCTTTTCGTCGGCCACGGCGTTGAAGGTGGCGCCGGCGGAGGGAGTCTCGGACAGGCCGGTGATCTCCACAGGCACGGAGGGACCGGCGGATGTCAGCTTCTGGCCCTTGTCGCCCACCATGGCCCGGACGCGGCCCACGGCAGTACCGGCAATGATGATGTCGCCCTGCTTCAGGGTGCCGTTCTGCACCAGCAGGGTGGCCACGGGGCCCCGGCCCTTGTCCAGGTTCGCCTCGATGACGAAGCCGGAGGCAGAAGCGTCCGGGTTGGCCTTCAGCTCCAGCACCTCGGCGGTGAGGATGGCGTTCTGCCCGGTTGCGGCAATCAAATCCCGTTCCGCCTGTGAGGTAAACTGCTCGGGCACAATGAGAATCTGCCGTTTCGCTCCCGTATTCGATTGATGGATGATTTCCTCTATGCAGAGGTGGGTTTTGCCTGTGCCGGCTCTGCCGATGATGAAACGAAGTCCCATTTTTATCCCTTCTTTCTGATTCGTTTCTTCCTCTATGATACAAAAGGGACAGCCTTTTTTCAAGGGATGACAGCATAAAGAAGGAAAAAACGGAATATGGTAGGGATAAGAAGGACTGAGGAGGGATTTTCGTGGGGCGCACGAGGTTTATGGTAGTGAAGGCGAAGGAGTTAATCAAAACAGCGGTGTTTGCGGTACTGGGTGTGATTATTCTGGTGGGGTTGATTGCATTTTTTCTGAATATGGGGAAGCATGACGGCGCATATCGGGACGGTACCTATTACGAGGAAATGCAGCTTGGCGAAGAAACGGCGGAGATTGCGGTAACGATTGCGGAGGGGCGCATTGCGGAGGTTTCCATGGAGGAGGCAACAGAGGCGGTGGCGGTGTTTTATCCCCTGCTGGCAGAGGTGACGGAAACGGTCGGGCAGGCGGTGATTGAGAACCAATCGGCAGAGATTGCAGTGGAGAGCGAGAATCCACATTCTGCACAGGCGATTCTGGATGCGGTGGCGGCGTGTCTGGAGCAGGCGGAGAGATAAGCGCAGGTCGAAATCCTGATTTCGACTGAAAGAAAGTAGGGAGGAATACGCATGACGGAGCAGGAAAAACGCCGACGCAGGAGAGAGATGGAGCGGCGGATGCGCGCAAGGCAGAATTTTCGGGGGAGAGAAGGACAGGAGCGAAGCGGTACGCTCGCGTTTCGGACGTATGTGACGGCGGTGCTGGTGGGGGGATGCCTGCTGATTTCTTTATTCCAGAGCAAAACCTCGGATATGGTCTGCAATAAGCTGAAGGAGACGATTGCTTACCAGATTTCGACGGAGGAAGTGCAGAAATGGAAAAGCAGAGGAGCGGCACTGCGGAGGGGTGTGGAGGAAAGCCTGCCTGTTTTTCGGGAGAAGCAGGAAAGGGATGAAAGGGTCTACCGTCCCGATACGGAAGAATCGCCCTAGTGTGCTGGTGTGGAAGGGGCTTGCATGGGAGCGGAAAACGGAGGACTGGCTTGCGCCTGTTTCGGGGGTGGTGACCTCGGACTGCGGCAAGCGGGAAAATCCGCTTTTACATAAGCAGGAGCTGCATGACGGGTTGGATATTGCCGTTCCAGAGGGGACAGAGGTGGTAGCGGTTAAAAGCGGCAGGGTGGCGGAGGTGCGTACCTCTGCGACGTATGGCAAGCTGCTGCGATTTGAAACAACGGACGGGTATACGATTTTATATGCACATCTTTCAGAGATATTGGTGAAAAAGGGGGAGAAAATCAAGCAGGGACAGGTGGTGGCAAAATCGGGGAATACGGGACTTTCCACAGGGCCGCATCTGCATTATGGGATTTATCGGGATGGGAAGCTGCTGAACCCGATGGAGTATTTGCCGGAGGGGGCAACGGAGAAGGTATAGAAATATCATCGGAGGTTGGTGAAGATGAGAAGTTCGCCAGTTTAGAACTTTCACGGCAAAACAAAGGCGTTCTTCCTTACTTTTTATGCTAAAAAGTAACAAAAACCCGGGACCCGTTTCGTAATGGGTCCCGGACCCCCACAGA
>OLSA01002728.1_pt1 | contig 12930 bp, 8 predicted proteins | sample 1672731 | NCBI WGS metagenome assembly OLSA01 (sample SAMEA3136718, study PRJEB25190) | human gut metagenome | biome: human gut; feature: human-associated habitat; material: faeces | place: Austria | collected 2013
ATTACTTATTACTTAATACTTATTACTTAGTTTTTATTTCCCTTTCATTCTCGCAACGTACTCATTGTATAGCTGGTCGAGTTGTTCCGAGTAATGTTTAGCCAATTCTTCTGATTTGTATTTCTCCATCAGGCGTACTTCTGCGTCAAGCAGTCCTGCGTTGTACATGAAGTTTTCGCTGGCGATAGAAAGTTGGTAATCAGTCAGGCTGAGATACCAGATCATGTATTCGAGAGACTTGTTGGCAAGTTCGTCGATGATCTTGTTCGCTTTTTCGTTTTGTCCCAGCTGGTAGTAGGCTTCCGCCATTTGGAAGGCGCCGTTTGCCCAGTCATACGGTACGTTGTATGACGGGATCATCTTCTCGGCGTAGTCGAGTGCGGCGAGTGCCTTGTCTTTTTTGCCTTCTTTGATGAGCTGTCCTACGAGCTGTGTGAAGATGCGCCGGTGTGTGTAGCACATACGCATTACGTTTTCGTCGATGTAGATGCCCGGTTTCTCGATGCCGCCGAACTTGAACTTGTTCATCAGGTTGTCGTACATCTTTTCGCTGTCGATCTTGCTGTTCAGCTTGTCCGTATCGAACGGAGTGAAGCGGTATGCCAGACCTTCCTGCGTGAAGTGGTTGTCCATGCCGAGGTGGTTTTCACTGCCTACGGTGATAGCCATGTAGATGGGACGTTCCCAGTTGGCGTTGGCAAGCATTTCGAGCATCATCAGTTCGCTCTTGTAGAGGGCGCGTTTCGGGTTGCCGTTGGCGTCTCTCAGCAAGATGGTCATGTATTCGGGGATGGAGTCGCCCAGCGCTTCCGGTATTTTCATGCCGGAACGGCGGACAGCTTCCTTGTCGATCTTCATTACGATGCTGTCGGTAGGGATGACGCGCAGCCCTTCCTTATCCGAACGAACCCAGTATTTGAGGATATTCTTCAGTTCATACGGGTTTTCTCCGAACTGTTCTTTCAGTTCGTTCATCGCTTCCGGATTTCCGTTTTCGAGCGCGCTGTCTGCCTGTGCATACATCTGGTCGATATTCTTCTTTACTTCCGGACGGATGGGGATGTATTCGTTCTGGCCTTCGACGTATTCCACACGGTCCCAAGTGATCGGGAGTGACGGAGAGTCGTAGGCGGGACGTTTCATCTGGTCGATGTACCAGTCGGTCTGCAGGTAGCTGAGGTTACAGGTACGTGCATCGGTACGGAAACCTTCTGTCTCCTGATTGTACCACAACGGGAAAGTATCGTTGTCACCATTGGTGAAGATGATCGGATTTCCTTCTTCCTGCAAGGTCATCAGATAGTTCTGACCGAAGTCACGGGCAACGAAGCGTCCGCTACGGTCGTGGTCGTCCCATGTCTGTCCGGCCATCTGGATGGGGACAAGCAGACAGAGTACTGACGCGAGAGCGGCAGCCGGAACTTCCTTCATCTTGCAGTAATCGCGTAACATACGGATGATACCTGCGACTCCCATACCCACCCAGATGGCGAAGGCATAGAACGAACCGGCATACGCGTAGTCACGTTCACGCGGCTGCGCAGGTGTCTGGTTGAGGTAGAGCACGATGGCGATACCTGTCATAAAGAACAGGAAGAACACCACCCAGAATTGCTGGATACCCCGCTGGCTGTGGTATGCTTGCCAGAAGAGTCCGATCAGGCCGAGCAGCAGCGGCAGGCAGTAGAATACGTTGTGTCCTTTGTTGTTTTTGAGGTCCTGTGGAAGCAATTCCTGGTTGCCCACCAGCAGATTGTCGATAAACGGGATTCCGGTGATCCAGTTACCGTGTTCTATTTCTCCGCTGCTCTGAATGTCGTTCTGCCGTCCGGCAAAGTTCCACATAAAGTAGCGCCAGTACATGAAGTTGAGCTGGTAGGAGAAGAAGAACTTGATGTTTTCCCATTGGTTCGGTACGTTCACCATCACCATTTCGCCGCATTGGTCGTATGGGACGTCATGTCCCTTGATGTCTACCCACTGCTTGTATAGTGAGGAGTGCGCGGAGCTGTACATACGGGGGAAAAGCATATTTTGCGCGTATTCGTATTCGATACGTCCCGGCAGTTCGATGTATGAGTCTTTTTCGTCCGGTGAAGTCTTTTCTTTGCGGACGTATTTGCTTCCCGTCTGTGACTGGCGGGGGACGCAGTATCCGTCTTTCACGTCGAGTGCCACTTTCGAGGAGAAAGCAGGACCGTAGAAGAGAGGACGGGTTCCGTATTGTTCACGGCCGAGGTATTCGCCCAGTGTGAAGATATCTTCCGGAGAGTTCTGGTCCATCGGTGTGTTGGCGGTAGAACGGATTACGATCAGTGCATAAGAGGAATAACCGATTACGATCATCATGGTGCACAGCAATGCCGTATTCATGGTACGGGCGGAGATGCGCCATTTCTCTTTGATCTTTTCCTGTACTTGCGGAGCAAGGTAGATGCCAAGAATTGCGATCACTACGACACCGATGAGGATGCTGCTTACGCCGTGTCCGTAGAATGGAATACCCAGCAGGGCGATGGTCAGAATGAATGAAATGGCCATGCGGAGTCTGCTCTTTTCGGTGTAGCTTTCGTACACACCCCAGATAAGGGCGGCAGCAAGCAGAATGATATAAACTACAACGCCGGAATTGAACGACATTCCGAGTCCGTTGACAAACAGCAGTTCGAACCAGCCGCCTACTTTCACAATACCCGGCACAATGCCGTAGAGCACGGCGGCTACCAATACGCCTGAACCGAGTAGGGCTATCAAAGAGCCTTTTGCAGTAGCGTTCGGAGTTTTCTTGTAGTAGTATACCAGTACGATGGCAGGCAGACAGAGCAGGTTCAGCAAGTGTACGCCGATACTTAAGCCGGTCAGATAAGCGATCAGGATAATCCAGCGGTCGCTGTGCGGTTGGTCGGCCACGTCTTCCCATTTCAAAATCAGCCAGAAAACGACTGCGGTGAACAGGGAGGAGAAAGCGTATACTTCACCTTCTACGGCGGAGAACCAGAATGTGTCGCTGAATGTATATACCAGTGCACCGACCAGCCCGCTGCCCATAATGGTGATAAGCTGCCCTTTGGTAATGTTGTTCTCGTCGGTGATGATAAGCTTGCGAACCAGATGGGTAATACTCCAGAAAAGGAACAGGATACAGGCACCGCTCATCAGGGCGCTCATGTAGTTCACCATTTTCGCAACTGTCGTTACGTCAGAAGCGAACTGTGTAAAAAGATTCGCCATCAGCATGAAGAAAGGTGCACCGGGCGGGTGTCCGACTTCCAATTTATAGCCGGTAGTTATAAACTCAGGGCAATCCCAGAAACTTGCGGTCGGTTCTATCGTCATGCAGTAGACTGTTGCCGCAATGATGAATGTAAGCCAACCCATGAGGTTGTTTACGGTTCTGTACTGTTTCATTAGCACTATGGTAGTTTATTCGTTAAAAACAGGTTATGCGGTCGCAAAGATAGTGATTTAACTGCATAATGCAGAAGAAAGTAAGATTTATTAAGTATAAGGGAAACTCTTTGATAGTTAATGATGGTGATGATGCTCTCCTAAAACCCGGTGAGGCAATGTGCCGTGTCCCAATAGCTCGATAGGGCAGTTGAAGTTTCTTTCCAGCCATTCCGTAGTAACGCCTGTATCCGGATGGTAATCCAATGTTTCGTTGACACAAGCGATGGATTTTACCTGTTGCAGCACGGTGCCGATGTCGTGGCTGACAAGGATGATGGCGCACTCTTTATTGATTTCGGCCAGTAGCTCATAAAGACGCGCTTCGAAACGTTTGTCGATATACGTGCTGGGTTCATCGAGAATCAATACCGCAGGGTCGGAGATAATAGCCCGTCCCAGCAAGGCACGTTGCAGTTGTCCGCCGCTTAATTGTCCGATAGAACGGTGTTCTAGCCCTTCCAGTCCCATACGGGAGATAATCTGTTTGCCTTTCTCTTTCTGTTCGGAAGTGAATCGGGAGGTGAGAGACTTTTGTATGCTCAATCCTGACAGGATCACTTCTTCCACCGAAATAGGAAATTTTTTGTCTATGGTGCTGTACTGGGGAAGATAGCCGAGTGAGGGCTGAATATCAGACCCTTTTGTGGCAGGGATGTGTAAAATAATCTCTCCCCCTGTCGGTTTCAGCAGACCGAGGATACACTTGATAAGTGTTGTCTTACCACCTCCGTTGGGACCGATAATACCTAAGAAATCACGTTCGTAGACGTTCAGATTGACGTCATGGAGAACAGTGCGGCCGTCATATCCGGCGGATAGGTTCTTTATTTCGATGATTGGTTTCATTGCTTGAAATGGCTAGGCGGGTTCTTGATTCTTCTATTTTGCTTCAGCTTGCGGAGCAAGTGCTTGGGCTACGTTCAGCATTTCTTCTTCCCAATCATAGCTTAACGGATTGATGGGGACAACTTTCGTTCCGGTTTGCTGCGCGATGGTTTCCGCATTGCGCTTGTCAAACTCCGGTTGTACAAAGATGACCTGTACGTTTTCTGCCCGACATAGATCTATTAATTCCTTCAAATGAGCAGGAGAGGGTTCTTTTCCTCCTTCTTCGATAGAAATCTGGTGCAGTCCGTAGTCGCGGGCGAAGTAGGAGAGAGCCGGATGATAGATCATAAAGGCTTTGGCTGCCTCCGGTGAAGAAAGTTGTTGGCGAATCAGGCTGTCGGTATGTTGTATACGTTGGCAGAGAGAGTCGTAGCGAGCCATATAATAGGCGTCATTGGCCTTATCCAATTGGCTGAGGGCTTTATAGGTATTTCCCGCAATAATTAATGCATTGGCGGTAGAATTCCATATATGCGGTTCTACAGCATGGATATGGCCGTCGTGGGGGCTATGTCCGTTTCCATGTCCGTGGTCGTTATTGTTCAAGATAAGGTCGATTCCTTTGGAAGTATCGAATACCTGAATATGGGGCGTATTGTTCATCAAGCGGTCCATCCAGGTTTGCTCGAAGCCGATATATCCGATGCGGAAGTAGGCTTTGCTATCCCCTAAAGAAACAAGTTGCTGGGGAACCGGATCGTATGTTTCCGGGCTGGAACCTTTGGGAACCATGCTGACTACTTTGAACTTATCTCCCGCAATGGCTTCGGTGAAGTAACGTTGAGGCTCCAACGTAACCGTAATTACAGGTTTCTCTTCATTACTGTTGGTTTGGGACGGGCGTCCGGCACAGGCTGCCAATAATAGGCAGACACTTCCCAAGAATAGGTTTCTTATATCTTTTAGTTGTTTCTTCATTGGTCTTTCTATTTCGTGATTTTCTATCTTATTTCTCGTTTCTTGTTTTTCGGGCGCGTAATATCTCCCGTTTTCCTCCCGGAGGTCCCGGAAGGCGTTCTACTGTGAATCCGGCTGTTTGTAACATTCTCCGGACAACCCCTTTGGCACAATAGGTAGTCAGGATTCCGCCTTCGTCTAATAAAACGTGAAGACAGTTGAATAGTTCTTGAGACCACATTTCCGGTTGCTTTTCGGGGGCGAAAGCGTCGAAGTAAACCAAATCGAATTGGAAGTTGAAAGTGCTTTCAACTTCCAATTGATTTGCGTCCTTTTCCATTTTCCGCAGGGTGAAATGGGGAGTGAGTTGTACGTCTTCTTGCCAGGGAGATGTGTGGAGTTGTTTGAATAGCTCGATGGATGGTTGCAGTTCACCGTTTACCAATAATTGTTCGTCATTGCGGACATATCCGAGCTCTTCCACTGTCTGCCATTCCAAAGGATATAATTCCAATCCGGTGTAATGTATATGCCGGCCGCTCTGTTCGGCCTCTTCGAGGGTGAGCCATGCGTTTAATCCGGTGCCGAAACCTACCTCAAGAATACGTGGGGCGGTGGAAGCAGAAGCCTTCAGTCCCATCTCAATAAAAATATGTTGAGATTCCGTGCGTGCTCCTTTCGTCGAATGATAATGTTCATTCAATTCCGGAACAAACAGGGTAGCGCTCCCATCATCGGTTTTCTCAATAATTCTTTTCATCACTCACTCTAATGTTTTGTTATCTAATATTCTTACATTCTTATGTTGCCACTGCATCCCATGCGCTTTCGAGCACATATAGGAGAAGGATATAACGTATTAGTTTGCCGAGAAACATAGAACCTACCGTAATCCATGTGTTGCTCCGCATAAATCCCAGTGCGATGGCAATCACTTCCCCTATGGCGGGGAGGAAGGCGAAGAATGCCATCATGGCTCCTTTCCCTTGCAGGAAGTTTACCATCTTGTCTACTTTTTCTTTCTTTACCTTGAAATATTTCTCAATCCAGGCGATTTTGCCTAAGCGTCCCATGTAATAACATGTCATTCCTCCGGCGGTATTCCCCAAAGTGGCGGAAAACAGACAGGCGATAGGAGGCAAGCCAAGCTTGATTAAGGCTACCAATACCAGTTCGGAACTGAAAGGCACGATGCTCCCCGCCAATAAAGCCGAGATAAATAATCCCGGAAGTCCCCATTCTATGAGGAGTTGTATCGCTGAGTCTATAAAAGCGTCCATATATTGAATGCGAATAAAAGGGTGAGACTGACTAAGGAAATGATGAAAAATACATTCGAACTTTTGCTGTTGGTCAGTACAAAAAAGTGTCCTATCAGAATACTGTTGCTAATCATAAGCAATGGCAACAGGTCATTGCAGTAATTCGGTTGGATGGCTATCAGCAGGAAGAGGAAGATGGTCAAGTCTATCAGGAATTGCAGATAGGCGCGTGTGCGTATCTTATCTTCAAATCCCGCAGCGATGCAATGAACCGCACTGACAATAAACAGCACAAGCAGATATCCCAATATCGCCAGTTCCCAAGACTGAAGGGTCTGTAGGTGGAAAGCTTCTCCGAAAGTTGACAGCTCGATAAAAGGACGGTAGAACAGGTCCATCTCATTGTAGAAGAATGCGTGTCCGAACAGAAACCAGTAAGGCAACATCCAGCCGAGCAGTGCCCCGCAGAAACTGCGTAGGGTGAGAGATTGGAAACGATAAGCCTCAAGTATCCAAAGTACCGAAAAAACAGTTAGTTGGGGAAAAATGATACTTCCCATTCCGATAAAGAGGAAGGAATAAAAAAGGTAACCCGCCGCGTGTGATTGCTGGTAGCTTCTGAACAGGAAATAGATGGATATCAGAGAAGCCAAAGCGGCAATATCTCCCGCATATAGCAGATGCATCTCCGGACAGACGGTGACAAACAGGAAGTAAATGGCTGTCTGCATGGAAGCCCTCATACGGATAATGCCGAACTGATTGTTCAGTTCTATTAAGAAATAGCCGATAATGGCGTAGATTAGAAAGCTGACGATCTGTTCCGCCCAGCCCGGAAGCAGGAAGCTCTGTATGGATTGCCAGAAGAAAGGCTGGTTGCCCTGTGTGGGGATGGATGCGAGTTGGGGAAATAAAAAGGAGGTCGACACCCAGCAAAGAGTGCAGATAAGGGTAACGGCAGGCAGGGTGAACCGTCCTGCCGTTACTTGATTCTGTAACCTTTTATTTCTCATTCGTCTGTTATAAATCGAATCCGATATCGCGGCGGAAGTACTTCTTGTCGAAGTTGATCATATCCGCCACCTTATAGCTCTGCGCCAATGCTTCTTCTTTGGTTGCACCGTAAGAGCAAACGGCGATGACACGTCCTCCGTTTGTCACTACCTGCCCGTCTTTCATTGCTGTTCCGGCATGGAAGATGATACTGTCCGTAGCGGCAGCTTGTTCCAGTCCGCTGATGGGAAATCCTTTTTCGTAGGCTTCCGGGTATCCGCCACTGACGAGAATGACACAACCGGCTGAACGTGGATCCATAACCAATGTCTTTTCGTTCAGATTGCCTGCGGCAGTGCCTTCAAGCAGTTCGACGAGATCACTTTGGATACGGAGCATGACGCTTTCTGTTTCCGGATCGCCCATACGGACGTTGTATTCGATAACCATCGGCTCGCCTTTTACGTTGATAAGTCCGAGGAAGATGAAACCTTTGTAGGTGATGTTTTCTTCTTTCAGTCCGTTGATTGTCGGTTCGATAATACGTGTGCGTACTTTTTCCATGAACACTTCATCGGCGAACGGAACGGGGGTTACACTGCCCATACCGCCTGTATTCAGTCCTTTATCGCCTTCGCCGATACGTTTGTAGTCTTTGGCAACGGGGAGGACCTTGTAGTTTTCTCCATCTGTCAGTACGAACACGGAGCACTCGATACCACTTAGGAATTCTTCGATGACAACAGTTGCAGATGCAGAACCGAACATACCACCGAGCATTTCTTTCAGTTCTTTCTTCGCTTCATCCAGAGTAGGAAGGATAAGAACACCTTTTCCGGCACAAAGTCCGTCGGCTTTCAGTACGTAAGGAGCTTCCAGTGTTTCGAGGAAGGCCAGACCTTCTTCGATGTTGGTGGAAGTAATGCTCTTATAACGGGCTGTCGGGATATGATGACGCATCATAAAGCCTTTTGCAAATTCCTTGCTTCCTTCCAGCTGTGCTCCCTGTGCGGAAGGACCGATAACGGCAATATGTTTTAACTCCGGCCGATTCTGGAAATAGTCATAGATTCCTTCTACCAACGGATCTTCTGGACCCACTACTACCATTTCGATGTTTTCTTTCAAGGCGAAAGTACTGATAGCGTCAAAATCAGTTGCTTTGATATTGACATTCTCACCTACGGCAGTTGTTCCGGCATTACCCGGTGCAATGTATAGTTTTTCAACTTTCGGACTTTGGGCTATTTTCCATGCAAGTGCATGTTCGCGGCCGCCCGAGCCTAGTAATAATATCTTCATAATGAGTTGGTATTATAGATGTTCTTCAAAATATCGGGTAATTTTCTCGTGCAGATGTACGCGGTCACGGCCCATTACGTTGTGTTTATGGCACGGATAAATGAACAGGTCGGGATAAGTGCGTGCATCTACGCAGGCTTTCATGAACGATAGGGTGTGCTGCGGCACACAGGTGTCATCATGATCGTCGTGGATAATCAACAGATGGCCTTTCAGCTGTCCGGCTAAGTTCTTCAAATTACACTCCTTGTAGCCTTCCGGATTCGTTTCGGGTGTATCCATATAGCGTTCGCCGTACATTATTTCGTAGTACCCCCAGTCTATCACAGGACCTCCGGCAACACCTACTTTGAATATTTCCGGATAGCGGAGAAGCAGGGCAGTAGTCATGTGTCCTCCGAAACTCCATCCATGTACACCGATACGCTCACTGTCCACGTAAGGCAGGGATTTCAGATATTCTATACCTTTTACTTGGTCTTTGCCTTCTTCCACACCGAGACGACGGAAAGTGGCGTTCTCAAATGCTAGTCCACGGTTACTGCTGCCACGATTGTCGATGGTGAACATGATATAACCTTTATTTGCCATATAAGTATCCCACCCGCGTGCACCGTTCTGCCATCCTCCGGTGACACATTGTGCATGAGGACCTCCGTAGACATAGACGATGACCGGGTATTTCTTGCTTGAATCGAAGTCTGCCGGTTTCATGATTCGGAAATGCAGGTCGGTAGTGCCATCGGCTGCTTTGATTGTTCCGGTTTCGATACTTGGCATTTGGTAACCTTCGTAAGGACTTTTGGCGGTTAGCAGATTGACGGTTTCTTTGAACTTCTTTGTGTCTACCAGATTGATAATGCGGGGTTGGTCTTTGGTCGAATAACGGTCGATAAGATATGTGCCGGATGCATTGAGCAGTCCGTTATGTTCGCTTTCTTGAGAGGTACTGAATGGCTGATTCATCTTTCCGTTGGCGGTGTTAACGGCGAAATGTCCGCTCTTCAACCCCTCTATGGCAGTGAAGATGATATCTTTGCGTTTGGCATTGAATCCCAGAATCTCACTTACCAACCAATCTCCTTTAGTTAGTTGTTTTACCTTACAGTATTGACGGTATGTGCCACCGTTGGCAGAAGTATGTGTTTCGGGATATATCTTGGTGCGTGTATCGAAGAGATAAAGGTGGTTGTAGCCATCCCGCTGACTTTGGTAGATGAACTTGGTGTCATCCCATGGCAAGAATACGATTGGATTTTGCGGTTCGACGTATTTGGGATGTGTCTCTTCATATAAAGTCTGCATCAGCTCACCTGTCTCTGCATTATATTGGCAGAGTTTGGCATGGTTCTGATCGCGGTTTACCTCTATGAGATAAAGACTTTTTTCGTCCGGTGCCCAACTGATATTGGTGAAATAACGATTGGTGGGATCGCCTGTATTCAAGTAAATGCTTTTATCGGTAGAAGGGTTATAAATACCGACTTGTACCTTGTGGCTGGTCATTCCGGCCATCGGATAACGTATGTTATTTACTTCTCCTACACGTGCTGTGATGTCTACAAGCGGATATTGAGTCACCATACTTTCGTCCATGCGGTAGAAAGCGAGCAAATTGCCTTTCGGACTCCAGAAGGTTCCTTTGTTGATACCGAATTCGTTGCGGTGCACAGATTGTCCGCAAACGATACCTTCGGGTTCGTTGGTGATTTGTCGTCCGTTGACATACAGATTGTTTTTTACGGTATAGGCGAGATTCTTATTGATAGCATAGTCATAGTTGGCAGATGGTTCTTTGGGCAGGTCATCTCTGCCGATAACTTCTCCTTTCTTCCAATTGTAAACAGCATAGCGGACGTTTCTAGGTAGCAATACTTCCGTTTTGTCATCCCAGAGGAACTGGAGGTCGTAAAGATGAGATAACTTTGGGTATCCGGCAGATGCCAGTGCTTTGTTTACTTGTTCACGGGTGAACAGGACTTCTTCTTTTCCTGTTTGGGGTTGAACCGAATAAAGAGTGTCGATGCCCGGTTTGATGCATTCGTCACCCCACCATTGCAGTCCGTACAGGTTTTCTGCATAAAGGTAACTCTCGCCGCCTGGAATCAGTTCTTCCAGCGTCGGCTTTTTGGTTTCTTGTGCCATAACATTGAATCCGATTGGTAGTGCCAACAATAACAGAATAGCTCTTTTTCCAATTTTACTCATTGCTCTTTTCTTTATTATTTGTTTTAAATCCTTCTATTTTTACTCTGTCCAAAGGAGTCTGCTTTGATTGGATAATTGCACTTATTTTTGCAAAGGCATTAAATAGGTCGTCAAATTGTTTTTTGTAGCTTTCTCTATCAGAAGTGATATCTTCTTCGAGGTATTCGATGCGTTGTTTTAATTCTTCCAATTCTTTTGGGGGAACACTAGATAGAAGATATTGGCGCATACGTACAAAAGCGCGAATAATATTGATATTCACTTCCACAGCGGTCTTGGATTTGAGGACGCTAGATAACATGACTATACCATACTCAGTAAATGCAAATGGAAGATATTTGATGTTATGTCCTTGTCCAGTTTTCAAGGTCGCAAATTGCGACCTTGAAAACTGGACTTCTTCTTTTGTTAGCTCGAACATAAATTCAACAGGAAAGCGCTCGATATTACGACGCACTTGTTCCTTGAGACGTTTAGTCTCAACTCCATACATTTCTGCTAAATCAAAGTCAAGCATAACCTTTTGCCCTCTGATTTCGTATATTTTGTTTTCTATAATGGCTATATCATCCATTTTTGACTGATTCCGATTTTCGGGTGAACATTAGAGCTATGATGTAAACTTGAAATTCCAATTTGGAACTTCAAGTTTTTAATTGATTATTAACTAGTGAATTACAGAGCGAATAAGTGCCCAAGGTTGAAACAGCCTATTCCTCTTCCTTCTTCGGAATCCTCGGCTCCCGGTTCCCCCTAAATTCTCGTGTCCCTCTCGAATCTCTTCCTTCGCGGAATTCTCCGCGTGGTTTTCTATCTCTGTCACCACTTTTGAAATCACTACCTTCTCTGCGTGGCTTGAATTCTTTTCTTTCTCTGAATCTTGGAGTCTGTTCAGTTGCACTTTCTTTCTTTTCTTCACCCTCTTCCTGGCTCTTGAACTCTTTGTATTTTCCGTCAAAAATCTCATATTTGCGGAACTCACACTCCAACGGTCCATTGAACAATGGAACCTTCTGACTTGCTTTCAAACCAATCTGGTCGAAACACTCTTCCCGATAAGAAAGCACCCATGCTTCGTTTCCTACAAACGCATGTTTCAGACGTTCGCCGATCATTTGATAAAGGCCGAGCAAATCATTTGTAGAAATACGTTCTCCATAAGGAGGATTGGTAATGATGATTGATTTCTCTTTTGGCTGTTCAAACTGTTGGAACGGTTGCAGCTTCAGCACGACGTCTTTCGACACACCGGCAGCTTTTATATTGTGAGTCGCAATCTCATTCGCTTTCGGATTGTTATCATACCCATAAATCTTATGAGTAAACTCACGCTCCTGGCTGTCGTCATTGTAAATCTCATCGAACATATCCGCATCGAAATCCACCCATTTCTCGAAAGCAAATCCTTTACGGAATACTCCCGGTGCAATATTTTTTGCAATCAGTGCCGCTTCGATAGGAATAGTGCCCGAACCGCACATCGGGTCAATCAGGTCGCATTCTCCACGCCATCCGGTCATCAGAATCATGCCGGCAGCCAATACCTCATTCAACGGAGCCTCTACCGCTTCCTGGCGATAACCGCGACGGTGCAGTGATTCTCCTGAAGAGTCCAAAGACAAAGTGCAAGTAGTCTGTGCAATGTGAATATTCAGCAGTACGTCCGGATTGTTGATGCGGACAGACGGGCGTTTCCCGGTTTTCTCGCGGAAGTAATCCACAATCGCATCCTTTACCTTATATGAAACGAACTTTGAATGGCGGAATTCTTCGCTGAACACTACCGCATCAATGGCAAATGTCTTGTTTACATCAAGATATTCTTCCCATGGAATGGTTTGTATCTGATTATAAACCTCGTCTGCATCTTTAGCAGTGAAGTTTTTAATTGGTTTCAGAATGCGGATAGCAGTACGAAGGCAGAAATTGG